>Ga0180008_1000701_pt1 | contig 25279 bp, 22 predicted proteins | sample MM_PW_MetaG_FD_121121 | JGI IMG/M metagenome (GOLD analysis project Ga0180008, IMG submission 121121) | Groundwater microbial communities from the Aspo Hard Rock Laboratory (HRL) deep subsurface site, Sweden - MM_PW_MetaG | ecosystem: Environmental > Aquatic > Deep subsurface > Groundwater... | reverse complement strand
CCTGCCAGCGGCGAGCCGCGTCGAGGATTACGAAGCGCTGCTGCCGTGGAACAGCTCGCCAGCTTCTGCCTCTGCTTCCTGAAAAAAAACCATCCGCCAGGACGGGGTTTATGGAGCGGTTACACTCAGTTGATTACTGAGGATCTGCGCCGCTTCATTTTTGCCCAATGGCAGGACGCCGTTTTTAAAATTGGTCTTGGCCCGAGTGATACCCAGAAAATTCTCATTGCCCGCAGCCAAACGTAGGTAAGCGGCCAGCTGCTCGGCACGTAAATAATTAGTCTGAATCTGATCCGGCTGATCTGCGCTGACGTTCGCATGATGGCAACACAGCAGCGCCACCATAAAGTTATCGAGGTTGCCGGTAACGGTGGTCAGATTGCCGACCACCTTGCGCCCCATGTAACTCCAGATTGCCTCAATGCCCAAAGGGTCTCGGGAACCCTTAGGGCGTGAGCGGTCGTCCATGATTGACAGAACAGTTAGCATCTTGCCCTACCCTGATAAACCATGTGAGAAAAGGGAGCGTGTTACCAGCTGCTTCTATCTTCCAAATGTTGAACCAAAGTCGACTCTAACTGAGCATCCAGCTCTGCCAGCACATCCAAAACAATTTGACGCCCCTCATCCGAAGACATTTTGGATGACAACTCAAATCGATCATTCGGCTCTTCAAATGCATCAATTGAAGAGCGCACTACGAAGTGCTCGAAATGGCCCGATAAGCTTTCACCGTCTTGCCGCTCAATATTTTTCGCAAAAAAACCAGACATCATCTTGTAGTTTTTCATGGTTTCAGAAGCTAAAACCCGCTCATAGGGATTTACGGTATCCCGAAGGGTTTTAGCAGCAGAATGCCCAAGCAAATCACTAGCATAAGAAACAATCAAAGTATCTAAGGCAGGCGCTAGCAGATTAGCAACCTGATCTTCGTCATAACCTGCTTCAGAGCGAAGTAGAAAACCCATGGAGGTTGTCGCATAAGTCAACATCACGAAGATGACTGAATCCAACTCAAAAGCAGATCGTTCTGCTTGGTCACTCAGAGAAAGGCGATCTCTGATTCTAGCAAGAGCTTCTATCGAGAGGCTTAGAGTATCGGCGCAGTACTTAGTAATTTGATAGGTTCTTACATACTCTTTAAATTCATCAGAATTTTGAACCGCGCGATTAGCAGATTTCACTTTTTGAGAAAACTCAGCCATGAACTGCTCGCACTCACCAAGAGACCGCGAATAGAATGACAGCCTTGCCACCGTAGAGGTTTGCCCTCCCCGCGCAAAAGCAGCTAACTTCTTAATAGGCTCTTTAGGTGACAAGTCAGTGCCATTTCCTGCTCGCCCATCCACACTGGAAAAATTTTCTCGACTCAACTCAACATCATCTGCGGCGGGCAACAATCCTGATAAAATTTTATCGCGGTTATCCAGCATAAATTGAACGAACACTTGTTCCTTTAGGGCAAACCTCACGAGGCCCGGCAAAAATGCATAGATGAAACCGGCAAGTTTTTCAACATTCGAGTCATCTCGTAGTGCCGCAAGTGACGCCTCACCTGTTTTCTCCTTGATCAGAGGGAGAATTTTTGACTTGTTTTCTTCAATAGCTGTTGATATGTAGGTCAAGAGCTTGTCTTTTGCCTTTGAGTCCTTAGCAGCCACTTGCAAAGATATTACGGATTGATCCTCACCCACCGCCACTGGGTGATTAGCACTGACTTCAGCCTCAACAATCGAGGCAATAGCCATTGCCTCATTTTGAGCAGCCGAAATATTATTTTCTTGCTCAGGGCGTACAAGACTCACCTGTGGCTCCATCTCAACAACAGTCTGAGCAGCAGGCGATGGCTCCACAGGAACTACTGCATCTAGATCAAACGTCAATTCAGCAGCACCAGCTCGTGCCTGGCCCGACGAACTTGGAGCCTGCGCGTTGCCACTCGAAGAAGATTTCTTTGAAATATACTCATCAACGCTGTCAAAGAAGTGGCCAAGATCTTTTTCGGTGGCCTGCACTAGCTTTCCAGAAGCAGTCCCGTTGATATAAATAGTTCGCTTTTCAATATCAATGGACTCCACTGCTTCCCACTCATAAGCCCGCAAAGCCTCAGTGAATATTTTTATATAAATGCTCTTATCCGTAATCAAAATACCGTCTTTGGCGCTACCAAAGGCTGTATCGTCGACGAGGATAATCACATCCTCCGTGGATAGCCCATTACCGTACGCATTGACGGCAGACTGAAGTTTTTTTGCTGGGATATGGGGGCGGACGTAGACCTTGTCGGAAACAACCTTGCGGCCCACGTCATAGAGAAACTCGCCCATACCCGCATTGGTTTTGCAGCCCGCGGGTGTAGATGCACGAGGTTCGCGGCTCTGTGCGGTCGACGCACCTCGACGTGAAATCCATTGATTCATCAGTTCGAAAAATTCAGCCAAATCATGCTTATCAGACTGAACCAGCTTGTAAGCTTCGCGCTCATTAATAAAGAGCCGCCCACCCTCGCAATTGATGGAGTCGATTGCATCGTAATCATAGGCACGCGCACTGGAGAACACTTCACGCATGACCAATCGATTCTCACAAATCAAGATCCCGTCTTTGCCACTGCCGAAGGCTGTGTCGTCAATCAAAACGACCACCTCCTTCGGATCAACGCGCACGCTGTAAGCGCCTACAGCATTACTTAACTGTTTGGCGGGGATATGCGGGCGAATATAAATTCTTTCATAGCCGGCAAATTTCTTTTCTTTGAAAAAATCGATTAGTTCCATGTCGTGCTTCCAATGCAAAACTGCGTAGTATTGGTTAATTATTCTTCTTTACCGCCAGTAACCGCTTTTACCTCAGCCAACAGATTACCGAATTTTCCGTAATTGACCTTAACGCCGTCATCCAGGTCGAGGGTGATGCGTTGGTCGGCGTAGGGGCGCAGGTTTTCGTCGAAGCGGCGGAGTTCTTCGAGTTGTTTGGTGAGCTTGTCTTGGCGCTTTTGCAGGGCTTTTTGTTGGGCGCTGCTGGTGGCGCTGTCGATGTCATCGGTGAGCTTGTCTATACGGGCCTGCATGCGGCTTTGCAGCGGCACGACGTATTCCATTCGCATACGCGAGAGCGTGCCCTCGTTGTAGCGGTGCAGATAAACCAGGCACTCGAAAGCCTTTTGCTTGCCGCTGGAAAACAGCCAGTAGATCGGACGCTTCTTGTAGGTTTGCAGGTGATCTTTGTAGAAGCTGGTGGACAGGTAGCGGCGGATGGCTTCTTCGGCGGACTCACCTGCTTTGCGGCCCAGGCTGTCAGCCAACCACTCCATATTTTCTACAATTGTTTCAGCACCCCAGACGACCTTGACGAACTCGCGTACGCGCTCGGCGGCGTCGTCATCGAACCAGGACTCGTCAGTGATGGGGATGATGCCGTCGGCATCCGCCGGGAATTTGCGGTAGCGAGATGAATCGAAGCCAATATTGCCGCCGTGGGCATAGATTAAGCCGGGGTCGTCAAGACTGTAGCGGCCCATCATGCAACCTAATGCGTAACTTACAAGCTGTGCTGATGCAACCTCTCCAAGTTTTTCAGCAGCGCCACTTAACTTTTCAGGCGAATTAATTTCATCAATAAGTCCATATGCCTGCAAGAAAAGAAAATCAATTTCCCGTTCAATTTCTTGCAGCAATAATTTTTCGTTTTGCCGCACCCTAGACCATTTTAAAAATGCACCTACTATATTTTGTAAGACTTTATCTTGACCAACCAGCGGACTAGCAATAAAACCCCACGATATTTCGTTTGAATCCCATTCACCTCTAGCTAACGAAACTGCCTCTCCCACTTTTATTGAAACGACACCTTTAAGGCTAGAGTCACCCAGAACTGGTATTTCACGAATTGAACCAACATTAAAGTCTAGAGTCCCCGAAAAAACCTTCAATATTTCAGATGAAACTTTAGAGTTTAGCAGTCCAAGAACAAAATTTATTTCATTAGATGCGGGAAAAGCACATGCGCCTTTGGCGCTGAAGGTAAACCCCGGAGGACTATATCTGGCACCAAAATCAGACGAAGTCAGCGCCGACCAAGTAACGCCCTCCTTAAAATACAAATCCCTCGATGGCAGACAATTTCCTTGCTTACTCAAAGCCTCATAAGCCTCCTTGTCAAATCTCACCAAAAACTCATTATTTCCATACCAACGCTTAAATGAACCACCTTTGTTATATGGAGCCCACTTTTTGCCGGACTCAAAGAATTCTTCTCTATTAGAGGCGCTGAAATTTACACCTTCTATTCCAACCTCAAACCAATATCTCAAATATTTATCATTATCCCCAGTTTGAAAGCCTTGCCTGACAGGCCCCAAGCTTTCGATATTTTTTGACTTTTCAAAAATCTCAACAAGACGAGGTGAAATCCAATATGCAAGAGGTGAAAAAGGAATCTTCAAGAACTCCGCTTGATCCTTCTCATAAATAGACTTTGACTCTAAAAAACCAATTCTCTTGTCAGCAGACTGAGGCAAATGATTTAACCCAACATATCGACCAATAAATCCATCAAACTTACTACCCATAACTGAGAGCGCCACACCCTGAGCAATCTTTGAGTTAAGTTCAGGGAACGTGTTATATCCAACATGCAGCATTCCAGATATCGTATTGCACTGCAAAATAGAGCGACGCAACTCTTCAAAAGAGGACAAATAAATCAATGTATGTAAAACAATAAACGATAAAAAACCTGATTCCTTTGTCGAAACCAAAAATCTACTTACAAATGCCGAATATAGATCCCCGCTTGATGTACTAAAACCAACCTCGACTAATCGCTTAAGCTTCGGAAACATTACTCGCCCCCCCATGTAGGGAGGATTTGCAACAATCGCATCATATTGCACAGCCAACAAACTAGCAGGCCACGCATATTGCTCCAGTACTTGACTGGCATAACTACGCGACAAGTCATCGCCATTGGTTCGTACTGTAGCGAGCAGATCAACAATTTTGCCCAGCTTTGCCTTGAGATGCTCTGGAACAACGATCAGCGAACCAAAGGTCTTTCCATGCTCAAACAACTTAATCAACTGCCGCAGGTCGAGCACAGTCAGCCCCGAACTATGCTGAGTTTCCAACTGCCCACCGCCGAAGAGCTGCCCAGAGTGGAAAGCATCACCACCTTCAATCTGAATGGCAGCATTTAGAATGACCCGGGCCATTTCCTCCTCTGGCAAACCTGCGCTTTGCTGAATGGCCATGACATTGAGGTGTGGTGGATTTCCTTCCTCATCGAATAATCGACGATCATCCTCACGAGCCTTCATCAGCAAGGCGAAACCGGCGAGCTGGGCAGCACGGTCGTCGATATCCAAGCCAAAGAGGTTCTTTTGCAGGATCAGTCGAGGTATATCACGCAGGCGGTAGCCGCGTTCTTCATAGATAGCGCGCAGCAGATTGTAGGCCTCAACCAAAATATGCCCGGAACCACAGGCTGGATCGAGCACGGTGAGTGACTCCGGATTGAGGGTGCCGCCTTCCACATCCATGCGTACCTTGATCAGCGCATCGAGCTGAGCCTGAACTTCAGGCGTCTGCTCGGCGGGCTCGATGTAGTACGGCATTTTTTCTTTCAGGCTGGAGCCGGGGTTGGCCATAAGCCAGAGGCTGCCGAGGCTGTTCTGCACCAGGTACTGGACGATCCAGTTGGGGGTGAACAGCTGGGTCGCGGCGGGAATGTCCTCGCTCTTGACCACCTTACCGATGACCTCATCCTTCTTGTCGCTGATATAGAACTGATAGAGCCAGCCGATAATCTCTACTTCCTGCCAGTCGGCCTCTTCGATATCGCTGACCAGGTGAGCGATGGGCGAGTCGGTACGCAGGAGGTTGTCCGGGAGCAACAGCTCGGTGGCATCGTCCAGCGCCTCGAAGAGGAATGGCATATTGCGGTGCAGCTCGTGGCACTGAGCGAGCAGAATCTCGCGGTAAAGCGCTTCGTCCTGATTACCTGCGGTTTTCAGGCGGATAACCTCCGCCTTGTTCAGGCCAGGCAGATCAAGGTGCTGAACGTGATCGAGGATCTCCGGCTGCTGAGCTTGTGGGTGGCTGAGCACACGGTAGCCGTGGCTCAGGTAGCCCTTGAGTTCCATAAAGCGAATGGCTACCAGGCGGTTAAACCAGGTGTAGGCCAACGCCTCGACCACGGCATTAAAGCCCTGCTGCTGAATACGCTGAGCCAGCGCGGAGCGCTGCTTGGCAACACTGGCCGGGAACGGCTGGCCAGCAATCAGCAATACGTCGCCCGTTTGTTCGACACTGACCGGCAATGTCGGATCAAGCCCGAGGCGACGGGCACGCAGGGTGACGGCCTCGATAAAGTCGAGACGAGCCTGGGGGGCGTATTTTTTCAGGGCTGAGCGGTTCATTCGGTATTCCTTGCGGGCCGTGGCCTGGTGGTTCTGGCGGACTAGTCAGCCCTATGCCAAAGCTCGCCGTATCCGACGAACTCAGCAGTATTCAGGGATGGTGAGCGCTTCAGAAGTCTTCTGCTGGAGCCTGTTTGACGCTATCCAGCATTTGCTGCTGATAAAGGCCGGGCAGCGTGAACTTGATGAGCAAGGCCGACTCTTCTACATCTTGCACGACAAACAACTCAGCAGTGCGAGCGCTCGTAGGGGCGGCAACGGTAGCGGCGTGAGCTGTCTTGTGCGCTCTCACTTTCTCGGCGGGCTGCTCAAGAAAGACGTAGGTCAATTGGCCTTGATTGAGATTGAGCGTCTCGTAGTCATTCACCTTGGCTTGGAACGTTTGAATATTCCCGCTTGAGCGAATGGCTTCAACTAAGTCGAACTGATCACTCGCACCGCGCATGCCAACCATGGTGAAGCCTTTGACTAATGCGCCAATGGCTTTGACATAGACGTCTTGATCAAACTCCGACGCCAACATCACAGCTTGCAAGTGCTCGCTGGACGGAATTAGTACTGCACCAAAGGTGTGGCCTAAGAACTCAACTTCATCTGTGCACAGCGCTTTTGCGCCAAAGTCTGCTGAGCAATCGTAATAGCCATCGGCCTCGGTAAACGCTGACATGGGAGCATCGTAAGCCCAGGACTTGAATAGTTTGGGCTGCTCGGCAGCAACCGCTTGGGAAGTGAGCAAAAGGCTTGCACAAACAGCAATCAAAGAACGCATAGGGAAATCCTTTTCAGGGGTAGATGTTTCACCTGCCCACCCAACTAGATGGGCAGATGAGATCAGTATTAACGTATTTCTACACGCTGGTTATCAGCGACTGCCTGCTCAAGCTCTTTACGCAGCTTGGCGAGGAAGTTGTCGATATCGGCTTGTGTTTCGATGTAGCCAGAGCCAGCGAGCAGCTGAGCATCGATAACTCGGCGTTTTTTGACCGGTACGACCGGCGCGACTACAGCCGCTGGTGTATTAACCAACTGAGCGGTGGGTTCTGCCACTGCCACGCCAGGGTTACCGCTACCCGATGTCACCGGTTTGGCCGCCGCTACGTTGGCTGCGGCCTTGGCTTTAGCGGCAGCCTGTTCAGCCAACAGGTGTAGATGGTCGATGGCCGCATCAGCCAGGTCGCGAGCTTCATCCTGCATCTGGCTGATATGAGCCAGGCTGCGCTGTTTGCTAATGCGCTGCCGGAGGTTTTGCAGGGCGAGCAGGCTCTTGTTGCGCTGATCTGTGCTGGCTTGAAGGTCATCCAATTCCGCATTGACCTTGGCTAATTGCTTGTCCAACCAGGCATCTGCACGCTCATGGGCTTCCTTGAGGAAGCCATCGTTGACCTGGGTGATCGTTTGGATCAGCCCGTCACCTTCGCGAATGAGATTGAACGGGGCTTTGGCATTGAGGATTTCGTCAATGCGAGCCAGGGCACGAGCAGCTTTTTCATCTTTCTCCAGCTTGGGCCGGTTGGGCTGGAAGTCCCGCTGCGCCGCACCCAGTTTGTCCCAGGCGGTTTTTTGGCTGCTGTAGAAGTTATCCAGGTCGCCGTAGCTGTCAGAGAGGTCGAGCAGCGCGCTACGCTCCTGGAGGAACAGCTGAATGGCATCAAAGCTATCCGGCGCAGCCTTGAGTTTGCCAATCAGTTTGATGCCTTGGTCGATGTCATCAAACCCTGGGTACTGGCCGGTTTGTGCCAATGCACGCCACTGTTTGAACTCACTTTCCCAGCTGGCCAGGCTGCTTTGCAGAAGGCTATAGAGGCTGTCTTCGCCATCCGGAGCGATCTTCTGAAATACCTCTTTGAATTGCTGACGGGCTTTTTGCAACTCGCCTGAGCCGACCTGTTGGCGCTTCTGAATTTCAGTGGTGCGCCAGCGAGCCGGGGTGGAGATTTCATTCCAGATTTGCTGCGGGGCCAACGGGCCACCGTTGCCGATCAGGCTGACTTCGCCTTTGAGCATTAGCCGTACGATCAGCAATACGGTTTCCCACTCTGGCCAACCATAAGGGCGACGACCGTAGTGAGTTTCCGCGAGGTCATGCAGGACGATGCGGCGTGACTGACCCGCCAGCAGTTCAATGTGCTGACTCACCTCTTTCAGCGCACGCGGATTGGCTTCGCCAGTACTTTCCAGACCAAGACCTGGCGTTTGCTGTGTGGCCAGCATGGCCTGGATTTCTTTTTGCGGGTCGCTGCTCAGGTGCTGGATGTAACCCAGCTTGCTGAAGGTATTACGCACCAGATAGTCGAGCGCTTCTTCCGCTAGCATCGGCGCACTGGAAGCCTTGGTTTCCAGTTTGTTGCCTGCCACATAGACCTCGGCCTCACGCAGCAGACGATCCACGGTGGTACTCAGGCGCTGGCGGCGCTGGCGGTTTTCCTCGGCACGATCCTGAAGAATGCGCTTTGTATTGTGCGGTAGCGTGCCGTCGTTTTTGCGAGTTATGTATTTATCGGTTTGCAGGTACAGGCGCAGCTCACGGGCCAAGTCGCGTTCGTCCTCCAGGCGCATGAGCACACTGCCCTCCCCCTGACTGGATTCAAGAATGCAGCGCTGCTCGCTCCAGGTGTCTCGATCATCCACCAGGGGGCTGATAACCGAGATCAGCAGGTCACCATCGATACGATTACCCATGGGGTGGAGATCGCACTGACGGTTGAGGCCAAAGTCTTTGCCATTGTCGGAGAAGCGGAACTTGCGCAGGCCACGTAGCGCTTCATCAAACAGCAGCTGACCCAGCTCACGGGCCTCATCAGCGCTGGTGAGGTCGACATCCTTGATCTCACGGCTGATGTCACGCTCTTCATTGGTCAGAAAGAAGAAGTCATCACCGTTCCGGCTGACTAGGGTTTCCTTCTCCAGGCGCTGGAGGCTGTCTTCGATCTGTTTGCGCAGACCTTGGCGGTCGGCGTCGATCTCATCGATAAACAGGGTGATCAGGTTGTCGACGTTGCCCTTGATCTCATCGACGTAGCGGATGAGGAACAAGGTCTTCAGCACCAAGGGATCAAATTCTTGCAGGCTTGGGTTGCTGGCGGCGTTGTCGATAGTCGATTTGACCACACCCTCAAGGAAGCCCTCGATGGACGGATAAAAGCGGTAAAGCGGTACTAAGACGCCGACGTTGTTTTCACTGACGGCCTTGGCGGCAGACTGGAAGGCATCCAGCAGTGAGCGCTCGCCTCGGGCCAGGTGAGTACCCGTAGCGCCGGCCTTGCGAATGCTTTCGAAAATACGCTGCACGAGCTGAAACTGGTACGGCACAAAGGGGTAAACGGCGGCGAAGTTGTCTTCGTCGGTGAACGCTTTATAGGTGCGCCCGGTGTTGGTGAAGCTGAGCTGGTTGCGCAGGATGTCGGCCTTTTCGCGGTAGATCTTGCGCAAGGCATCCTTGGGCTCAGGTTCTTTGTCGAGCAAACGACGCTGAATGACCTCATCGACGTTGCCGCTGGACAGCGACAGACGCGTTTTGAAGCGACCCTGAATTTTGGAGAAGTCGTTGGCCTTGGAAGCGCGGACTTCACCCAATACGGCATCGATATCTTCCTGCGAAGTGACCAGAACCCAGGCACGACCACCGCAGACCGTACCGAGGTTCTCGGTGATGGTTTGCAGGCTGAGCATCAGATGGGTGTCCTGCCCAATGAACTGGCCGACTTCGTCCACCAGGAACACGATGCGCTGATCCTTGCCGCGCTTATCCAGGTACTCCTTCACCCATTTGGCAAAGCTTTCGACATTAAGGCTGAAGTCGTTTTCGAAGCGCTCCACCCAAGCGTCGGCATCTTTGATTTCCTGCCCGAGGGTTTGCGACAGAGCAGTAGCCAGTGCATCAACCTGGAAATGATAGGCGTCGCGCTCATCTTCCCAGGTGGAACCTGACGCGTCGGCAAACGCCTGCTTGAACGCAGCAAACTTGCCTAGGTCATCCAGGTGGCGCTCCATGTGGGCGATATGCGGGTGATCACCGCAGAAGCCCAAGCGCTCATTGAAGATCTTAAGAAAGACACGAAGGATGGCATCGCGGCCATCACCGCTATCAGCCTTGCTGTCGATGTTGAACAGCAGCACATCGGTCTCGGCGGCGATGGCACGCTTGATGTCGGCAGCGAGCATCGGGTCGGCAATTTTGCGCTCGAAGAAATCGATGGCCTGCCGCGTTTCGCCGTCCTTGCTGACCTGCTTGTTTTCCAATAGGTAGGAGAGAATTTTCAGAAAGTGAGATTTACCCGAGCCGAAGAAACCAGAGATCCACACCCCCACTCGCCCGGACGCATCTTGAGGGTTATCCAAGGCTGCCAGGTAGCTTTCAAAAAAGCTGCGTAGGTGCTGATCCAGCTCGCGGGTGATGACGTACTCGTCCAGCTCTTGCCAGACGGACTCAGCGTCATCCTGGTCAGCCTTGATCACACCATTGATGGAGCGGTGGATGGAGCGGGTAAACAGACTCTTGATTTGCACGGTGGACATCCTTTTCAGCTCACCAGACGGAAAGCACGGTAATAAGGTTTCTCGCCCAGCTGACCGAACAGCTTTAGCGATTGGCCGTCATAGAGGCCTGGATAAAACACCACCAGCGGGGTCTGCCCCATGAAAGGCTGGAGGTTGTTCAGGAGGTTGTGGGTGCGGATCAGTGGATAGGCACTACCGACACCATTGATGACCAGCAAGCCGTACTCATTGGGCGGATAGCGATCAACCAGCTCTTTGGCCACCTTGCCTGCATCCAGTGGTGCCTTGAGGGCTTTTTGCAGAGCCTCGTCGCCCTTCTGCGCTTGCAGGTCGATGGACTTATCCAGCAGCTTGCGGTTGTTGAGCATTTCCAGCAGCAGCTCAAACAGGTTGATGAACGCAACCTTCAGCTCTGGGCGACGTTTGCTGATAGCGCCTTCGAGAAACCGCACATGCTCACGCACCTGCATCTCATCTTGAGGCGGATAGTCAAAGGCATAGAACGGCACTTCGTTGCCCAGACCTTGACCACCGAGAAAGTCATCGGAGGTGACCTTCTCCAGAATTTTATTGAGGCGTTCGTCGAGGTCGTTCACGGGCATACCTGGAGGCAATCGAGCACGTACTGCTCATTGTGTTGACGTAAATAATGAAGAACCGCAGGTTCAATCTGCTGACTGCGTAGGCGCAAGCTGCGGGTGTTCTCGATGAAACCAGCCTCCGCCAGCATACGCATGGCGTTTTGCCTTAACTTAACCCGTGTGGAGTCGCTGAGGGTAGGCATGTTCGGCTGTGAACGCAGGCTGTCTTCGATGTAGGCATCCCAATGCCGTGCTTCCAGATGGGTGGCGAAGCGGCGGAACTGGTCACGCACGACGGTACGCATGAAGTCCCCAAATAGTGGCGAGAACTTGACCGTGGCGGCAAGAACAGCATGCGTCGCTACAGGAGCGCTGCCATCGCGCACCAACTCCCATAGACCAGCCCCCATCGTTTGCAGACGCGAGCGCGCCAAGGTCGCGTAGGAGTCGGCGGTTTTGGCTGTGCGTTTTTGCAGCACATTTAAGTCGCGCACTTGCCTATCCCAGTCGCCGCCATCCACGCCCTGCAACAACAGGCCTGCGATGATCCGTGACTCAGGCACGATCAATGAGCATTTGGTGAAATTGGCTTGGTATGGGCTGCTCACGAACAACACTTTCTCTTCAAATACGCTAATCGACGTATTTTGAGAGGCCATCCTGGTTAATGCCAGCATTAAGGCCACTTGGGCCGATTCAATCATCCAGAACAGAGATGAAATCTTGGCCAGCAGTCGATTCGCGATCTCTTGAAGCACGCCATGGGGTTTTAAGAGCATTGTTGTAGTCATTCGCCCCTCCCCGTCATTTGCAGCGTTTCATCCTTAATCAAGGCCTCCAGAAGGTGGACTTTTCGCTCCAGCTGAGCGACATGCGAACACTCGGCGCGGAGTGCTGCTTGCAGCTCAGCATGCTGATCCAGCAACTCTCGACGCTCAGCACGCATCACCTCAGCCTGCTTAAGCAATTCCAGCCGAGCTGAGCGCAGCCCACGAATACGCAATTGCTGGAACAACATGGCCAGCGCAAGCAGCAAGACCAAGCCTGCGGCCAATCCAGTAACCATCCATAGCTGTGAGAGTGCTGTCACTTCGAGCCTCCAATCACGCAAGGGCTTCCTTGCGACATGGATAGACTGTATGTAGCCTAAATTTACATATCCAGAGTGTTTACTTGAACAGGTAAACTTTTCATGCAGATGGAGTGGCAATGAAACGCAAGCAGTCAATCGAGCAGGTACGTTGGGATCTCGCGCTTCGCTACCGTTTGATCGAGACCGTGGTGTGGTGGGAGGGCCGACTAACCACCAACCACCTGATCCAGAGCTTTGGGATCAGCAGACAGCAGGCCTCTAAGGACATCAACACCTACATCACAGAACATGCGCCGAAAAACCTTACATATGACAAGCATCTGAAGGGCTACGTGCCAGCAAAGGGCTTTAAACCGCTGTTCATAGATGACAGTGCAAGCGCTTACCTTCACCTGCTCAATCAGAACCACGAGCGAGCGCCACATATCGAAGGCCTTGCCCTGGCATATGCCCATACTGAGGTTCTTCAGGTACCGGATCGCTCCGTTCGCCCAGAGATTCTCAGGCCGCTACTCAAGGCCTGCCGGGATGGCCTTCGTCTGGAATGCGAGTATGTGTCCCTGGCAAACCCAGAGCCAGAAACACGTCTGATAGTCCCACACACACTGATCTATACCGGCATGCGCTGGCACGCCAGGGCGTACTGCGAAAAGAACCGTGATTATCGGGACTTCGTTTTGAGCCGGTTCAGGGGTGATCCAGAGGTACTTGATCACTCAGAAATGGCACGAGAGGCAGACGATGACTGGTTAGCTGATGTCAGCATCATCATAGAACCTGACCCACGCCTGAAGCCTGCCCAGCGCGCTGTGATCGAAGCGGACTACGGCATGCAAAATGGTCAGCTAATCGTTGAGAGTCATGGCGCGCTGGTTCAGTACGTGTTGCAGCGGTATCAGATTGACCCACACAAGGTTCAGTCAAAGGCCAGCGCCCAGCAGATCATTGTTGCCAACTTGGAAGAGCTACGGCCATGGCTTTACCAATAGCCAAGCAGAAGCCCGCAGAAGCCGCACAGCCAATGCCAGCATGACTGGCAATGCAACCCCAAAGGCCAGACACCAAACAAGGCCCGAGCAACGCTGTAGAGCCCAGGTCACTCCAAGGCATGAATCTCTACGAAAACGCCAAGTGACCCACGTCTTAAAGTAAACACTCTAGCGACGATTCAATGGGTAGGCGTGAGAGATACGACCACTCAGTTCGCCGCCGATCTATTGCTGTTAGTAGGGGTTTGTGTTCCACAAACCCCTACTAACAGCATGGATTTTTAAAAAATTAGCCAGAAGCTGTTTGTGACCAAATTTAAGCCGCTGCCTATCGGCAGCAAAGGAGCCGATCCCTAAGGTGCGGTCGGGGCGGCGCAGCTTTTCTTTCTACCATCTCGGTCGGTTGATCTGTCTACAGCATCCTCAAAGACCCTACAAAACCAGAAAGGAAAATGGGGGGAGAGGGTTCACACGCTTTTTTTTGTCCTCAAATATATAGATCCGTCGATTTAATTTTTTTTCAACTACCCCCTCACTAAAAAGCCGACGAACGGTAGTATTGCGAGCGAGCTGATTTAATAATTGTCATTAAAATCAATAGCTTGGTAATTTTGCTGTTTTTAAGAAAATTTCATTTTTTTGAGATCCATTCTCATTTAATGTCGGAAATGAGCAAAAAATGGGGTAAATAAGATTAACAAAAGTGTTAACAATTTCTTGCCATTTCCAGGCCCTCGCGAGGGATTTCAACCCGATAGAAATGAAAAAACCGGCACCAATGGCCGGTCTCTTTCAACGCACTACAGTGAAAATATTGCTGGCGGGTAGGCGCTCATTAGCGATTCAAACTAGGCCTCAAGCCAAGACTCAACAATTTCTGCGCCATATTGAGCTTTCCACTGTTTGAGCCCTGTGTGATTGCCACCCTTGGTCTCGATCACATCACCTGTCTGGGGATTGCGATAGACCTTAAGCTTGCGTGCTTTCCTTGCAGAGGGGCCTGTTGACCGCACTGGCGCACGCTGGGGATCCAAGATCGCGATGATGTCCCTCAATGACTTGTCATATTCACCCATCAGGCTGCGCAGAAGTTGCTCAAACTGCATCTCTTTCTTGAGCCCATCATCTTCTTTAAGCGCATCGAGCTGTGAAAGCTGTTCTTGCAGTGCTTTTTCAAGTGCGCGGTACTCAGCAAGCTTTGACATAACCGTCCTTCTGGTGGGTGGTAGAGCTAGAAGCATACCCATTGCCTCCATCCCGAACCACCTCAGCTAGGCCTTGTAGGCGTTGCTGTACAGCTTATGCAAAACCAAATACTGTATACACATACAGTTATAGGCTTTACATCATGTTCATCACCATCCTTGGCACTCTCACACCCACACATAACGAGTTGCTTTGTTACGAGGCCCTCGTGCCAGCAGGCTTTCCCAGCCCCGCCCTTGACCATCAGGAACAAAAAATCTCACTCGACGCACTCCTCGACATTCGAGCGCCGCACACGTATCTGGTGAAAGTCAGCGGTGACAGCATGCAAGGAGCAGGCATATTTGACGGTGACTTGCTCATCGTCAGCCGTGCACTTGAAGCGCAGCCGGGGCAAATTGTCGTCGCCTGCCTCAACGGTGAAATCTTTGTGAAGCGGTTATGCAAGGAGCAAGGCCAAATTCTCTTACGTGCAGAGAACCCAGACTACGCACCGCGCTATGTCCTGGAAGGAGAGGATTTGCACATGTGGGGAGTCGTGACACACAGCATTCGCCAGCACCTCTGAGACACCACGCTATGCATGAAAAAGCGTTCGCTCTGATTGACTGCAACAGCTTTTATGCCAGCTGCGAACGGGTCTTTCGACCTGACTTGATGCGTATCCCCATCGTCGTGCTGAGCAACAACGATGGCTGCGTAATTGCAAGATCTGCCGAGGCAAAGCCCTTCATAAAAATGGGTGCTCCGTACCACAAGATCCTAGGCGACCTGAAACGCCATGGCATTATTACTTTCAGCAGTAACTACGCCTTGTACGGAGACATGAGCGAGCGCGTCATGAGCCTGTTAGAGGCACGCTTGCCGACGATAGAGGTGTACAGCATTGATGAGGCTTTTGCAGACCTGACAGGCTTGCCGGAACCACTCGACAGCATTGGCCGTGATATCCGGCATGAGATTTATCAAAAAACGGGGATTCCAGTCGGCGTAGGCATAGCGCAAACAAAAACCCTGGCAAAACTGGCCAACCATGCGGCTAAAAAATGGCAACGCCAAACGGGCGGGGTTGTTGATCTACGCGACCCAAGCAGGCGAGAAAAACTGCTCAAGATCACACCGGTCGAAGATGTCTGGGGAATCGGGCGGAAAATGACAGTTCACTTAACCAGCATGGCCATTACTACCGCATGGGATCTTGCTCAAGCGGATGCCACGACTCTTCGCCAGCGCTTCAGCGTCATCATCGAAAAGACATCACGGGAACTCAGGGGAATATCCTGTCTCGCCCTTGAGGACTCCGCACCGGCAAAACAAGAGATTTGCACAAGTCGCTCATTTGGCAAAAGGCTGCATGATCTGCCGCCAATCTTGGAAGCGGTGACGGCTTACGCGACACGTGCCGCCGAGAAATTGCGCCAGCAAAAGTCAGTGTGCAAACAGTTGCGAATCAGCCTACGCACAGGCCTTTTCAATCCAGATGAGGCTAAGTATGCCAATGGCATTTTGTATGTACTGCCCTACCCCACGGACGACACACGGCTAATCATTGAAGCCGCTCAAGCTTGCATGGCAAAGCTCTATCGTCCTGGTTTCAGCTACGCAAAGGCAGAAGTGATGCTGCTTGAATTGTGCCAACGCAACGAATGCACTGTGGATCTATTCACGCCTGCCCAACCTGAGCGTACAGAGCAATTGATGACCGTACTGGATCAAGTGAACGCCCGCTGGGGGCGTGGAACGCTTCATCCCGCACGTCTAAAAGAAAACGCAGAATGGTCAATGCAGCGAAAATTTCTAAGCCCGGCGTACACAACAAATTTGACCCAGCTATTTACAGCACGCGCCAAGTAACGCCATCAGAAAAACATAACCAACATTCAAAAACCCGCAATCCAAATAAGATTGACAGCAACTTAAATCCAAGCGCAATCCTAAATAAACCAACTTAGGAAATTAACCATGCGCAGACATTACACAATAAACTCACACACCTGCCACTTCCACGAAAGCGCTCAAGGCATACTCCACGAAGTGGATGACGTACTTTCCTTGATAAACCTTCCAGGTTCCAGCAAAAAACAGCTGATTGAAAAGTGGCACAAGAAATTGTGTCTATTTAAAGAGACAGAACCAGAGTCTAATGAAAAAGCGTCAACACAATATTTAGTTATTAGTGAAAAGCTACTTCCAGCATTCTTGCGCGACGCCCAAGTACAAATACCTGAACGCAGCCTGATCGACATAAAATCACTTGCATCTAGAATTTTACAAGAGCGATTAGATGCAATCGTACAGAACCATACACCTCATCTTACACATGCGGATTCAGCTGCACGGAATGAAATGAAATCTGCATCGAGGGCCACATTCGTCAACATGTATGGTTACATGAACTGGTATGAACAGCAGGGCGTGCTCAGCCCATCGGAAATCAGTCAATGGCACCGCATTAAAACGCTGTTACCCGGGATAAACGGGGGCATCAACGAACGTCACCTCTATGCGTTCCTAGCTCTGGCTGCGCCTATCTGGCCTAAATTTAGCAAGCCGAAAAAACCAACGATTGCAGAAAAAAATAACCACACTTGTGCCTGCATATTAATTGCAATCATGAAGTCACACAGCATAAGCCAGGCTGAAAAACCAATACTATTTTTAACGGCCATTAGAGGTATCGGCCAACTATACGTTAGAAACAAAGGAGCCGATAATAACCCACCAAAGCCCTAATTATTGGCTTAACTACATTTGTAAATTGAGCATATACAATGTGCTTTTCGTAATTTCACATTTAATTAGATCAGCACATTTACGAAACACTGAACCTATGCATAGCAACTCATTAACCGTCACCACGAACACATATCGACACTCTTACACAATTAAAATCCCGACACACCGCATAAGATATTTTCTTCCAGCATCTTCTCAATTCTAGATTTTAAATTATAGTTTTCAACTTGTAATTTATGGCAAGACTTGATTGCACACTCGGCTTTAATACCCTCAGGTAGATAGTCAATATTAAAGCTTTCCGCACACACTGCGCGCACTGCTCGCTTCATCGTAATTTTATCTTCTGGGAGATATCGGATCACGTCTGGATTAATATCCAGCAACTCGTCCAAAAACGAATCGCTCACGTCTACATATTTCACAATATTCGCATATGATGCAGTCATGAAGCGAATCCACGTATCGGTCACAATTGACGCTGGCAGAAATTTCGCAAAGAACTGATCATTGCTAGCTAGTCGTGTACCAACGACATGAATAATATCTTTAATATCGATATCATATTCTTCATCGCGAATAACATGGCAAGTAGATAAATACTCCAGGAATCCCTCAACAACTGGAATTGTCCAATGCTCATCAGTTGCAGGCTGCCGTAAATTAATTGACAACAGTCCCATACCACATTCCAATTTAAATCTACGCAACTGTTTTTCATTTTTCCGAATATTATTGAACCATTGGCAGGTTTGGCCATTGCCACTAAAAGCTTCTGAACATGAGTCTTTGAACACCATCATGTAAACAGAGGAAAGACGAATGCCATCCTCATTTTCGTAGTTATCTAAACTCATTTCGACCATATCGTTCATTTCGTTTTCCTGGCTAAAGTGAAATCAAGGTGAATAGGTCAGACACGCATAAGCTGGAGCCTCAAGACAGGAATGAAATTCGATAATTTACGGCAGCGCCAATCTGATCGTTTCGCACCAGCGCTCAATCGACCCCCTCCCCTCACGGCTCACGGCCAAAGCTCATGAGAACCATCATTCGCCTAACCTGGGCCAAAATTATCGCCTTGGCGATATGTTGTCAACAATCATATTTTGATTTATTGTTTTTACGATACGAACACGCAAGCCTGAGCCCGTGACCGCTCGTGCCGGCCCAATCGAGAACACAATATGCAAGACGAGATGACGACTCCGCCCGGCCAAGCAGCCATCCCATGCCGCATGACTCCATGTGATGAGCCCGCACGCGCCCTCTCAGCACTGCCTAAGGGCGTAGAGCGACATGGTAAGGGGCTGCGGATTAGCTTCACGTACGCTGGAGAGCGCTGCCGCGAGGTCGTCGAGCGCGGTCAAATTGACGAGTTGAGCATTGCTATTGCCGGTCGTCTTCGGCAGCAGGTGGTCGATTCAATTGCCGCAGGCAGCTTTGATTATCTGAAGCGATTCCCTGATTCAGCGACGGCTCGTCGCCTTGCACAAAGCAAGGTTGAGCAGGACGGTGAATTCTCCAGTCCAAGTCGACGTGACCTGAAGCAGATGACGGTTGCTGAGGGCGTTGAAGCCTGGCTCATTACCCAGCGATCAGGAAAATCGAAGTCCACAGCCGTCAACTACACCAGCCGCGCACAGCATGTGCTGAATAAATTCGGCCCCCGTCTTTTGTCGGAAGTCACGACACAGGAGCTCCAGCAATTTAAAAATACACTCGTACGCAGTCGCCCCAACCCCAAAGGGGTTTCCCCCAAAACGGCAAACGATGTACTGACGGTGGTGCGCGGTGTATGGGAGGACGCCAAAAAGAACGGCATCACCAGCGCAAGCCGTGCCGAGGGCTTAACCAATCACGAATTAGAGGAAAACAGTTCTGCCGATCCCTTCGAGCTTGATGAAATGCAACGGCTGTTATGGGCTGACCCTACCAATCAGGCTAGCGCACGTATGATCGTCAGCAACTGTTGGACAGGGCTCTCGCGCTCCGAACTCATTGCTCTGGCCATTGAAGATGTCGACCTGGAGCGGAGGAAGCTCAAGGTACGAAGGGCTTTCGTGCATGGCGAACATAAAGCCCCCAAAGAGAAAACCAGGACGCGCGAAATTGATCTTGTGGAACCGGCCATCGAGTTGCTACGCGAGATTTTGGCGGATATTGGCGATGTGCAGCCTGAAGATATTGAGGTCACAGGTTTGGACAATCTCACCGTTAAAAATGAGTCTGTTCGACTCCTGTTTCGTAATCCCAATACCGCTCAACCGTGGAGCGCGTCGGCACTGGATCGCTGGTTCAAATCGCACTGTGAGATTGCTGGCGTCCGCCATCGTGGCGTAAACCAGTGCAGGCACACGTTTGCCAGCCGCGCCCTCTCTCGGTACCTGCCCAAAGAATGGGTCATCCATCAACTCGGGCACGGTGACTTCCAAATGCTCAAGAAGCATTACGCGAAATGGATGCCATCAGAGACGGATAAGGCCCCAACACTGATCGGTGAAATCAATGCGGCCATGAGTGTCGGCTGGAGTGTTTCACTGCAACAGGTTGGTCAGGAGGAGACATTCAAATTAGCAAAATCTGCGTAACTCACTGAAGCCTGTGCGGGGTTGTGTGCATGCCGCGCTTGAGGTGTTCGAGTAACACATCAAGCGACTGACGACCGGTTGATTTTTTGAAGGTCGCGACCACATACAAACTGCCCGTATAGGTGCGGAGCGTCCAAAATCCGTCATGCAGCTGCGCCTCTAGGACATCCGAAGTGCGTACGAGATGGCCATCCTGGAAGCGCCCATAGGCATCGGCTTTTACATGATGGTGAATGACGCCGACACAGCATCCGGCTACGAGAAAAGCATCGGTTAAGTAAGCCGTCACGGGCCTGCCGAACCATGTGCCTTTCGCAGATTTCAATTTGCCCTTCGCGTAGCGCGACAGCTCAGCCGTCTCCATCACACGGCTCATAGCGTGAGCACCAGTCGAGGATCAAACCCTGTCTCCTCGCCTGGATAACCTCGGGGGTTGCACACCACGCGCGTGCCATCGATTTCGTAATCAACGGCATGGTGTGAATGACCGTGCACCCACAGCGCGACGTGCCCTTCCCTCATCAGGTCTTCGCAGTCATTAACGTATGCGGCGTCGAGCAGCGTCCCGGCATCAGGGTTGTCCTGGAGCGAGCGCATTGAAGGCGCATGGTGTGTAATCACAACCGTCTTGCCATAGAAGGGTTCAGCAAGCTTTGTGCGCAGCCATTCGCGTGACTTGAGTGACTCTTGGACGAGGTCGTTCGGAACGATGCGGCGAAACGGCTCTGTACGGATTTTGCGAAAGTCATTCATCGTCGTGCGCGCATGCCATGCCGCAAGATGGGCATTGCCGGTGCAGGTATAGTCAGTCCACATCGTGCACCCAAGGAATCGCACATCGCCGACTAGCACCTCATCTCGATCCAACACGCGCACGCGCTCGTCCGCCATCGCGCGCATCTTCAGCAGCGTGCGAATCAAGTGGCCACTATAAAATTCATGGTTCCCCGGGACATACAGCACCGTCCCGGAGAAAGCCTGCCGGGCCCACTCAATGCCACGGGCTTTGACATGGATGTCACCGGCCAGGATGACCACATCGACGTCCTCGACCTGCGGTGCATATGTACTGAATTCAAGGTGCAGATCTGACAGCAGATGAATACGCATAGAAGGACTCGGGCGGACGCGAAAAGGAACAAGTAATTACCCATGCCGCTCAGGGGCGCAGGTAAATCAGGCGAACGTCAAAAGCATCATCAAGGCTGAGCGTACGACCATCAGCGAAGCCCTCACGCTATGACTCACGCCAATAGTCGTCACGAGCAACCAACCCAAAGGCATGGTCGTCGGATGGCCCATCCTCGAATAACCGGTTGATCCGACGCTCCTGGCGCAGAAAGAGCAGCGCCTGGAAAAAGCAGGACTCACACACCCTCACGCGATAGCGCTCACCATCATGCTGAGAGCCATATCCCCAGTGGGCATGCAGCATGCCGAACTGCTCGCCAAAGCCAGGTATACGTGTACTGCAATCGCAGACATCGCAATGCACATGAGCATCGGGTGGATCAGGTTCAGTCATTGACGTCCTCGGGGGGCACAAGCTTCAGCAGCGTTTGAAAATCAATATTCGTGCGCAATCCATCTCCCAGCAGCACATAACAGCTGTCTACTGCATGAAATAAACACCCCTCTGTGAAATCCAGCAGCAGGCCTGATCGCACCCACTCGCCAAAATTCAAGAGCCTATTTGTGCGATACAACACGTCGCGGGAGATTAGGACTGCCGGTTGCAAGCCCTCTGCTTGCAAGTGCTTTTGTTCAACGTCAGGTATGCCGGTGACATCAGCCCAGAGCCAGTCTTCGACGATGAACCCCATCTCTATGCCAGACTGAATACTGGTGTCGAGATGTGCATGTGCTTTAGACCACGACAACGTAATGCCCGGCATTGGCACAGCCGTCTCGTACAGTTGTTCGCGGATCAACTCAATTTCACTCATCACTGAAGCCCCATTACGGTTGAAAGATCAGCACGCTTGCGAACACCATCGCCAACTAGGACATAAAGGCTGTTGCGGGTACGGAAAAAGCAGCCATCACTGAAGGTCACGAGTGGACTCGTCCGCACCCAGTCGCCCACATCAAACCGCCGGTTGCTGTCGAACAACACGCTGTGCGAATACAACACCACGGGCTGTTGATCCGCCGCTTTGAGTTGCTCACGTTCCTGATCGGTGAGGATCAAGTCGATCCACACCCAATCCTTGATGATGCAGTACGGCACCCAGCAACTGTGGTCACTCAACAACACCCGATCACGCGCCTGCTCCCATGTCATATCAATGCCTGGCATCGCCTCCCCTGGCCCCTGCAACAGACTGTGGATTTCCTCCAACATGTTCATCACTACCCACCTTTATAACTTCGGTTATATTGGGCTTATCCCAAAATCAGAGATGCAACCATCCTGTCCTGGATAACCTGTCCCAAGACTGTTTAATAACTGTCCCAACGAAAATACGTACTGACGATTCGCCAGTAATAGCTTAACTATTGAATGTGCGGTGTATAGTTAATAACCCTACACCACTGAATCAGTTACAACGCCAGGTTCGACAGGAAGAGGGCTAAACTCGGTGTGCAGCGATAACATTAGTTATACATCGCCATCAGCTTGCCAGGCCCGACCCATACCTTATTCTTAAACTGCACAGGTATCTCAGCCAGCAAGTCCGTGCCATGCTGACCAATAAAGGCGTTGGAAACCAGCAGTTCGAATGGATAGTCTCCGCCGAATGGCTCAATGCTTAACGGCACGTCAGCGCGGAAGGAACGTGAAAGATCGCGTAGGCGTTGAATAAACTGCTGCTGCATGACACCGCATGCTACCAGCCCAGGAAACTTATGTTCTTTCTCAGGTGAGACCCAGAATACGCGTGGAAGGCCATCATCTTCTGTGACCCCAAGAATAGAGAATCCCATGAGACGCGACACAGAAAAGAATACGCGCTCACTTGTAATTAGCGGTAAGCCTTCATGAGTGATGTGCACACTTGCAGCATAAAGGATCTCAGAGCCATAGAGTTCATCCATAGGCTCAGGGGGGCCAATCGTAATAACAAGTTTAGAGGAGATAACACCCATGCCGAAACCACCAAATCAACTACTAAGTTGAAACAAGAATAGCAACAAACTCTCCATTACCGTCAAGGATTTTTTCTTAAAATTTTAAGAACAATATATTATTGATAATATTGACAGCAGCACATCAAGAAATTCAATTAATAAATATTGACGAAAACAGGCAGATATTTAATTAACAGGTATTGACTAACTTTCACAAGAAACAATCCACAACAACAATCTCGCCACCTTCATAAGTTATTAAATCATAAAGGATTCAGCCGAATATATGCTGCTATGCATAGACCCATGGGGCACCGAACTCACCATTACATCCCCCGTAATCAGCGGTCAATTCATGGCAATCGCATAATCAACAGTCATCACGCCGCTGGTGCCTTGGACGAAACCAACCCGAAGTCAGGACATAGATCGACAGAAACGCTGACTTAGGGCAAACCGTGCTGGAGTGCACCTTGATCGATACGGTGACTTCCGCCCTGATCAACCTTGGCGCTTTCCGCATGAGTTCAACCAAAACCAACAACCCGAGGAAGCAGTACCTGCTTGTGAGCCCCCAGAACGTTGGTGGCAATAATTCATGCTTCAGGCTTCTTTTGATCTTACGCAGCGTTCCAGTCAGGAATGGATTCCAGCGCCTCTTAGTTGATGCAGGGTGACAAGCTTTTTTCAAAGACCTTACCTAAGGAGCCTCCGCGAATGGCTTCCCTATTTTGGCAAAATGCCCGGTCTCCACCCTCGATTTTTCCGATGATGATGCAGATGACGCCTGGTACAAACACGCGAGTATCACGTCTTCTCTAGCCACAAACCCAAAATAAGCATAATTACGATATTTATGATATTTTTATCACTAAAGCATTGACAGCGACTTGAGAGATTCATAGGATGGTCACCTAGCCACTAGGAATTCTCCATGTCTCTCAGTCTCGACAGTGTCGGTAAGCGTGTTGCTTACGCCCGGAAGTATCGCAGCCTCACCCAGCAAGAGCTGGCTGATCGGGCCGGTATTGCGCAGTCGAGCCTTGCTTCGCTGGAAGCGGGACGCAACAAAGGCTCTCGCAGTTTAATCGGTCTTGCTAATGCCCTAGGTGTTCCTCCTGAGTGGTTGGATAGCGGTCAAACCCAAGGGAAAAGCGTGCAAGAACTCCTAATGGGAGCTCTGCCTCAAGATGCATCAAATGCTGAGAGGTCGCTTCATGGTGTACTAAAGAATGCGGTGCTCGGTGAGCACAGCTCGGAGTATCAGCAATCCGGGCCATCATTCAGCAACACTGCTCAGCCTATTGGCTTAAAACTGCTAGCCTGGACGGCTCGCTCCCTGCTCGACCCCGACACAGCTTATAAGCAACAACTGGAACAACAGCGCCGCTTTCAATGGCCCTTCCCGCACGGATCTCGCGCTTTTCTGCTTAGGGCCACCCGTGACTTTCACATTCCGAATTTGCGTGAAGGTGAATTTTTGTTGATCGAGCCTGATGCCCCGGTCGAACCCGGTAGCCACATTGTGGTCGTGCGCTCTGATGACGAAATTCTACTAGGTCGAGTTGTCGACACCCCTGTTAGTCAGCTCCTCATGTTGGCTACACAGCCTGAGCAAGAACAGTTCTACCCTTTAGATGCCAGCATGCGGATAGTCGGTGTTATTTCCGAAAAGATACAAAAGGTCTAAATTTTTTGCCCTAAATAATCGCTTTTGAGATTATATAAACAGTATTTTGATTATATTTAACAGCTTTTATGTTGAGAAGTACAGGTGAACAAAGTCGTCCATATGAGCGGTAGCTGCCGCAGCACTGCTTGCCTCTGGATAAGTAAAGGCGCACTCCCAGAGCAACTGAGATTTGGATCAGAACCGTTGGTTGGAACAGTGAGGAATTGAGCGATGCGTAAATTGATGAGAAACAAAGATCAGATCGAAGCAGTGATGGACGAGCATACCGTTACGCTCAACCTGCGGATTCCACGCCATCCGGCCACCCAGTCCGCTCTCATCTGGCCAGGCATTCCAGGGCCATCTGGCCACCTGTTCCACGGCCATCCGGCCGGGCAGTCGGAGCGCAGCGACGCAGGGGTGG
>Ga0180008_1000700_pt1 | contig 25294 bp, 27 predicted proteins | sample MM_PW_MetaG_FD_121121 | JGI IMG/M metagenome (GOLD analysis project Ga0180008, IMG submission 121121) | Groundwater microbial communities from the Aspo Hard Rock Laboratory (HRL) deep subsurface site, Sweden - MM_PW_MetaG | ecosystem: Environmental > Aquatic > Deep subsurface > Groundwater... | reverse complement strand
ATCTGCTAAATCATCGCCAATAAAGGCAATTTGTGACGCTTCGAGTGCCAGTTTCTGCTGGAGTTCAGCAAAAGCGGCGAGTTTATTTTCCTGACCCTGATAAATATAAGGCACGGTTAACGAAGTCATACGCTGCTGCACTATCTCAGAACGGCGACCTGTGATCACCGCCACTTCAACACCAGCATGGCGCAAAGCTTTAATACCGTAACCATCACGGGTGTGAAAGGCTTTGAGTTCTTCACCCTGATTACCTAAATAAATCCGACCGTCAGAAAACACACCATCCACATCACAAATCAATAAGCGAATGTGCTGAGCTTTTTGTTCCAGTTGTGAGCTGATGCTCTGATACATTTGGGCAAATAAGGCTGACATCAGAGCACTCCGGCTTTTAATAAATCATGCATATTCAGAGCGCCTACAGGCTCCTGTTGTTCATTGACCACAATAAGACCGTTAATTTTGCGTTGTTCCATGATTTGCAACGCTTCTGCCGCCAGCATAGCAGGTTTAGCGGTAATGCAGTTTCTGGTCATCAGGCTGGCAATAGTCGCCTTATGTAAGTCGACCTGCTGATCCAGTACTCTGCGTAAATCGCCATCAGTAAATAAGCCTGCCAGTTTGCCGGCGTCATCGACAATAGCTGTCATGCCCAAACCTTTACGGGAGATTTCCAGTAAGGCTTCTTTCAGACTGACCTGCTGATGCACCACGGGCAAGGCATCGCCAAAATGCATGACGTCTTCCAGCCTTAACAACAAACGGCGGCCTAAGCTGCCACCCGGATGGGACAAGGCAAAATCATCGGCAGAAAAACCACGTACGTCCAACAGGGCAACAGCAATTGCATCACCCATAGCTAAAGTTGCAGTAGTGCTGGCTGTTGGCGCTAATCCTAAAGGGCAGGCTTCCTGTTCAACACGGACACAAACATGCACATCGGATAAGCTGGCTAAGGTCGATTCAGGGCGGCCTGTCATAGCTATCATTTTAATACCACGGCGTTTTAGCACTGGCACTATAGTCAGAACTTCTGCAGTTTCACCTGAGTTGGAAATAGCCAACACTATATCGTCCTGGGTGATCATACCCAAATCACCATGGCTGGCTTCGGCCGGGTGCACAAAAAAAGCAGGAGTGCCAGTTGAGGCTAAAGTCGCAGCAATTTTATGAGCAATATGACCGGATTTACCCATACCAATAACAATGACCCTGCCTTTGCAGTCAAACATCATCTGGCAGGCCAAATTAAAACTGTCGTCTATGTAGGCTGCAAGTTGGGTTACTGCTGCCGCTTCAATCTGCAATACCTGCAGAGCCTGAGGGCGAAAGTCCAGAGTCATGCAAAAATCCCCATCAATTAGTCGTTGCCAGCTTTTTCTGATCTGTAATTCTGTGGAAAGGATCCAGTAAGAAAATCTGTCAGATCATTTAGATAGCTGAAATATTAAGCTGCGATTCATTTTCAGCGCGGCACACTTTGCGGCCATACACAGAGGCTGATATTTTCGTGCTTATCAGGCTCAAATGCAAAAGATTACGTAAAACAAACGAATTATTCTGTTTTTGCAATCAGTTGTTACTATTTTTTATAAGGTTGTCGTGGCGAAAAACCTATACAATGGCAAGCCTTTACTAGAGCGCTTGGCTTGAAGTAGCTGTTGTGCGTAGGTATATTGCGCGCCTTCAATTTTAGCGATAAGCGCTACTCTGTTTAAATGAGGATCAACGTGTCAGATATTCTGGTAGACATTCAGCACCTGACGTTCAAACGTGGTGACCGTGTGATCTATGATGACATGAGCATGCAGTTTCAGCGTGGCAAAGTGACCGCCATTATGGGGCCCAGCGGTATTGGTAAAACAACATTGCTGCGCCTGATCGGTGGTCAGTTAAAACCTGAACAGGGAAAAATTCTGGTCGACGGCCAGGATATACCTCAGCTCAATCGTAAAGATTTGTATAAAGCCCGGCAGAAAATGAGCATGCTGTTTCAAAGTGGCGCCATGTTCAGTGATATGTCGGTCTATGACAATGTAGCCTTTCCTATTCGCGAGCATACCCGTCTGCCGGAAGAGCTTATCCGCCTGATGGTGTTGATGAAATTAGAAGCGGTAGGGTTACGTGGTGCCCGTGATTTAATGCCGGCCGAACTGTCTGGTGGTATGGCTCGCCGTGCAGCTTTAGCCCGGGCTATAGCTTTGGACCCACAACTGATTCTGTACGATGAGCCTTTTGCTGGTCAGGATCCGATTTCGATGGGTGTGATAGTCCGTCTGATCCGTTCATTGAATAATGCGTTAGGTTTAACTTCTGTTGTGGTGTCGCACGACGTCAATGAAGTGATGAGTATTGCAGACTACGTCTATGTGGTGGCTGAGCAAAAAGTGATAGGGCAGGGTACGCCAGATGAGTTACGTTCCCATCCTTCTGCCTTAGTACAGCAATTTTTACAGGGGCAGTCCGATGGTCCTGTACCTTTCCACTTTAAAGCGGCTAGTTACAGTGCTGAATTAATGGAGTTAGCTAAGTGATAGTGGATAAGTTACAGCAACTTGGACAACACAGTATTGCTAAAATTCAGGGCATGGGCCGGGCAACCATCATGTTGTTTGGTGCTTTAATCGCCTGGCCAACCCCCCGCAAAAGCTTCCCTTTATTACTAAAGCAGTTGTATGTGGTGGGGGTGTTGTCTTTACTTATTATTTTGGTCTCGGGTTTGTTTATCGGTATGGTGCTGGCCTTACAAGGCTACACAGTACTGTCCAAATTTGGTGCAGAACAAATGTTAGGCCCGCTAGTGGCTTTAAGTTTGTTACGTGAACTGGGTCCTGTGGTCACAGCTTTATTATTTGCCGGTCGGGCCGGTAGCGCCTTAACCGCAGAAATAGGCCTGATGAAAGCGACAGAGCAGCTGTCCGGTATGGAAATGATGGCTGTTGATCCATTGCGCCGTATTATCGCACCACGCTTTTGGGCTGGTGTCATTAGTATGCCGCTGCTGGCGATGATTTTTACCGCCGTAGGTATTTTAGGTGGTCATCTGGTGGGCGTGGACTGGTTAGGCGTAGACGGCGGTGGTTATTGGTCGGCGATGCAAGCCAATGTCGATTTCCAGCAAGATATTCTGAACGGTGTAATTAAAAGTGCTGTGTTTGCCTTGATTGTGACCTGGATAGCCTTACATAAAGGTTTTGATGCGGTACCCACTTCAGAGGGTATCAGTCAGGCAACAACACAGACAGTAGTAACATCTTCTTTAGCGGTCTTAGGTTTTGACTTTATATTAACAGCAGTAATGTTTGGTGGATAAAAAATGACATCTCGCAAAATCGAAGTGTTGGTGGGTCTGTTTGTTGCGTTGGCTATAGCTGCTTTTTTGTTGTTATCTCTGAAAGTGGCCAACAGCGGGATGACGGGCTCTGGCGAAACTTATATGTTGTACGCCAAGTTTGAAAATATTGGCGGTTTAAAAGTGCGCTCTCCGATCAAAGTAGGTGGTGTAGTGGTGGGTCGGGTTCGCTCGATTGAACTGAACACCGAAGAGTATTCGCCTATAGTGGCGATGGAAATTGATAGCCAATACAACAATTTCCCAGAGACCAGTTCAGTCGCCATTTTGACTTCTGGTTTACTGGGTGAACAGTATCTCGGATTACAACCCGGTTTTGTTGATGAAACTGTCTCTATTCTCAAGAGTGGTGATTATGTTGAAGACACCAAATCCGCTATCGTACTGGAAGAATTAATTGGCCAGTTCTTATTTAACAGAGGAAGTAACTAAGCATGAAAAATTTGCTGGTAAAAATCGCAGCTACTGCATTGATCTCTTTGGGGTTAGTGGCTCAAGCCTCCGCCGTTGAAGTGAAAACTTATGACGACCCGTACAAAATGATCGAAGCAGTGGCCGATCAAACTTTTCGCCGTATCTCTAACGATCAACCTGTGATCCAGAAAGACATTGAGCATTTACGTGTTATCGTCAATGAAGAGTTAGTACCTTACATCGACAGCCGTTATGCGGCATTCCGGGTGATAGGTAACTACATCAAACAAACTAAACCAGAAGAGCGTGACGCTTTTGTGGTGGCTTTTAAAGACTATATGGTGGCGACTTATGCCGGCGCTTTGACTCAGTACAAAAATCAGAAAGTGATTTTCGAACCAGCTCGCGCTGTAGGCAGCCAGAATATTGTCACTATTAAAACCCGCGTGATTGACCCTGGCAAGCCAGATATCAATATCGAGTTTAAACTGCGTCGTGCTAAAGATGCGCAAAACTGGCAGGTATTCGATATGGTGGCTGAAGGTATTTCTCTGCTGGACAGCAAAAGAGCTGAGCTGGGTAACCTGATCCGTCAACAGGGTTTAGCCAGCGTGACTGCTCTGTTAGTGGAAAAATCAAAAGCTCCTATTACAGCTCCTTTGCAGGGTAATGATGCTAAAAATTAGTCAACAGCAACAGACGCTGGTCTTTTCCGGCGCTCTGGATCGGGATACAGTGCCTACCCAGTGGCCATTTAAGCTGTTAAAAAAGCTAAATGGCACAGTGGTTTTTGATTTCAGCGAGCTGGCTTTGGTGGATACAGCAGGTCTTGCCTGGTTACTGCATCAGGTAGCCCAAGCTGCTAAACTGGGATTAACTATCCAAATGCGCCATGTGCCGGAGCAGTTGATTTCTCTGGCGCGGTTGTCAGATGTTTTGGCCTTGTTGCCACTGGTAAAAGAGGATAACGGTAATGCAGTGTAATGAGATTGAACAGTTATTAACAGAAGAGCTGAAACTGGCTGAAGTATTTGTAAAAGCTGAAGGTAATCATTACGCTGTGACTGCTATAGGTGACTGTTTTGAAGGCATTAGCCGGGTGAAACAGCAACAAATGATTTATGCCCCTTTGATGGCAGCCATTGCGGATGGTAGTATTCACGCAGTTTCGATTAAAACTTTCACGCCCACTCAATGGCGTCGTGAAAAATTACTTAACCCACCTGTATAGTAGTTAAAAATGCAACAATTTCTGGTTTCAGGCGGCGCTACCTTAAAAGGTGACGTTGTTATTTCCGGCGCTAAAAATGCCGCACTCCCTATTTTATTCGCCACTATTCTGGCAGAGCGGCCTTCGGTGCTGAGCAATGTTCCTGTATTAAAAGACATTGATACCACCTTCAAATTGTTGCGCATCTTCGGTGCTGAAGTCAGCCGTGATGACCATCAGGTGACAGTGGATGCAACTGCTATTCACAGTCAGATGGCTCCATATGAGCTGGTCAAAACCATGCGCGCTTCTATTCTGGCTTTAGGTCCTTTATTGGCCCGTTTTGGCCATGCTGAAGTATCCTTACCAGGTGGCTGCGCTATCGGTGCCCGTCCGGTTAATTTGCATATCGATGGTTTACGCAAAATGGGTGCTGAGATCAGTGTTGAAGCTGGTTATATCAAAGCCAAAGCGACCCGGTTACATGGCGCTCATATTTTTATGGATATGGTCAGTGTCACTGGCACAGAGAACCTGATGATGGCTGCTGTGTTGGCTGATGGTTTAACCATTATTGAAAACGCTGCACGTGAGCCAGAAGTGGTTGATTTAGCGAAATATCTGATTGCCATGGGTGCTGATATTCAGGGCGCAGGCACTGACACCATCCGTATTACAGGTAAAGAAAAGCTGCACGGTGCGAATCACACTGTATTACCAGATCGTATTGAAACAGGCACCTTTTTAGTGGCTGCTGCTGTGACCGGTGGTGATGTGACTTGTTTAAACGCATCGCCTGCTGAGCTGGAAGTGGTGCTTGAAAAATTACGTGAAGCCGGCGCTGATGTGACGACTGGCTCTGATTGGATCCGCCTGAACATGACAGGCCGTACTTTAAAATCAGTGAACGTAAAAACAGTACCTCACCCTGGCTTCCCTACCGATATGCAGGCTCAATTTACTGTACTGAATGTGCTGGCAGAAGGTGTGGGTATGGTCACTGAAACTATTTTTGAAAACCGTTTTATGCATGTACCTGAGTTGCAACGTATGGGCGCTGACATCCAACTGGAAGGCAATACAGCTTTGATTAAACATACCCAGAAGTTGACGGGTGCTCAGGTCATGGCGACCGATTTAAGAGCTTCTGCCAGCTTAGTGATCGCAGGTTTGGTCGCAGAAGGCGAGACAGTGGTTGATCGTATCTACCATATCGACCGTGGTTACGAACAAATTGAGCATAAGCTCAAAGGCTTAGGTGCCAATATCCAGCGGATCAATGCCCCTGCATAATGTATAAAAATGGGGTCAGATCACATTGTTAACTGTTAACAATGTGATCTGACCCCATTTTCTAATTAAGCTCCCTGATCACCACGGGCACAGTCAAAGCCTTGCCACTGCGTTCAATCGACATTTGTAAGGTGGTATCAGGTGGGGTTTCTGCAATCAAATCCAGAGCATGATGCACGCTGGTTAAGGTCACGCCGTTGATTTGTTGCAGTATGTCGCCAACTTCTAAACCCGCTATAGCTGCAGGGCTTAAAGGCTCGATAGCGCTGATTTTGACACCAAACAAGGTTTGCGCTGTGGATATCATCAGGTCACCTGCCGGATTGACCACAGGATCGCCGCTAACACCTAAATAGCCGCGGATCACACGGCCATGCTGGATGAGTTTCTGCAGTACATTGCTGGCTAAGCGGTAAGGCACCGCAAAAAATATACCCTGAATATCCTGATTACGCTGGCGTTGAAAAGCTGCTGTATTGATACCGACCAAAACCCCATTACTGTTAATTAGAGCACCGCCAGAGTTACCGGCGTTAATAGCTGCATCCATTTGCATAAAGTCCGCGTAGCCATTGGCAGGGCTTAAGCCAGCACGGCCTGTTGCACTGATCACACCTTGGGTAATAGCCTGACCCAGGTTAAAAGGGTTGCCAATAGCGAGCACTACGTCGCCAACCTGAGGCTCTAAGCTGGCATCCTGCGGAATAACTGGTAGGTTATCGGCTTCTACGTACAACACAGCTAAGTCTGTCAGTTGGTCCTGACCAATCAATACCGCATCAAAAACCCTACCGTCCTGCAGTGCGACTGATATCTGATCTGCGCCATACACCACATGATAATTGGTCAGCACATAACCCTGAGCATTCATAATCACGCCGGAACCCAACTCCTGGCGCTCTATCGTCCTATTTTGATAAGAACGAGGGTCCTGAGTGGTGCTTTTGGTATAAACATTAACTACGGCAGGTGCGGCGGCACGTACCGCTTTAGAATAGGAGACCGGTGCAGGCAGTTGTTCTTTCTGTTGCCAAAAGTTCAGGTTCAGTCCTTGGTTCTGGCTGAAAAACACCAGCCATAGCATGGCAATTGCCAGACCATAAGCGACACTTTTTAATAGACTTATCAGAAGTTTGGGCACTGGAAGAAATTAAGAAACTAAAAGATTTTGCAAGCATAACACTAAAACGGAAGTTGCAGTAGCAAGCCACAGGCTTGCTACTGCAAAAAGTTAACGTATTAATACATAAAGGATACGGTTACCGCGTTGCACTTGAAGCGCTATTACCCCAGAGCTTTTGGTCAGAATATCACGCAGTTCTTTGGTGGTCGTTACCCGGCTGCGACTCACACCTACAATGACGTCACCTTTCTCCAGCCCTAAAGCGGCTGCTGGTGAACGCTCTGCGACCTCACTAATCACTATACCGTTTTCACCATCCGGTGTTTTTCCATCAGCTAAACTTGCACCGTCGAGCATAGGATGTATTACTTTCGCGGAGGCTGTACTCACGTCTTTGGCTTCAAGTTTTGCGGTTAAAGTCAGTTCTTTATCCTCCCGCAATATACCCAGCTTAATTTCTTTGCCGACACCTAAAGTGCCTACTTTCGCTTGCAACTCAGTAAAAGACTCAATACGTTTGCCGTTCAGATGGGTAATAATATCGCCACTTTTCAGGCCGGCTTTGTCAGCGGCTGAGCCTGGTACTACTTCACCAACCCAACCGCCTTTACTGGTTTTAGCTTTCATGGCTTTGGCGATTTCGGCAGTTAAATCGCGGCCACTAACACCTAAAGCACCACGACGGACTTCGCCGAATTCGATAAATTGTGCCACCAGATTTTTCATCATATTGGCAGGAATGGCAAAGCCTATACCTATGTTGCCGCCGTTGGGGCCAAGGATAGCCGTATTGATACCTATCAGCTGGCCCTTCAGGTTGACTAAAGCGCCACCCGAGTTGCCACTGTTAATGGCCGCATCGGTTTGAATAAAGTCTTCATAACCTTCAATACCTAAGCCGCTTCGTCCTAAAGCACTGACGATACCTGAAGTCACGGTTTGACCTAAACCAAAAGGGTTACCAATGGCGACAGTAAAATCACCCACTCGTAAGCCGTCTGAATCAGCTAACTCGAGTTGTTTGAGGTCTTCCGCTTCAATTTGCAATAAGGCAATATCACTTTCCGGATCTTCGCCAATTTTTTTGGCTTTGTAAGTTCGGCCATCTTTTAAGGTGACTTCAATCTCGGATGCATCATTAATTACATGGTGGTTGGTGACTACATAGCCCTTTTTCGCATCAATAATGACACCTGAGCCTAAACCGCGGAAAGGTTGTTCCTGGCGTAATTCACCACCACGACCCAAAAATTGTTCGAGTGCGCCCGGCAAGCGCTGCCGTACTTCACGGCTACCTGCCACTGAGATGTTTACTACGGCCGGAGTTACGTTCTCCAACATAGGAGCCAGACTAGGCATTTCCTGATCGCCAGCGCCAAAAAATGGCAACTTAGCTTGAGCTGGCGCAGGCTGCGCCAGCAGTAAGGAGGCTAAAATACTGATACTAACTAAAGATAACTGCGACTTCATAGAGGTAATGCTCCTTCGTACAAGTGACTTCACTAAGGTACAGATGACGCCACTAAGAATGCTTTACCAGTCGAAAAGTTCAGTTGTCAGATGAGTTTCGTTCAGTTTTATTTTTCATTAAGCCACTGGCCGTATTGGAATAATCCAATGGCTGATAGGATGGTTCATCCTTCACTTTACGACGCTCATCCAGCTTATGGATCGACTGGCGTATTTGTGCCGTAGTGTCTGCTGAGAAATAATTCAGCTCGCTACGGTTGTCAAAAGTTGGTCTTTCGATCAACTGCATCTTGGTCTGAGCCATATGGCGGGCAATTTTTTCGTAGTTTTCATGAAGCTGGCTCATCAGTTGATGAGTCGTTTCCACGTGTTCAGTGACATCGCTACGATATTGCTGCAGCTGTTGTTTGGTTTCGTTTAGCTCCACCTGCAGTTTGCTTTGATTAAATTGACGCAAACAATACAAGCGGGTTGCCACTATGCCAACCACTAAGCCAGCTACTAACCAGGCCAAGGCAAAAGTAACAGTCATAACAACTCCTGAAAAATTAGTTAGTTCAACAATAGTTTAACCTATCTTCTTATCCAGAGTGGTAAGGCATGTTACTATTACGACCATTATTTAGGGTTAATTGGCTTATTTTTCAATATCCGGCATGACTACACCACTGCAAAAATATCAACAAGACCTCCAACGCGATGATTTTCTGTTTGATGCCGCCCAGCAAAATGCGGTGCAGCAGCTGGAACGTCTGTATCAGCAATTTGTCCAGGACAAACCGGTAAAACAAGGTTTCTTCGATAAATTGCTAGGCAAAAAGCCAGAAATAAAGCCGCTGAAGGGCCTCTATTTTTGGGGCGGCGTAGGCCGTGGTAAAACTTATCTGGTCGATACTTTTTATGAATGCCTGCCAGGGACACGTAAGCTGCGTATTCACTTTCACCGCTTTATGCATAAAGTACATCAGGAATTAAAATCTTTGCCAGGTGTGTCGGACCCATTAAAAGTAGTGGCCGATCGCTTTAAAGCTGAAACTGATATTTTGTGTTTTGACGAGTTTTTTGTCTCAGATATTACAGATGCAATGATTTTAGGCACCCTGATGCAGGAGTTATTCGCCCGCGGTATTACGCTGGTGGCAACCTCCAATATCGAACCTGATGGTTTGTATCGCAATGGCTTGCAGCGTGCGCGTTTCTTGCCTGCTATCGAATTAATTAAACAGCATACTGACATAGTCAATGTCGACAGTGGCGTCGACTACCGGCTTCGTACTTTAACCCAGGCTGAGATTTATCACTCGCCGCTGGATGAAAAGGCCGACTGCAATCTGGCTGAATATTTTCTGGCGTTATCGGTTGAACCCCGCACAGATGAAGCAAAGATTGAAATCGCCGGCCGTACTTTAACCAGCCGTAAAGAAGCGGATGGCATTATCTGGTTTGATTTCTCCGAATTGTGTGAAACGGCGCGCAGTCAGTATGACTATATGGAGCTGAGTAAGTGTTATCACACAGTCCTGCTGTCGAATGTCACACAAATGGGGCAAACCCGTGATGATGTCGCCAGACGTTTTATTGCGTTGGTGGATGAGTTTTATGAGCGTCACGTCAAACTGATTATTTCCGCTGCAGTCCCGATGGAACAGCTCTATACAGAGGGCATTTTGTCCTTTGAATTTAAGCGCTGTTTAAGTCGTTTACAGGAAATGCAGTCGCACGATTATCTGGCGAGAGAACATTTACCGTAATTTTTTCTGTAAATGGCTGTTTTTTATCATTGGTTACTATATAATCCGCGCCCGGCCCACGTTACAGCCTGAAATTGCCGTAGCCTGGCAGTTTATGTACTCGAAGGGGTGCGATAAGCGACACAATGAAGATTGTGTTAGGTGTAACAGTGTTATTTTTTTTGGGTAGTTTTTAGATGAAAACTTTTACTGCTAAGCCAGAAAGCGTTCAACGTGACTGGTTCGTTGTTGATGCAACAGGTAAGACACTTGGTCGTATCGCAACTGAGATCGCTCTTCGTTTACGCGGAAAGCACAAACCAGAGTTCACTCCACACGTTGATACCGGTGATTACATCATCGTTGTAAATGCTGATAAAGTGACTGTCACTGGTAACAAAGCAAAAAACAAAATGTACTACTCTCACAGTGGTTTCCCAGGTGGTATCAAAGAAATTAACTTTGAAAAACTGCTTGTGAAGAAGCCGGAGATGGTATTGGAAGCAGCCGTAAAAGGTATGTTGCCTAAAGGTCCTCTGGGCCGCGCTATGTTCCGTAAGTTAAAAGTATATGCAGGCGCCGAGCATCAACATGCTGCTCAGCAACCGCAAGTTTTAGATATCTAATCGGAGCAGAACATGGCAACTAATCAATATTACGGTACTGGTCGTCGTAAGACCTCTACAGCTCGTGTATTCATCAAAGCAGGTTCAGGTAACATCGTTATCAACCAACGCTCTATTACTGAATACTTCGGTCGTGAAACTGCTCGTATGGTTGTAATGCAACCGTTAGAGTTAGTGGAAATGGTAGGCAAGTTTGACTTATACGTCACTGTTAAAGGTGGTGGTATTTCTGGTCAGGCTGGCGCAATCCGCCACGGTATCACCCGCGCTCTGATGGAGTTCGACGAGTCTTTGCGCCCTGCATTACGTAAAGCTGGTTTCGTCACACGTGACGCCCGTAAAGTTGAACGTAAGAAAGTGGGTCTGCATAAAGCTCGTAAGCGTCCACAGTACTCAAAACGTTAATTCGTTTTTTGTTGCAAAGAACCCGGTCTTGTACCGGGTTTTTTATTCCCTAATTTTAAATATCTGGTCTGAATAAAACTTCTGTCGTCTTTCTGCGTATACACTCTGGGCATCGGGCTGCAGCTTGAGATCAGTATTTTCTTCCATTTAAAGCTGTCGCAGTTGTGCCTGATCATGACAGAAATGTCTTTTTCCGGTTAAAACATGGTGATGCAAAGTTTTACTGACTATTCTGGTTTCGTATTTCGTCGAAAAACTGGTGTCATAACAAAGAGAATTCGGCTAAATCCTTGTGTAAAGCAGGGCTTTTCATTATGATCCGCCGTATTTTTCAACTTATAATAATCGCTGTAATTCAGCCGCTTAAAATATCAACATTTAAGCGTTTAACGTGGAGATGAGTGGATGAGCAATGCGCCTGTAGATCATGGTCGCCGTCGCTTTCTGACCATAGCAACTTCTGTAGTTGGTGGGGTTGGTGCGATTGGAGCTGCTGTTCCCTTTATTGCTTCCTGGAATCCGAGTGAAAGAGCTAAACAAGCTGGTGCTGCAGTCACCGCTGATATTAGCAAACTCGAAGACGGGCAGTTAATTCGGGTCGAGTGGCGGGGCAAACCGGTGTGGATCGTTAAGCGGACTCCAGCCATGCTGGAAAGTCTGACCAAAGCAGTAGATAAACTTCGTGACCCTGCCTCTGAAGAACCGCAACAACCTGATTACGCTAAAAACGATCATCGTTCTAAAAAGCCTGAGATTTTTGTCGCTGTGGGTATCTGTACTCACCTGGGTTGTTCTCCAACCTATATCATGAAAGACTTTGACGCTCAGGTTGAAGGCATTCCTTCTGGTTTCTTCTGTCCATGTCACGGTTCTACTTACGATATGGCTGGTCGGGTGTTCTCTGGTGTTCCTGCACCTAAAAACCTGATGATCCCACCTTATATGTTTGTCGATGACACCACCATTTTGATTGGTGAAGATGAGGGGACAGCTTAATGTTTAAAAACTTTATGAGCTGGATTGAGTACCGCATGCCGTTTATGGAGAAAATGAATCTCCATGTAATGCAGTACCCGGCGCCAAAAAACTTTAACTTCTGGTACTTCTTTGGCTCTTTAGCCATGTTAGTGCTGGTGAACCAAATCCTGACTGGTATTTGGTTGACCATGAACTTCGTTCCGACCTCAGACGGCGCTTTTGCTTCTGTTGAATACATCATGCGTGATGTCGACTACGGCTGGTTGTTGCGTTATATGCACTCCACCGGTGCTTCTGCTTTCTTCGTTGTTGTATACCTGCATATGCTGCGTGGCATGATGTATGGTTCTTACCAGAAACCACGGGAATTGCTGTGGATCTTCGGTATGCTGATTTTCTTAGTCTTAATGGCTGAAGCTTTCATGGGTTACTTGTTACCATGGGGCCAGATGTCGTTCTGGGGCGCTCAGGTTATTATCTCCATCTTCGGTGTTATTCCGGTGATTGGTGATGATTTAACTTTGTGGATCCGTGGTGACTACGTTATTTCGGGCGCTACCTTAAACCGTTTCTTTGCATTACACGTGATCGCTTTACCATTGGTATTAGTGGTTCTGGTGTTCCTGCACATCATTGCTCTGCATGAAGTAGGTTCAAACAACCCGGATGGTATTGATGTAAAACGTCCAAATGACGGTCAGAAGATTGAAGACAACGTGTCTGACAAATTTACTTTCCATGAATACTTCACCAAAGGCGGTAAAAAAATTATCGTTGATGCTATTCCTTTCCACCCGTACTACACGGTGAAAGACATAGTAGGTGTGGTTGGTTTCCTGATTATTTTCTGCTGGGTTATCTTTTTTGCTCCTGAAGGTGGTGGTTTCTTCCTTGAGCCGCCAAACTTTGAGCCAGCAAACCCAATGAAAACACCGGATCACATAGCTCCTGTTTGGTACTTCACACCTTTCTACGCTATTTTGCGTGCTGTGCCTGATCAGTTGTTTGGTGCGATTTTTATGTTCCTGGCTATTATCTTCCTGGCTTTATTGCCATGGTTAGACCGTTGTCCAGTGCGTTCAATCCGTTACCGTAGCAACCTGCACAAAGCTAACTTAATCATGTTCTGTATCAGCTTTGTGGTGTTAGGCGTGTTAGGTGTATTACCTGCTACTCCAACTTATACCTTGTTAGCGCAGATTTTCTCTTTCACTTATTTTGCTTACTTTGGCCTGTTATGGTTCTACAGCAAAAATGAGAAAACCAAGCCGTTGCCAGTGAGGTTATCCTGATGATTAAAAAGTTATTTACTGTACTGGCGCTGGTAGCATCCAGCGCTGCTATGGCGGCTGGTGGTCATACTGTGCATTTAGATAAAGCACCTATTGACCTGACGGATAAAGAATCACTGCAACGTGGTGCCCGTTTGTTCCAGAACTACTGCTTAGGTTGTCACCAGATGCAGTACCAGCGTTATTCGCGTACTTTCCGTGATTTGGGTATTCCTGATGACGTGGGTATGGCGACTTTAGGTTTTACTGCAAATAAAGTGGGTGACCACATTAAAAACGCAGCACCTAAAGCTGACCTGGCAAACTGGTTTGGTGCTGCACCACCAGATTTAAGCAACGTGGCTCGTGTACGTGGTCCGGACTGGATTTACACTTACCTGCGCACATTCTATGTGGACCCAAGCCGTCCATTTGGTGTGAACAACGAAGTGTTTCCATTAGTGGGCATGCCACACGTGTTACAGGAACTGCAGGGTATTCCTTACAAATCCACTGAAACCCGTCTGGTAGACGGTGTACCAACAGAAGTGGACGTAGGTATTAAAACCGATGGTTCAGGTGAGTTGAGTACGGAAGAATACGACCGTGCAGTGGCTGATCTGGTGAACTATCTGGAATATGTAGGTGAGCCTTCCAAACTGGAATCGCGCAGCTTAGGTGTTAAAGTTCTGATTTTCTTAGGTATCTTCTTTATCTTCGCTTTCCTGCTGAAGAAAGAGTACTGGAGAGATGTCCACTAAGGACACACATGTTAGCCTTTGAAGGGGCCGCGAGGCCCCTTTGTATTTATGCTTATAACCGGAGGATCCTATGGCGATTTCTGCCAACAGACGTGCTGTGATGACCTTGTTTTCAACAGCCAATGACATGTACTGTCATCAGGTCAGAATGGTACTGGCGGAGAAAGGCGTCACTGTAGATATCATTCAGGTCAGCACAGATTGCCTGCCTGAAGATGTGTACGAGGTTAATCCTTATGGTTCTCTGCCCACTTTGATGGACAGAGATTTAGCGCTGTTTAACGCAGATATTATTAATGAATATCTGGACGAGCGTTTTCCACATCCACCTTTGATGCCTGTGTATCCGGTGGCACGTGCTAATGCCCGTTTGACTATGCATCGTATTGAAAAAGACTGGTATGGTTTAGCGGAAAAAATTCTGCAGAATGGTCCGGATGCTGCTGTTGCCCGTCGCGATTTACGCGAAGGCTTATTGGCGATGGCCCCATTGTTCCAGGAACATCCGTATTTCATGAGCGAAGAATACAGCCTGATCGATTGTTATCTTGCTGCTTTACTCTGGCGTTTGCCGTTGTTAGATATTGAACTGACAGGCACTGGCAGTAAATTGTTACAGACCTATATGACCCGTATTTTTGAACGGGACGGTTTCCAGCAATCTTTAACCGAAGCAGAACGTGAAATCCGTCGGGGGCGTGGTTACTGATGGATATGACCCCGAACAAACCTTATTTAATCCGCGCTTTTTATGAATGGATTGTCGATAACAACTTAACGCCTTATCTGGTGGTTAATGCCAGTGTGCAGGGCTGTAAAGTGCCTACTCAGCATATTCAGAATGGTCAGATAGTGCTGAATATTCTGCCCTCAGCTGTAGGCAATATGTTGATGGGTAATGATGTAATTACCTTTAACGCCCGTTTTGGTGGCAAACCTTTTGCGCTGACTGTACCTATCAAAGCCGTTTTGGCTATTTATGCCCGCGAAAATGGTGCAGGTACTATGTTTGATGCAGAAGAGGATACTGACGATGATATCCATCATTTGGAAGCAGTGTCTGACGACGAAGATATGAATAGCGGTGAGCATACTCCGCCGGATGACGAGCCTACTGATCCAAACAAAGGCAAAAAAGTCTCTCACCTGCGCGTAGTGAAGTAGTCTGATTAGATAGTGAAATAGCTTTTATAGACAATGCATCTGAGCTAAATCAGCTCAGATGCTACCTGCCAGAATGCTCTCAGTAGTGGCTCATGCAGCCGTTTTGATAAAGTACACAAACCTAAATCAAAAGGCGCAAACTCATCCCCTTGCGTTAAATACCTTACTCTGTCCCGCGCCGGGCTTTGCTGCGCCACTATAGCGGGCACCAACGCCACTCCAGTGCCTAAAGCCACCATGCTAACCATCGCTTCATGACCTTCTACTTTGGCGACCACTTTAGGCTCTGCAATACGTGGTTTACGCCATAACTCAAAGCGGCTGCGCACCGGACCGTGCTCGGGCAAAATAAAAGGCACCTGCTCCCAGGGAATAGGGCTTTGATTGAGTAAATCATTGGTTTTGCATGGGATCACAGGCGCTATCAACTGCAGCGGTACTTTGGCAATACTGCGAAACGCCATATTGAGCGGGAAATGCTCTGGATACACAGCTAGCGCTATATCCGCCTCATCCTGCTTTACTTTTTCCAACGCCGCCGATGCGTCCCCTGTAATCAGCTTAATTTCTGCCAAAGGGCAGACTAAGCGGAATTTGTCCAGGATTGCGGGTAGATGGCTAAAGCTGGCCGTCACTGTGCAAAACAGCCGGATCTCACCACTTAAGGATGCGCTGGTTTCGCTCAAATCAATTTGCAGTTGATGCCATTGCTCTAAATAGCTCTTCACAAAAGCCTGCACTTTTTGTCCCGCCAGCGTTAGCCGTACGGAGCGGTTATCCCGTTGAAATAACTCGACGCTTAGCTCTTCTTCCATTCGCTGGATCACCCGGCTTAAGGTGGAAGGGCTGACATACATTTGTTCGCTGGTTCGGGCAAAGTTCAGGCTGCTGGCCAGATGCAAAAAAAGCTGCGCGTTGCGAATATCCATAGGTGTCTCTGCGATGAAGTTCTGTGTTGCATAAAGTGAAATACTGTATTGTAAATATATCACTTCACGCAATCATTGCACTGTTTTATTCTCGATGGCATCAAAACAGTGCATGCCTTCTCTGCCCTGTTACGCTGAGCCCAATAGTTAGCCAGCTAAAAGAATTCGTCGGGATTTGTTATGAGTAACTACTTCAATACATTAAATTTGCGTCAGCAGTTAAAACAGTTAGGTAAATGCCGTTTTATGGCCAAAGAAGAGTTTGCAAAGGGCTCTGACTTATTAAAAGGCTGGAAAGTGGTGATTGTAGGTTGTGGTGCTCAGGGCTTAAACCAAGGCTTGAATATGCGCGACTCAGGTCTGGATATTTCTTATGCCTTGCGTGCTGAAGCTATTGCCGCCAAACGTAAGTCGTTCCAGAACGCTTCTGACAACGGTTTTAAAGTAGGCACTTACGAAGACTTAATCCCAACAGCAGATTTAGTATTAAACCTGACGCCGGATAAGCAGCACACTTCAGTTGTTAAAGCTGTAATGCCACTGATGAAACAAGGTGCAACTTTAGCTTATTCGCACGGTTTCAACATTGTTGAAGAAGGCACACAAATTCGTAAAGACATCACTGTGGTGATGGTGGCGCCTAAGTGCCCAGGTACAGAAGTACGTGAAGAATACAAAAGGGGTTTTGGTGTGCCTACGCTGATTGCAGTGCACCCTGAAAATGACCCTAAAGGTTTAGGTTTAGAGATTGCCAAGGCCTACGCTTCAGCAACAGGCGGCGATCGTGCCGGTGTGCTTGAGTCGTCTTTTGTTGCCGAAGTGAAATCAGACTTAATGGGCGAACAGACCATTTTATGTGGCATGTTGCAAACCGGTTCTATTCTGGCGTACGACAAATTAGTGGCTGAAGGCGTAGAACCTGGTTATGCCGCCAAATTAATCCAGTTTGGTTGGGAAACTGTGACTGAAGCTTTAAAACACGGTGGCATCACTCATATGATGGACCGTTTGTCGAACCCAGCCAAAATCAAAGCTTATGATTTAGCTGAAGAATTAAAAGTAACTTTACGTCCGCTGTTTGAAAAACATATGGACGATATCATCAGCGGTGAGTTCTCCCGCACCATGATGGCCGACTGGGCCAATGATGATAAGCAGCTGTTTGGCTGGCGCGAAGAAACCCGCCAATCTGGTTTTGAGAATGCGCCGGTTTCCAGCGAGCAAATTCCAGAGCAGGATTACTTCGACCGCGGCATTTTGTTTGTCGCTATGGTGAAAGCCGGTGTTGAGCTGGCATTCGAAACCATGGTCGCAGCTGGTATTGTGGAAGAATCGGCTTATTACGAGTCGTTGCATGAAACACCGTTAATCGCCAATACCATAGCGCGTAAACGTTTGTACGAAATGAACGTCGTCATTTCAGACACTGCTGAATACGGTAACTACCTGTTCAGTAACGCTGCGGTGCCATTGTTACGTGATTTCGTTAACAAGCTGAGCACTGACTATGTAGGCAAGGGCTTAAGCTCTGCTGCCAATGGTGTTGACAATATTCGCCTGATTGCTGTGAACGAAGCAATCCGCCAGCACTCTGTAGAGCTGGTTGGCAAAAAGTTAAGGGGCTATATGACTGCGATGAAAAAAATCGTCGGTTGATAGCAGAGACTCGTAAGTCTCACCCCAAGTACCGAGTTTTTACGTGGACCTTGGTTGTTTGCCCGGCTTTTTGCCGGGCTTTTTTTATTCGAAAAATTAAGTGTATGCTTGCAGCAATCTTAAGGGCTAAGGGGGAGATTATGAAAACTATAGCTTTAGTAGCACATGATGGAAAAAAAGCTGAATTGCTGGCTTGGGTTAAAGAACACGCAGAATTTTTCCAGGACAAGCAACTGGTGGCAACAGGCACGACCGGTCGTTTACTGAATGAGGCTTTAAACAAAGAAGTGCTATGTCTGGCCAGCGGTCCTTTGGGTGGCGACCAGCAAATAGGTGCTTTAATTGCCGAACAGAAAATTGACTGGCTGGTATTTTTTTGGGATCCGCTATCGTCTCAGCCTCATGATCCTGATGTTAAGGCGCTGATCCGTTTAGCTGTGGTGTGGAATATCCCTGTGGCCTGCAATAAGGCCACTGCGGATTTTATTGTTACATCAAAATTAGTGGGGCAGGACTATCAGCGCACTGTGCCGGACTTTTCAGCCCACAATAACAGATTGCCCTGAATCATCCTGCCAATTACATCAGAAGCCAGTTAATACCAGTTTGCCGATCGCTTGCTGGCTTTCAATCAACTGATGGGCCTTACGCAGGTTTTCGGCGTTAATTGTGCCGAAGTCTGAGTTCAGGGTAGTTTTTAACTGGCCTGCGTCGACCATATCCGCAACCTGTTGTAATAGCTGCTGTTGAGCAATCATATCGTCGGTTTGATACAAAGAACGGGTAAACATCAGCTCCCAGTGCAGCGACAGACTTTTGCGTTTCATTGGGCGTATATCAATAAGCTCCGGATCGTCTATCAGTGCCAGTTTGCCCTGAGGTTTAATCAGCTCAAGTATGTCGTTAAAGTGGTAGTCGGTATGAGTCAGACTGATGACATAATCTACTTCAGGCAAACCCTGTGTTTTCAGCTGTGCCGCCATAGGTTTTTTATGATCTAATACTAAATCCGCACCTAAGGTTTTTACCCATTCACTAGTCTCTGGTCTTGATGCTGTACCAATCAGCTTTAACTGAGTTTTTTGCCGTGCCAGTTGCAATAACACTGAGCCTACGCCACCAGCAGCGCCAATCACCAGCAGAGATTTACCTTGGGTGTTATGTTCAGTCAGTTCAAAGCGGTCAAATAACAGCTCCCATGCTGTGATGGCTGTTAAAGGCAACGCTGCGGCTTCGGTAAAACTTAAGCTTTTTGGCTTAAAGCTGACAATACGCTGGTCCACCAGCTGAAACTCGCTGTTTGAGCCTGGCTTATCTATAGCTCCTGCATACCAGACTTCGTCGCCTGCTTTAAAGCCTGTGACTGAACTGCCCACTGCTACCACAACACCTGCAGCGTCCCAGCCTAATACTCTTTGTTGGCCCTGAGTGTCGGCATTATGGCGGATTTTGGTATCTACCGGATTGACGGAAACAGCTTTAACCGCAACCAGCAGATCGTTTTCGCCCGGCGTTGGAGTAGGCAGCTCTGTGTCGTATAAAGACTGTAGGTCTGTGGCTGGTAAATTCTGGCTATAGACTATGGCTTTCATCTGGATGCTCCATTGGGTTGATGTTACTAGTTTAAGGGGGCTGACTATTTAGAAAAATATGCTAGATTTGGATTCAGTTTCAAAAATAATTTGATAATGATGCTTAGAACCGATGATTTACAACTTTTTGTGCTGACAGCTGATTTAGGTTCTATTTCTGCTGCCGCGCGTGAGCTGGATCTTTCGCCTGCGCTTGCCAGTGTGGCGTTAAAACGACTGGAACAGCAGTTGAATACCCAACTGATTTTGCGTTCTACCCGCAGTTTAAGGCTCACCACAGCAGGTATGGCCTATCTGGATTATGCCCGTCAGGCGATCCAGTTGTTGGGGCAAGGCCAGCAGTTATTGCAATTGGGTAAAGAGCAATTATCCGGCGAACTGACCTTATCTATGCCGTCAGATTTTGGCCGTAACAGCATGGCCGTATGGCTGGCGGAGTTTCAACAGCAGCACCCTAAATTGCAGCTGAAGATCCGGGTCAGTGACAGGCTGGCAGATTTAGGTCGTCAGCCTGTGGATTTGGCTCTGCGTTATGGCGAACCTAAAGACTCGCAGCTGATTGCTATGCCTTTAGTGCCGGATAATCATAGGGTGCTTTGTGCGTCCCCTGATTATATTCGCCGTTGTGGCGCACCAGAGCGACCACAAGACATCAGCTCGCATCAGGTATTACAGCTGGTGTTGGGTGAAGCTGTGCATAGCAAATGGCAGTTCTGGCTGGATGGGCAATTACAACAGGTGCAGGTGCGTGGTGCTTTAGTGGCAGACGACGGGGATGTGGTGCGGCGCTGGGCTGTGGCAGGTTTAGGTATTGCCTATAAATCCCGTTTGGATATTTTGTCTGACTTACGTTCTGGCGCTTTGGTGAAGTTGTTACCCGACTATAAAACTGAGCAAGCGCCTTTGTATTTGCTGGCGGTGCAGCGCTTGTCTTCATCGCCTGTACTTAAAGCCTTATCAGAGTTTTTGCTGCAAAAGCTGCGGCTCCATTGGCAAGGTGAGTGAGAGGTTGGGTTAAAAACATACAAATGAAGGATTAGAACAGATGACATGGTTAAACAATGAGGTTTTAGAAGGCGAATTTGTCCGGCTGGAACCTATGGAGCTGGCACATATAGCAGATTTGCAGCAAGCCGTTGCTGATGGCGAAAGCTGGAAACTCTGGTATGCCATGGTGCCTACAGTGGAAGAAATGCCAGCTTATGTGCAAGAGGCTTTAACCAGCAAAGCCGAAGGGGATTCACCTTATGTGGTGCGGTGTAAAACCACAGGCCAGATTGTTGGCACCAGTCGTTATTATATGATGGATGCAAAAAGCAAAAGAGCTTTAATTGGTTACACCTGGTATGCCGAATCTGTGCGGCGCACTGCCATAAATACAGAAGCTAAGTTTTTGTTATTAAATAATTTATTTGAAAATCACCAAGCCATAGCAGTAGAGTTTCGCACCCACTTTTTTAACCACACCTCACGCAAAGCCATAGAACGCTTAGGCGCCAAAATGGATGGTATCTTGCGTCAGCATATGATTTTAAAAGATGGCTCAGTACGAGACACTGTGGTTTATTCCATCATCGCCTGCGAATGGCCGACAGTAAGACGGCATTTATTGTCGAAATTAGGCCGCGACTAAGACGTCAAAAATAGGATGCAATCGCCACGCAGTGGCATTGCATAACTACTAAGGGATCAAAACATTAATCCTGATAACTCTTTTAAATACAAAGGAGTCGCCGGATGCTGGCTTAGTTCAAAAAACAAAAAAGCCGTCAGGAAAATGCTGACCAAAGAACCCCAAAACCAGTGGTGTTTAGGTTTATCCTGGTCTTTGTGCTGCAAGTACTTTTTCAGCAAGTAGCTGCTAAGCACAGCTAATAGCACTGAGCCTGCCAGCAAGCTGTAAAACAAGGTCAGGTTGGTGCCTTTGAGCTGCCAGGCTACACCAGCCAGAATACCTGGCAGAAAATAAGCGATGGGCCAGAGTAAAGAAGCCAGAGTGGCCGCAGGGAAATAACGTGATGGTGGTAATTGCAACATACCAGCTAACAAAGGCAATAAAGGTCGGCTTGGGCCAATAAAGCGTCCTGCAACTATCGCCAGCCACACATTGTTTTCCAAAGCGCTGCTTACTTTATCCAACTCTTTTTGCTGACGGGATAACCAGTTCCAGCTTTCCAGTTGAGGTCTGAATTTACGTCCAGCCAGATAAGACAATGAATCGCCAACTAAACCTGCAGCTGTAGCTACCATGCAGGCTGTCCAGAAGCCCATTTGTTCGGCACCAATCAGTACACCAAAACTAAACATCAATGCTGTACCAGGTACTAACAAGCCCAACACGGCGACGGACTCAGCAAAAGTGAGTAAAAATAAAATCAGCAGGGCATAAGCCTGATATTCACTCAGTAACTGCTGTAACCATTGTTCCATCTATCACTCACATCGATTGCGAAAAGCCTTTATCAAGGCAGTATCGGGGCTGAGGCTGGCTTATTCAAGCTGCTTTGCTGCCAGAACCACAAAGAGATCAGATAAATCTGTTGGTTTATGGATATGTTATATTGTATCATTTTAATCCTGACTTTATCGATTCACCCCATTTTTTGTAGTGACCGGACTAAAAACATCATGCCAAGCCAACATCTAAGCCTAAATTTTAAACTTTCTTTTCTTATGCTCTCGTTAGGCTTTATTGCCTTTGTGCCTGTTGCTACAGCTGAATCGACCGAGGATATTGAGCGTATCGAAGTGCTGTATCGTCAGGCTTACCGTGGTGATATTCCGGCTCAGTCTTTGCCTCAGTCTATTACCGTCATCGACAAAAGCTTATTGCAAGACAATGCCTTAACGCGTTTTCAGGATGCTTTGGATTTTTCAGCCAGCATTTCACGGCAGAATAACGGCGGTGGCTTGTGGGATAGCTTTTCGTTACGTGGTTTTCCGGGCAATGAAAATATGCCGTCTGGTTATTTAATTAATGGCTTTAACGGCGGCCGTGGTTTTAGTGGTCACCGAGATTTATCCAATGTTGAGTATGTGGAGATTTTAAAGGGGCCAGGTTCAGCTTTGTATGGCCGTTCAGAACCTGGCGGCACTATCAATGTAGTGACCCGCAAACCACAAAAGGAGCAGGAAGGTTATCTGCAAGTCTCTACTGGTCGTTTTGATCAGCACAGAGTAGAAGCTGATTACACTAACGGTGTCAGCGATAATGTGGCGGTGCGTATCAATGGTGCAGTGCAGGATTACGGCAGCTTCCGCGACTATGTCAGCAGTAAAAAGCAAGTATTTACGCCTTCGATACGTATTGATCTGGATGATAAATCTGCTTTGTTATACGAGTTTGAATACCTGAAACAAGAGCAGTTATTTGACCGCGGTATAGTAGTGTTAAACGGCGATTTTCACACAGTGCCACGCTCACGTTATTTGGGTGAACCTGGTGACGGTCCTACAGAAATTGAAGCCACTGGCCATCAGTTATCTTATGAAACCAGCCTGACTGACGACTGGTCATTTTTAGCGGGGTTAGGCTACCGCGACTCGTCGTTAAACGGCTTTTCTTCGGATGCTGAGTTAGCCAAAGCTCGTCAGTCCTTATTTGATGATGGTGAAACCTTAACCCGCCAGCGCCGTTACCGTGATTATCAGGCTGAAGACACTTCTGTGCGTTTTGAATTAAGCGGTCACCTGACTACAGCTGGTATTGTGCATCATCTGCTGATGGGCGCTGATGCCTACGATTATGATTTATATACTTTATTGTCACGTTTTCGTGGTCCGAAAGGCACTTACGCTTTAGATATCTTTAACCCTGTTTATGGCGGTTCACTCATGGGTACTGGGACAGCTCCTGCGCCTTTGTACGAAAATCAGGAAAGCCAAAAAGCCTGGGGTATGTATCTGCAGGATCAAATGGATCTGACACAACACTGGAAATTACTGCTGGGCCTGCGTTTTGACGATTATCAGCAGGATATTCAGGAGCTTTTAAAAGCCACCTGGTCGGACAAAAGCGGTACTCAAGTCAGCCCTCGTATTGGTTTGGTTTATGAAGTAAACCCACAGCTAAGCTTTTACAGCAGTTATTCTGAAGGTTTCCTGCCATTAAGTGGCACCGATTATGCGGGTAACCCTTTTGAACCTGAGTTAAGTGACTCTTATGAAATTGGTGCAAAATTTGTCGCTGCTGGTATCACCGGCACCCTGGCATTCTTTGATGCAAAAAAATCCAACATTCTGACCTCCGATCCGGTGAATGTCGGTTTCTCGGCCACCTTAGGTGAAGCCACCAGCCGTGGTATTGAGCTGGATTTACAAGGCCAGCTCACAGAAGACCTATCGGCTCAATTGTCTTATGCCTATCTGGATACACAAACTGCCAACGATATGATTAATCTGGAATGGGGTGTTAATGTGCCTGCTGGCAGTCGTTTAGTGAATATTCCTAAACACAATACCAGCCTGATGCTGACTCAGTTGTTACCTTTAGGTTCTGTTGAAAGCCGTTTAGGGTTCAAGGTTAATCATGTAGCCAAACGTTTAGGTGATTCAGTCGACAGTAGCTATATGCTGCCGTCCCATACTTTAGTTGGCCTGTCCTGGGCTGCTGATTTAGATCAGAACTGGAAAGCTCAGCTGAATGTCGACAACCTGTTTGATAAGTTCTATATCCATAACTCATATTCGGCGCTGTGGACAGTGCCGGGTGAGCCGCGTTCGTACAAAGTGAGTCTGACCTATGCATTCTAACCCCGTCGTACTTGAGGCCGTAGCTTCGTTGACTGCGAGCTCTCGCCCCAGTCACATAAGACTTCTATGCTCCTGGGGTCTCACACTCTTGTCGCCTCGCCACAACGTCAACTACTTAGGGGTTGGGAAATGATTGCACGCAGTCGCATCCAAAGCATCGATATGATGCGGGGTCTGGTGATGCTGATTATGTTGCTGGACCATGTGCGGGAGCGATTTTTTTATCACCTGCAGGTGTCGGATCCTATGAATCTCGACATCACATCTACAAGCTTATTTTTCAGCCGTTTTGCTGCGCATTTATGTGCGCCGGTTTTTGTATTTTTAACGGGTTTGTCGGCCTGGCTATATGCCAATCCGGTCAACGGCCCGGCACGTTCAGCTCGCAGTTTTTTACTAAAAAGAGGGCTGTTCTTAATAGCACTGGAATGGATAGTGTTGCCTCTTGCCTGGATGGGAACCTACGACACTATTTGGTTGCAGGTGATTTGGGCTATTGGCCTGAGTATGGTGGTGTTGGCGTTGGTCAGTCAGTGGCCAAAAGCTGTATTGGCCCTGCTGGGTT
>Ga0180008_1000698_pt1 | contig 25309 bp, 21 predicted proteins | sample MM_PW_MetaG_FD_121121 | JGI IMG/M metagenome (GOLD analysis project Ga0180008, IMG submission 121121) | Groundwater microbial communities from the Aspo Hard Rock Laboratory (HRL) deep subsurface site, Sweden - MM_PW_MetaG | ecosystem: Environmental > Aquatic > Deep subsurface > Groundwater... | reverse complement strand
CAGGCTCCAGACCAGGTCGTCGTCGATGCGCATGCGGCACAGCAGGGTGTTGCCCGAGGCGATCTTGAGCACTTGGGCGGGCGACAGGGAGGCCAGGCGTTCGGCGGCTTCTTCGGAGATGCCAAGGCGGAACAGGGCCTGTTCGCGGTCGCTGCGGATGAGGCTCTGGGCCAGCATCAGGTAGGACAGGTTGACTTCGCGGATTTCGGCAAGGATCTGGTCGGCGTTCATGGTGGGCTCCTTTGGAAGTGCGGCGGTTCGGTTGAAACGATCTGGAAGGCGTGCTTGTCGGCTCTGTTTCGCTGGTCAGCGAGGTTTGTCGCTGGCATGGGTTGAATTCTGTGGATCACCCTTGTTTTTCTGAATAGGCAGCCCGCTGTAAGGCATGTCGGCCCCCCGCTGAGCGGCGTGTCAGAAAAAATCCGACAAACGCCTTTTTGTGCGGGCAGGAGAGGGGCAAACCACGCCCAGAAAAAAGCCCGGTCGAACCGGGCCAGTCTCACTTTGCGCAACGGACTCGGGGCCCATGGCCTCAGGTTCGTGACGGATGTCGCGTTTCCCGGCCTGGCAGGGCGCTCAGCAGGTGCTCGCCACCCGGGAAGCTGTGGCGCACGATGCGCCGAGCCACCGTCAGGAACTGCGCGAACAACGAGCCCGTGTTGTAGGGCACGCCATGGCGGCGGCAGACCTCGCGCACCGCAGGCGCCACCTCGGCGTAGCGACGCGCCGGCAGGTCGGGGAAGAGGTGGTGTTCGATCTGGTGGCTCAGGTTGCCGGTCATCAGGTGAAAGATGCGGCCACCGCTGAGTTGCTTGACCCGAGCACCTGGCGCAGGTACCAGTGCCCACGTGCTTCGCCAGCCACGGCGTCGGCAGGGAACAGGTGCACCCCGCCGGTGAAGTGCCCGCAGAAGATGACCACGAAGGTCCAGAGGTTGCGAATGACGCCGGCCAGGGCATTGCCAACGAAGACGGTGGCGCCCGCCAGCCAGGCGCCGCTCAACCCGCCGAGGGCCGCGCCGAGCACCGCCGCCACCAACGGCCACCACAGCGCGTCCTTGCGCAGCTGTGCACCCATCTTGGCCCGCGCCCGGGGCCACAGTCGCTGCATGCGCGCCTTCGTCGCCTCGCGGTCGGTGCACAGGCGCTCGAACTCCAGGTTGTGGATGGCGATCGCCCACTCGAACAGCAGCGCCACGATCACGGTGTAGGGCGCCTGCATCAGGTGACGCGGCTCCCACTTCATCTCGGCCGACAGGCGCAACATGCCGTAGCCGAAGTCCCGATCGATGCTATCCACGTTCGTGTAGTGGTGGTGCATGTGGTTGTGAAAGTCCCGCCAGTCTTCCTTGCTGCAGGCGCTGTCCCACTCATGGGCCTTGCCCTCGAAGCGCGGGTCGTTCATCCACTCGTATTGCCCGTGTATCACGTTGTGGCCGAACTCCATGTTCTGCAGGCACTTGGACAGCCCCAGGCTGATCAGCGAGGTCAGCGCGACCCAGCCCCAGGGCGCCATGGCAAAAGCGCCAGCCAGGGCGATGCCCATGCCGGCTGCGAGCAGCCCGATGCGGCCGGCAGCTTCCATGCCACGGATGGCCCACAGCAAGCGCACGATGTAGCGCGCGTCCACCTCGCCCACCTGGGCGCGGGCGCGGTCGCGGATGGCGTCGAGTTCGGATGCGAAAGCCGCCAGGCCCTCGGGCGTTGAGGGGCCGGGCGCCCGCGCGGCGGGGCCCGTCGATGAGGCAGCTGACATCAAAGCGCTTTCGGTGAGACGGCTTGCCTCAGAGCTGGCGCTGCATCACGGGCGTGACTTCCAGGTGCACCGCTTTTTGCGTTCCGCCGGGCAAGCTGTAGCGCGCGATGCGCTTGAACACCGTCCACAGCTGTGGAATGAAAGCGCCGGTGTTGTAAGGCACTTCGTACTTGCGGCAGACGCCCTGCACCTTGGGCGCCATCTCGCTGTAGCGGTTGGCCGGGATGTCCGGGAAGAGGTGGTGCTCGACCTGGTGCGACAGGTTGCCGCTCATCAGGTGCAGCAGCTTGCCGCCGCTGATGTTGCTCGAACCCAGGATCTGACGCAGGTACCACTGGCCCTTGGTTTCACCTTCGATCGACTCGCGGCTGAAGGTGTAGATCTCTTCTGTGAAGTGACCGCAGAAGATGATGGCCCACGCCCAGATGTTGCGGATCAGGTTGCCCACGGCGTTGCCGGCCAGCACGGCCAGGGCCATGTCCACGGAGGCGTCAAAGGGCAGGCCCACCAGCGCGGCCACCAGCGGCCACACCACGTAGTCGCGCTTGACGATCTTCCACATCTTGGCGCGCACCAGCAGCCACTGCGGGCGCACGTCGGACCACTTGCGGCGGCCGATCACCACCTTGTCCATCTGCATGTCGTGGATGGCCACGAACCACTGGAAGTAGGCCGCCAGCAGCATCGTCAACAGCAACTGGAAGGGGTGCAGCCAGCTCCAGCGCAGGTCGTTGGACAGGCGCAGCATGCCGTAGCCGAAGTCGCGGTCCTTGCCGATGACGTTGGTGAAAGTGTGATGCACGTAGTTGTGCGAGTGACGCCATTCTTCCTTCGGGCAGGTGTTGTCCCAGTCGAAGGTGTCGCCGTGGAACTGCGGGTCGTTCATGAAGTTGAACTGCCCGTGCATCACGTTGTGGCCCAACTCCATGTTGTCGATGATTTTGCTGATGCCCAGCAGGCCCGCGCCCAAAAGCCACGTCGGCGGGAACCAGCCGAACATGAGCAGCGCGCGACCCAGCACCTCGGTCACGCGCACGATGCGCTGGATGCGGCGGATGTAGCGGGCGTCTTTTTCACCCAGGGTGCGGCGGGTTTCTTCACCGATGGCCTCGAGTTCGCGCTCGAAAGCCTTGAGTTCTTCGGCGGTGCGCGGGCCGATGTGGATGCGGGTGGACATGGTCGGGCTCACTTCAAACTTCAATTCAGGGATTCGAGGTCGACGTCGCTGAGGGCGGCGCTCACGCACAGGCGGATCGGCTGGCCTTCACCATCGATGCGCTGGCCGGTGCTCAGGTCCTGCACCGAGCCCCGGTGCAGTCGGCAGGTGCATTCGTGGCAGATGCCCTGGCGGCAACCGTGCTTGATCTGCAGGCCGGCTTGTTCGCCCGCTGCGAGCAGCGTCAGGTTGCCGGCGGCTTCGAAGTTGGCGGTTTGGCGGTCGCGGCGCAGCGCGACGGCGTGGCGAGCGTTGGGGTCACCGCTGGCTTGCGGGGGCGCGAAGGCCTCCAGGCGCAGGCGATCGAAGGCACCGGCCTCCTGCCAAAGCTGGCGCGCGGCGTCCATCAGCGGGGCGGGGCCGCAGCACCAGGTGGGCAGTTGCGACCAACCCGGTGCGACCTCGTCGAGCAGGGCGATGTCCAGCACGCGGGCGCTGGCTTGGGCGGCGTCGCGACCGGGCTCGTGACCGGTGGGTGTGTGGGCGCTGCTGTCCAACGGCACGTAGCGCAGCAGGTTCCAGCGTTTGGCCAGGTCGTTGAGCTTGTCGGCGAAGATGCGATCGCGCTCGCTTCGAGCGAAGTAGATCAGCGTCACGCGCGTCTGGGGTGCGGTTTCGTGCAGGTGGCGCAGCATGGCCATGCCCGGTGTGATGCCCGATCCGCCCGCGATCAGCAGCAGCTCCGCCGGCGGGGGCGAGGGCAGCACGAAATCACCGGCTGGGGCTTCGATGTCGAAGACGTCACCCACCTGGGCATGTTCCTTGAGGTGCTGGGACACCAGCCCACCCGGCTGGCGCTGAACCGTGATGGCGATGTGGCCCGGTTGACCAGGCACAGCGCGTGGCGAGTAGGCGCGGCGGTGGCGCACGCCCCGGATCGTCACGCCGATGATGACGTACTGCCCCGGGCGCAGCGCCGGAAAGGCCGCTCCCGTTTGCAGGTACAGCGACGTGGCGCTGGGCGTTTCGGCGCGGCGTTCAATCAGGCGCGCTTGCAGGCTGTGCACGCGCAGCAGCGGGCTGAGCAGGCCCACGGTGTCGTCAAAGGCATCCCGGCTGACGCCCAGGTGGGTCAGCCAGCCAGACAGGCGCCGGGCGGCGACAGCAGGCAAGGGCAGGTTGGGGGATGCGGACATGAGGAGGCTCCAGGAACTCGGGTGCGACAGCAGATGCCCTGGAGGGTAAGGACCGGGCCGTTGGCCTCACAACGGGGGAACTCCCCGCCAGACCGTGCATTCCCCTCAAACGGGGGGCGTTAAAGCCTGTTCGAAATCAAACGGGCGTCTGAATGGGGCAACGCTGGTGCCCGAATCGGCCGTTGGAGCGCGGGCAGGCGCACGAGGTGATAATGGGGACAGATCACCCGACCCAGCCCTCAGGCTCCGATCCATGGCCCGACTCCCTCGACTTGGCGTGGCAGGTTGGCCTCACTTGCTCATTCAGCAGGTGCACGATGGCCAATTGCTCGCCCGCGACGACACCGACCGACAGGACCTGCTCGATGCCCTGCGGGAGGCCGCGCGCCAGCATGGGGTGGCTGTGCACGCCTATCAGATTGGGGCTTCGGCCCTGGTCTTGCTCGTGACCCCCGAGCGCGCCGACTCGACCAGCCTGTTCATGCAGGCCGTCGGGCGACGTTACGTGGCCAACCACAACCGCCGACACGGTCGCCAGGGTGGGCTGTGGTCGGGGCGCTTCCGGGGCACCGTGCTCGAGCCGGCACGTTACCTGCTTGATGCCATGGTGTTCACCGAAACGCGCGAAGCGGGGCCTGATGCGCTGCCTGGCGGGGCGGCTTGGTCCGATTGGTCCAGTGCGCCCCACCACCTGGGCCTGCGAACCGACCCGCTGGTGACCGACGCCCCTGGTTTCTGGGCCTTGGGCAACACACCCTTCGAGCGCCAGGCGGCTTGGCGGCAGCGTTTGCAAGAAGGGCTGGGGGCGTCCCAACGCCGTGAACTGGCCGAGGCCATGCACAAAGGTTGGGCGCTGATGCCCCCCGAGCAGCAGCGGGCGATGGAGGCATCCATCGGTCGGCCTTTGTCGCCCCGACCTCGCGGGCGTCCTCGTAAATCAATCTGACCCCATTTTTAATGTGGCGCGCAGCATGGCGTTGCCATAAATCGATCTGACCCCATTTAGTTGTGCTTGTGTCCACCCCGTGACAGCAGTATCCTCCGTGGTTCCCCGCGTTGTTTTTCCACACTTCACTCTGGAGCGCCCCTCATGACCCAGGCGACTTCGGGAACCACGTTCCCCATCACCCCCGTGTCCGACGCCGCCACCTCTTTGGTGGCCACCCGCCAGGAAATCCAGGCGGCCGCCGAGCTCGGCATGTACGCCAACGTTGAGCACGATGCGTGCGGTGTGGGCTTCGTTGCGCACATCAAGGGCGTCAAGGCGCACAGCATCGTGCAGCAGGGCCTGAAGATCCTGGAAAACATCGACCACCGCGGCGCCGTCGGTGCCGACCCGCTGATGGGTGACGGCGCGGGCCTGCTGATCCAGATCCCCGACGAGTTCTACCGCGCCGAGATGGCCAAGCAGGGCGTCGTCCTGCCTCCCCCCGGCGAGTACGGCGTCGGCATGATCTTCCTGCCCAAGGAAAGCGCGTCGCGCCAGGCCTGCGAGCAGGAGATGGAGCGCGCCATCAAGGCCGAAGGCCAGGTGCTGCTGGGCTGGCGTGACGTGCCCGTGGACCGCGACATGCCCATGTCGCCCCTGGTGCGTGAAAAGGAGCCCGTGATCCGCCAGGTCTTCGTTGGCCGTGGCACCGACATCCTCGTGCCCGATGCCCTGGAGCGCAAGCTCTACGTCATCCGCAAGACGGCGTCCTCCAAGATCCAGAGCCTGAACCTGACCCACGGCAGCGAGTACTACGTGCCCAGCATGTCGTGCCGCACCATCATTTACAAGGGTCTGCTGCTGGCCGACCAGGTCGGCAAGTACTACATCGACCTGCGCGACGAACGCGTGACCTCGGCCCTGGCCCTGGTGCACCAGCGCTTCTCGACCAACACCTTCCCCGAGTGGCCGCTGGCTCACCCGTACCGCATGGTCGCCCACAACGGTGAAATCAACACCGTCAAGGGCAACTTCAACTGGATGCGCGCCCGCGAAGGCGTGATGAAGTCGCCCGTGCTCGGCGACGACCTCAAGAAGCTGTACCCCATCAGCCTGGACGGCCAGTCCGACACCGCCACGTTCGACAACGCGCTCGAGCTGCTGACGATGTCCGGCTACCCGCTGGCCCACGCCGCCATGATGATGATCCCGGAAGCCTGGGAACAGCACGCCACCATGGACGAGCGCCGCCGCGCCTTCTACGAGTACCACGCCGCCATGATGGAGCCGTGGGACGGCCCCGCCGCCATGGTCTTCACCGACGGTCGCCAGATCGGTGCCACGCTGGACCGCAACGGCCTGCGCCCCGCCCGCTTCATCATCACCGACGACGACCTCGTGGTGCTGGCCTCGGAGTCGGGCGTGCTGCCCATCCCCGAGAACAAGATCGTCAAGAAGTGGCGCCTGCAGCCCGGCAAGATGCTGCTGATCGACTTCGAGCAAGGCCGCATCATCGACGACGAAGAGCTCAAGGCCCAGTACGCCTCGGCCAAGCCCTACCGTCAGTGGATCGAGAACGTGCGCATCAAGCTCGACACCATCGATGCCAAGGGCAGCGTGGGCGAGTTCAACGAGTCGCTGCTCGACCGCCAGCAGGCCTTCGGCTTCACCCAGGAAGACATCAAGTTCCTGATGGCACCGATGGCCCTCAACGGCGAAGAAGCCACCGGCTCCATGGGCAACGACTCGCCCCTGGCCGTGCTGTCGGACAAGAACAAGCCGCTGTACAACTACTTCAAGCAGCTGTTCGCCCAGGTCACGAACCCACCCATCGACCCGATCCGCGAAGCCGTGGTGATGTCGCTGGTGTCCTTCATCGGCCCCAAGCCGAACCTGCTGGACATCAACGCCGTGAACCCGCCGATGCGCCTCGAAGTCTCCCAGCCCGTGCTGGACTTCGACGACATGGCCCGTCTGCGCAACATCGAGAAGCACACCGGCGGCAAGTTCAAGCCCTATGAGGTGGACATCACCTACCCGGCGGCCTGGGGCCACGAAGGCGTGGAAGCGCGCCTGGCCTCGCTGTGCGCCGAAGCCGTGGAAGCCATCCAGAGCGGCCACAACATCCTGATCATCACCGATCGCAAGATGGACCGCGCCAACATCGCCATCCCGGCGCTGCTGGCCCTGTCGGCCATCCACCATCACCTGGTTCGCAAGGGCCTGCGCACCTCGACCGGTTTGGTCGTGGAAACCGGCACCGCCCGCGAAGTGCACCACTTCGCCGTGCTGGCTGGCTATGGCGCCGAAGCCGTGCACCCGTATGTGGCCATGGAGACCCTGGCCCAGATGGCCAAGGACCTGCCGGGCGAGCTGTCGGCCGACAAGGCCATCTACAACTACACCAAGGCCATCGGCAAGGGTCTCTCGAAGATCATGTCGAAGATGGGCATCAGCACGTACATGTCGTACTGCGGCGCCCAGATCTTCGAAGCCATCGGCCTGAACAAGGAGCTGGTCGACAAATACTTCCGTGGCACGCCCACGCAAGTCGGCGGCATCGGTGTCTTCGAAGTGGCTGAAGAAGCCATCCGCAACCACCTGGCTGCCTTCGGCACCGACCCGGTGCTGGCCAACGCCCTGGACGCTGGCGGCGAGTACGCCTGGCGCACCCGCGGTGAAGAGCACATGTGGACGCCGGACGCCATCGCCAAGCTGCAGCACAGCACGCGCTCGGGCAAGTTCGACACCTACAAGGAATACGCCCAGATCATCAACGACCAGAGCAAGCGCCACCTGACGCTGCGCGGTCTGTTCGAGTTCAAGGTCGACCCCACCAAAGCCATCCCGGTCGAGGAAGTCGAGCCCGCATCCGAGATCGTCAAGCGTTTTGCCACCGGCGCCATGTCGCTGGGTTCGATCTCTACCGAAGCCCACAGCACCCTGGCCCTGGCCATGAACCGCATCGGCGGCAAGTCCAACACCGGTGAAGGTGGTGAAGACGAGCGCCGCTATCGCCAGGAACTCAAGGGCATCCCCATCAAGCAGGGCACCAAGGTCTCTGACGTGATCGGCAAGGAAGTCGTCGAAGTCGACTACGAGATGAAGGAAGGCGACAGCCTGCGCTCGAAGATCAAGCAGGTGGCCTCCGGCCGCTTTGGCGTGACCACCGAGTACCTGACTTCTGCCGACCAGATCCAGATCAAGATGGCCCAGGGCGCCAAGCCCGGTGAGGGCGGACAGCTGCCTGGCGGCAAGGTCTCGCAATACATCGGCAAGCTGCGTCACTCCGTGCCGGGCGTGGGCCTGATCTCGCCCCCGCCGCACCACGACATCTACTCGATCGAAGACCTGGCCCAGCTGATCCACGACCTCAAGAACGTCAACCCCAAGGCCGACATCTCGGTCAAGCTGGTGTCGGAAGTGGGCGTCGGCACCGTGGCCGCGGGTGTGGCCAAGGCCAAGGCCGACCACATCGTGATCGCCGGTCACGACGGCGGCACGGGCGCTTCGCCCTGGTCGTCCATCAAGCACTGCGGCACGCCTTGGGAGCTGGGCCTGGCTGAAACCCAGCAGACCCTGGTCCTGAACCGCCTGCGTGGCCGCGTGCGCGTGCAGACCGATGGTCAGATCAAGACCGGCCGCGACGTGATCGTGGGCGCCCTGCTGGGTGCCGACGAGTTCGGCTTCGCCACCGCGCCGCTGGTGGTCGAGGGTTGCATCATGATGCGCAAGTGCCACCTCAACACCTGCCCGGTGGGCGTGGCCACGCAAGACCCGGTGCTGCGCCAGAAGTTCTCCGGCAAGCCCGAGCACGTCGTGAACTACTTCTTCTTCGTCGCCGAAGAAGCCCGCCAGATCATGGCCCAGCTGGGCATCCGCAAGTTCGACGACCTGATCGGCCGTGCCGACCTGCTGGACATGAAGAAGGGCATCGAGCACTGGAAGGCCCAGGGCCTGGACTTCAGCCGCGTCTTCGCGCTGCCCCCGGTGCCCGCCGACGTGCCCCGCCTGCACGTCGACACGCAAGACCACGGCCTGGACAAGGCCCTGGACGTGCGCCTGATCGAGAAGTCCAAGCCCGCCATCGAGCGCGGCGAGTCGGTCAAGTTCATGGAAGTGGCCAAGAACGTCAACCGCACCGTCGGCGCCATGTTGTCGGGCGAGCTGATCAAGCACCACCCCGATGGCCTGCCCGACGACACCGTGTTCATCCAGATGGAAGGCACGGGCGGTCAGTCCTTCGGCGCCTTCCTGGCCAAGGGCATCACGCTGTACATGATCGGTGAAGCCAACGACTACACCGGCAAGGGCATGTCGGGCGGCCGCATCGTGGTTCGCCCCAGCATCGACTTCCGTGGCAACGCCGCCGACAACATCATCGTCGGCAACACCGTGCTCTACGGTGCCACCAGCGGTGAGGCCTTCTTCCGTGGTGTGGGCGGCGAGCGCTTCGGCGTGCGTCTGTCCGGCGCCACCGCGGTGGTCGAAGGCACGGGTGACCACGGTTGCGAATACATGACCGGCGGCACCGTGGTCGTGCTGGGCAAGACGGGGCGCAACTTCGCGGCCGGCATGTCCGGTGGCGTGGCCTACGTCTTCGACGAAGACGGCCAGTTCGGCAAGCGCGTCAACACCGCCCAGGTCTCCCTGGAGAAGGTGCTGCCCGCAGCCGAGCAAGCCGACGCCGGCATCCCGATGCACAAGGGCCTGGCCGACGAGGCCCTGCTCAAGAAGCTGGTGGAAGACCACCACCGCTGGACCGGTTCGCTGCGTGCCCGCGAGATCCTGGACAACTGGTCGACCTCGGTCACCAAGTTCGTCAAGGTCTTCCCGCACGAATACCGTCGCGCCCTGACCGAGATGGGTGCCAAGCAAGAAGCCACGGCCGCTGTCGCCAAGGCCAAGTCCGCCACCAAGGCCAAGGCCTGAGATAGCGCGTTAGGAGTTTGAAATGGGAAAAGTCACTGGCTTTCTGGAATTTGAGCGCCTGGAAGAGGGCTACGAGCCCGTCGAGAAGCGCGTCAAGAACTACAAAGAGTTCGTCATCGGTCTGACGCCCGAGCAGGCCAAGCAACAAGGTGCGCGCTGCATGGACTGCGGCACGCCTTTCTGCAACAACGGCTGCCCGGTCAACAACATCATCCCCGACTTCAACGACCTGGTGTACCAACAGGACTGGAAGGCGGCGATCGAGGTCCTGCACAGCACCAACAACTTCCCCGACTTCACCGGCCGCGTCTGCCCGGCGCCCTGTGAAGCCGCCTGCGTGCTGAACATCAACAACGACCCCATCGGCATCAAGTCGATCGAGCACGCGATCATCGACCGCGCCTGGGCCGAAGGTTGGGTCAAGCCCCAGCCCGCCAAGGTCAAGACTGGCAAGAAGGTCGCCATCGTGGGCTCCGGCCCCGCCGGCATGGCCGCTGCCCAGCAGCTGGCCCGCGTCGGCCACGACGTGACCGTCTTCGAGAAGAACGACACCATCGGTGGCCTGCTGCGCTTCGGCATCCCCGACTTCAAGTTCGACAAGTCGCACATCGACCGTCGTGTGAAGCAAATGGAAGCCGAAGGCGTGGTCTTCAAGACCAACACCATCGTCGGTGACATGCCTGCCGCGGGTGCCGGTTCCAAGGTCACCAACTGGGCCAAGACCACCATCACGCCCGAACAACTCAACAAGGAGTTCGACGCCGTGATCCTGGCCGGTGGCGCCGAGCAGTCGCGTGACCTGCCTGTGCCGGGCCGCGACCTGGCCGGCATCCACTTCGCGATGGAGTTCCTGCCCCAGCAGAACCGCGTCAACGCCGGTGGCAAGGTCAAGGACCAGATCATGGCCACGGGCAAGGACGTCATCGTCATCGGTGGCGGTGACACCGGCTCCGACTGCGTGGGCACCTCGAACCGCCACGGCGCCAAGAGCGTGACCCAGTTCGAAGTGATGCCCATGCCGCCCGAGCAGGAGAACAAGGAGCTGACCTGGCCCTACTGGCCGATCAAGCTGCGCACCTCTTCGAGCCACGAAGAAGGCTGCGCCCGCGAGTTCGCCATCGCCACGAAGGAATTCTTCGGCGAAAACGGCAAGGTCACCGGCCTGAAGACCGTGCACGTCGAGTTCAAGGACGGCAAGTTCGTTGAAATCGCCGGCACCGAGAAGACCTACAAGGCCGACCTGGTGCTGCTGGCCATGGGCTTCACCAACCCTGTGAACACGCTGCTCGAAGGCTTCGGCGTCGAGAAGGACGCTCGCGGCAACGCGAAGGCCTCGACCGACGTCGGCGGCTACAAGACCAACGCCGCCAAGGTGTTCGCTGCAGGCGACGTGCGCCGTGGCCAGTCGCTGGTGGTGTGGGCCATCCGCGAAGGCCGTCAGGCCGCCCGCGAAGTCGATGCCTTCCTGATGGGCTCGACCACGCTGCCGCGCTGAAGTGGCGCGCTGACATCGTTGAACCCCCGGAGAAACGGGGTGAAAACGGGGTTTTGCTCCCCATGTTGTGTGCAGGTCGCGCCCCGGCCTGCACGCCTGCGGTGAATCCCCTATGATCAAGGAGCCGGTGAAGTGTCACCGGCTCTTTTTTCTTGGCCCATGACCCCACCCGTGTCCCCCACCTCCGATGCCGCAGCGAACGGCGAGGCCCAGGCGCCCGCCATGATCGAGCTGCGCAACGTCACCTGCGGTTACGGCGACCGGATCATCCTGTCCGACATCAACCTGGTGGTGCCTCGCGGCAAGGTGGTGGCGCTCATGGGCACCTCCGGCGGTGGCAAGACCACGGTGCTGCGCCTGATCGGTCGCCAGATCCAGCCCATGAAGGGCGAGGTGCTGATCGGCGGCCAGGACATCTCTCGCCTGCAGGGCGACGAGCTCATGGCCCTGCGCCGGCGCATGGGCATGCTCTTTCAGCAAGGCGCACTGTTCACCGACCTGACGGTGTTCGAGAACGTGGCGTTCCCGCTGCGCGAGCACACCAAGCTGCCCGAATCCATCCTGCGCGACCTGGTGCTCATGAAGCTCAACGCGGTCGGCCTGCGCGGCTCGCGCGACCTGTTGCCCAGCGAGATCTCCGGTGGCATGGCCCGCCGCGTGGCCCTCGCGCGCGCCATGGCGCTCGACCCCGAGCTCATGCTGTACGACGAGCCCTTCGCCGGGCTCGACCCCATCTCCATGGGCGTGGCCGCGCGGCTGATCCGCGAGCTCAACGACACCATGGGCCTGACCTCGGTGGTCGTCTCCCATGACGTGCACGAAACGTTCATGATCGCCGACCACGTCGTGCTGGTGGCCAACGGCCGCATCGTGGCCCAGGGCTCGCCTGCCGAGATGTCGGCCAGCGAAGACCCGCTGGTCAAGCAATTCGTTCATGCCGAGGCCGACGGCCCGGTGCGGTTCCACCAGCCGGCCGTTGACGCCGGCGTCGACTTCGGGGTGCGCGGATGATGCGCTGGCTGTCTCCCGCGCGCGTCGGCATGTCCGTGCGCAGCAAGCTGGCCGACATGGGCTACGCCGCGCGCCTGTTCCTGACCCTGCTGAGCATGCTGGGTGACACCTTCCGGCGGCCCCGCCTGCTGGTCGAGCAGGTGTTTTTCCTGGGCAACTATTCGCTCGCGATCATCGTGGTTTCCGGCCTGTTCGTCGGATTCGTGCTCGGGCTGCAGGGCTACTATGTGCTGCAACGCTACGGCTCGAGCGAGGCCCTGGGCATGATGGTGGCCTTGTCGCTGGTGCGCGAGTTGGGGCCGGTGGTCTCGGCGCTGCTGTTCGCCGGGCGGGCTGGCACGGCGCTGACCGCAGGCATCGGCCTGATGAAGGCGGGTGAGCAGCTCGCCGCCATGGAAATGATGGGGGTCGACCCGATCCGCCGGGTGCTGGCGCCACGCTTTTGGGGCGGCGTCATCGCCATGCCTTTGCTGGCGGCGGTGTTCTCGGCGGTTGGCGTGCTGGGCGGCTGGGTCGTGGGCGTGGTGATGATCGGGGTCGACCCGGGCGCGTTCTGGTCGCAGATGCAGGGTGGTGTCGAGGTGTTCGCCGATGTCGGCAACGGCATGCTCAAGAGCCTGGTGTTCGGCCTGACCGTCACCTTCGTGGCCCTGTTGCAAGGTTTTGAATGCCAGCCCACGCCCGAAGGTGTGTCGCGGGCCACCACGCGCACGGTCGTGATGGCGTCGCTCGCTGTGCTGGGGCTGGATTTCGTGCTGACGGCCATGATGTTCTCGATCTGATCGAGGCAGGCTGACAAGAAGGAAGAACAAGATGCAAAAGTGGAAACATGACGTCTGGGTGGGGCTGTTCGTGCTGTTGGGCGCTGGCGCCATCCTGTTCCTGGCCTTGCAGGCCGGCAACCTGCTGACCCTGAACTTCGAGCAGGGCTACACCGTCAACGCGCGCTTTGACAACATCGGTGGCCTCAAGCCCAAGGCAGCGGTGCGCAGCGCTGGTGTGGTGGTGGGCCGTGTCGGCAAGATCACCTTCGACACCCAGGGCTACCAGGCCGTGGTCGAGCTCAAGCTCAACAAGGACGTGGTCTTCCCGAAAGACTCATCCGCCAAGATCCTGACCTCCGGCCTGCTGGGTGAGCAGTACATCGGCCTGGAGCCGGGTTTCGAAGAAAGCAACCTGGCCCAGGGCGACGCCATCAAGGCCACGCAATCGGCCATCGTGCTGGAAAACCTGATCTCGCAGTTCCTCTTCAGCAAGGCCGCCGACGGCGACACCGAAAAGGGAGGCAGCAAGTGATCAACCGCTTCGCCGTGCGCCGATCGGCCGTGGTGGTTGCCCTGGCATGCGCGAGCTTGCTCCAGGGCTGTGCCACGCGCCAGCAACCAGACCCCTTCGAGAACCTGAACCGCGAGGTTTTCGCGTTCAACGAAACGGTCGACGAGAACGTCCTGCAGCCGGTGGCGCGGGGCTACGTGAACGTCACGCCCGAGCCTGTGCGCATCGGCGTGCGCAACTTTTTCAACAACCTGCGCGACGTCTGGTCCACGGTCAACCTGTTTCTGCAGGGCCGTTTTGGCGAAGGCGCCACGGCCATCATGCGCGTGAGCATGAACACGACCTTCGGCCTGGCGGGCCTGATCGACATCGCCACGCCGATGCGGCTTGAGCGCCCCAACGAAGACCTGGGCCAGACCCTTGGCGTGTGGGGTGTGGGCCCTGGCGCCTACATCGTCTGGCCCTTCCTGGGCCCGTCAACAGCGCGTGACTCGTTCGACATCCCGCCCACCTTCGCGTTCGGCGGCAGCATGCTGGCCGATGGCTGGAAGGCCGAGATGGCCGTCACCGGCCTGAACCTCATCAGCGTGCGTGCCGACCTGCTGGCCGCAGGCAACCTGGTCAACGACATCGCGCTCGACAAGTACGCCTTCGTGCGTGATGCGTACTTGCAGCGCCGCCAGAACCTGATCTACAACGGCGAGCCGCCTGACGCCGATGACGATGACGAAGAGCCCTTCGTCGATGAGTCGAAGGAGCCCGAAGCGCCAGCCGCCGGCTCGCCCGGCGCCAGCGTTTTGCCTGTGGGGCTGCCAGAGTCTGCCCTGGCCGCCGTGGTGGCAGGTCCGGTGCTCACCGTGCCGGTAAACGTTTCGGTGCGTCGGGTGACGCTGTCGGTGGCCGATCCGGAGTGGGCGTTTTCGCCAGCTTTCACCGAGGCCACCTCGGCAGGCACCGCAACGGCCGACGCTTCGCGTGTGAACGCAGGTGAAGTTCAGCGCCAGGGTCTGCCCGAGCCGGTCCTCTCGCGTTGAAACAACGGTGCCGCCCGCCAAGAGGTGGCCATGACATCCAGGAGCTTGCCAACGTGAACGCCCAATTCCGTCAGAACACCGCCCGCTGGGTGATCGCCTCGGCCCTCGGCCTGGGTCTCGCCATGCCGGTGACGTCGGCGCTGGCCCAGTCCACGCCCGTCGCGGCAGCCACCGCAGCCGCCACCGCGCAGGCCGCCACCCCCGATGCCTTCATCAAGCGCATCACCGACGAGGTGTTTGCCACCGTCAAGGCCGACAAGGGCATCCAGCAGGGCGACCTGCGCCGCGTGCAGGCCATGGTCGAGAGCAAGATCTTGCCGAACGTGAACCTGCAGCGCATGACCTCGGCCGCCGTGGGCCGCCCCTGGCGCCAGGCCACGCCCGAGCAGAAGCAGCGCCTGCAGGAAGAGTTCAAGACCCTGCTGATCTACACCTACGCCGGTGCCGCCGCCCAGATCAAGGACCAGACCATCGAGTACCGCCCGATGCGCAGCCGCCCGGAAGACACCGAGGTCATCGTGCGCACGCTGGTGCGCAACAAGGGCGAGGCCATCCAGCTCGACTACCGCCTGGAGAAGGCCGATGCCGGCTGGAAAATCTACGACGTCAACGTGCTGGGCGCGTGGTTGGTGCAGACCTACCAGAGCAGCTTCGCGCAAGAGGTCAGCGCTTCGGGCATCGATGGCCTGATCGCCAAGCTGGTCGAGCGCAACAAGCAACTGGCGACGCGCAAGGTGGCGGGCTGAGATGCTGCTGCTGCCGCCCGTGATCACGCATGCGGAAGTGCCGCATGTGCTCAGCCTGTTTCGCCAGACTTTGGACCAGGCGGCCGCTCAGGGTGACACCCAGGCGGCCATGCTGACGGTCGATGGCTCCGACCTCCAGCAGTTCGACTCCAGCGCGCTGGCGGTGTTGCTGGAGTGCCAGCGCATGGCTCGCGGCAGCGGCCGGGCGTTTTCGGTGCAGGGCCTGCCGCCCAAGTTGACCGAGTTGGCCCGCTTGTACGGCGTGGACGGCCTGCTTCAGTCCGCGTGAAGCTGGCCTGAATCAGGCCTCTTCGGCCCACGCGAACCCGTCGCGGGCCACCAGGGCACTGGCCGCAGCCGGGCCCCAGGTGCCAGCCGAGTAAGGGCGTGGCCCCACGCTGTCGTGCCGCCAGGCCTCCAGGATGGGCTCCACCCAGCGCCAGGCCTGCTCCTGCTCGTCCGAGCGCACGAACAGGTTGAGCCGGCCCGCCAGCGCGTCGAGCAACATCCGCTCGTAGGCGCCCACCCGCTCGCTGGAAAACGCTTTGTGAAAGTCCAGGTCGAGCGAAACCGGAGACAGGCTCTCCTGCCCGGATCCGGCGCCCACCGCGTCCACCTCGCCACGCGCGGCCATCAGTCGCAGCTCCAAGCCGTCTTCCGGCTGCAGCTTGATCACCAGCTGGTTGGGCGTTTGCGCCCCGGGGAAAATGGCGTGCGGCGTCGGCCGGAAGGTCACGACGATTTCAGCGTGGTAGTGCGTCATGCGCTTGCCGGTGCGCAGGTAGAAGGGCACGCCCGCCCAGCGCCAGTTCTGCACCTCGCAGCGCAGGGCCACGAAGGTCTCGGTCTGGCTGTTGGCGGGCACCTTGGCCTCTTCGCGGTAGCCGCAGACCGACTCCCCGGCGACGGTGCCGGCGCGGTACTGCCCACGCACCACGTCGCGCGCCACCGAGGCCGCGTCGAATGGCTTGAGCGAGCGCAGCACCTTGAGTTTTTCGTCGCGGATGGCGTCGGCGTCCGAGCTGGAGGGCGGCTCCATCGCGATCATCGTCAGCAACTGCAGCGCGTGGTTCTGCACCATGTCGCGCAGCGCGCCGGTTCGGTCGTAGAAGTCGCCCCGCGTGCCCACCCCCAGTGACTCGCCCAGCGTGATCTGGATGTGCGCGATGCTCTCGCGCCGCCACAGCGGCTCGAACAGGGCGTTGCCAAAGCGCAGGGCCATGAGGTTCTGCACCGAAGGCTTGCCCAGGTAGTGGTCGATGCGCAGCGCCTGCCGCTCGGTGAACACCGCGCCCACGGCCTGGTTGATGGCTCGCGCGCTGGCCAGGTCGTGGCCCAGTGGCTTTTCCAGCACCACGCGCACGCGCTCGTCGTTCAGGCCGATGGCGCCGAGTTGTTCGCAGATGACCGGGAACAGGTGAGGGCTGGTGGCCAGGTACATGACCACGGTGTCCGCGTGACGGTTGCCCAACCAGGCCTGCAGGCGCAGGTAGTCGCTCGGCTGCGACAGGTCCATGCGCAGGTAGCGCACCAGTTGCGAAAAGCGCGCGTACTCGTCTTCGGTGGGGCGCTTGGCGCTGTCGGCGGCCAGCAGGCGCTCGTGCAGCCAGTGGCGGTACTGCGCGTCGTCCTGCTCGTCGCGGGCCACCGCCAGGATGCGACCGCCGGCCGGCAGCTTGCCGTGGCGCCAGGCCTGGAAGAGGGCCGGCATGAGCTTGCGCCAGGTGAGGTCACCGGTGCCACCGAAGAAGACCAGGTCGAAAGTCTGCGAAGACATGGGAATGAGGGGGCGTCTGAAGTCGCGTTTTGGCGGGATGGCACCCACTTTCGCACCGTTTTGGGATCAGAATCAAGGAAACAGGCCGATCATTGCCAGCATGACGTCTCAACTCGACCAACTCAGGGCCCACACCACCGTGGTGGCCGACACCGGCGACTTCCGCCAACTCGCTCAATTTGCCCCCCAGGACGCGACGACCAACCCCTCGCTGATCCTCAAGGCCGTCCAGAAGCCCGAGTACGCGCCCCTGCTGGCCGAGACCGTGGCCGCGCACCGCAGCGCCGCACGCGACGAGATCGTCGACCACGTGCTGGTGCGTTTCGGCCTGGAGATTTTGAAGGTGGTGCCGGGCCGCGTCTCGACCGAAGTCGATGCCCGCCTGAGCTTCGACACCGCCGCCACGCTGTCGCGCGCGCGCCGCATCATGGCGCTGTACGAAGCCGCTGGCGTGCCGCGCTCGCGCGTGCTCATCAAGGTGGCTGCCACCTGGGAGGGCATCCAGGCCGCGCGCGAGCTCGAAGCCGAAGGCATCCACTGCAACCTGACGTTGCTGTTCGCGTTTGCGCAAGCTCGCGCCTGCGCCGACGCCAGCGTGCAGCTGATTTCGCCTTTCGTCGGCCGCATCTACGACTGGCACAAGAAGTCGGCTGGCGCCCAGTGGGATGAAGCCGCCCGCGCCGGTGTGAACGACCCAGGCGTGCAGTCCGTGGCGCGCATCTGGCAGCACTACAAGCAACACGGCGTGCGCACCGAGGTGATGGGCGCGAGCTTTCGCAACGTGGGCCAGATCCTGGCGCTGGCCGGCTGCGACCTGCTGACCATCAGCCCCGACCTGCTGGCGCAGCTGCAGGCCTCTGACGCGCCCGTGGCACCGCAATTGCTTGCTCCGGCTCAGGTGCTGCCCCCCGAGGCCGCGCTGACCGAAGCCGAGTTCCGCTACCAGCTCAACGAAGACGCCATGGCCACCGAGAAACTGGCCGAAGGCATCCGCCTCTTCGCGGTGGACGCGGGCAAGCTCGACACCCTCATCGACGCGGCCCTGGCTGCCTGAGCCCCTTGCCCCCGACCCCGATCATGTCGCCCAGAGACCCCGCCATGCCCCTGAGCGCACCCCGCTGTGATGAGACCGTGGCCTGGTCGGCCCTGGCCGGTCACGCGCAGGTGCATGGGCGCGAGCTGGACCTGAGGCAGCTCTTCCAGGATGACCCCGACCGCGTGCAGCGCCTGAGCCTGCAGGCGCCCGAGGTGTGGGCCGATCTGTCGCGCTCGCACTGGGACGTGGCCACCCAGCGCCACCTGCTGGACCTGGCCCGCGAATGCCTGCTGGCCGACCGCCGCGACGCCCTGCTGGCGGGTGCGGCCGTCAACACCACTGAGGGGCGCGCGGTGCTGCACACGGCCCTGCGCGCACCGAAGGGGCAGGGGCCGCACTCTGAAGCGGTGCACGCCGAGCTCGACCGCATGCTGGCCTTTGCCGAGCGCATCCGAGCCAGGGCAGGGGGCGAGCAGCCCGGCGACATCCACGACGTGGTGCACATCGGCATCGGCGGCTCCGACCTGGGCCCGCGCATGGTGATCGCGGCGCTGGCCCACCGGCTGCACCCGGGTCTGCGCCTGCACTCCATCTCCAACGTCGACGGCCAGGACCTGGGCGCACTGCTGCCCAGGCTGAACCCGGCACACACGCTCTTCGTTGTCGCCTCCAAGACCTTCACCACCCAGGAAACGCTGGCCAACGCCAACACGGCGCGGCAGTGGTTCCTCGATGCTGGTGGCACCGAAATCGACCGGCACTTCGTGGCCGTGAGCACGGCGGTCGAGCGCGTGCGCGCCTTCGGCATCTCCGAGGTTTTTGCCTTCTGGGACTGGGTGGGCGGGCGCTTCTCGATGTGGTCGACCATTGGCCTGCCGATCGCCTTGGGCATCGGGGCCGACGGTTTCCGCGAACTGCTGGCCGGCGCCCACGCCATGGACCGCCATTTCGCCGAAGCGCCCTTTGAAGCCAACCTGCCGGTGCAACTGGGCCTGCTCGACGTCTGGTACCGCAACTTCAAGGGCTACACCAGCCGCTGCGTGGCGCCTTATGCGCAAGGCCTGCGCAGCCTGCCTGCCTACCTGCAGCAGTTGGTGATGGAGAGCAACGGCAAGTCGGTGGACGCCCAGGGGCAGCCGCTGCCTTACGCCACCAGCGACGTGCTGTGGGGCGAGCCTGGCACCAATGGCCAGCACGCTTTCTTCCAGATGCTGCATCAGGGCAGCGACGTGGTGCCGGTGGAGTTCATCCTCGTGGCGCGCCCCAGCTACCCCGCTGTGTTGCAGGCCTCACCAGCCCTGCAGGCGGCGCTCAAGCAACAGCACGAGGCCCTGCTGGCCAACGGCTTGGCCCAGGCCCAGGCGCTGATGTGGGGCAAGACCGAGGCCGAAGCCTTGACCGAGCAGGCACCCACCGCGTCGCCGGCGCTGGCCCCCGAGGTCATCGCCCGCCACCGAACCTTCCCGGGCAACCGTCCCAGCCTGACCCTGGTGCTCGACGAGGTCTCGCCCCGCTCGCTGGGCGCGCTGATCGCCCTGTTCGAGCACCGCACCTTCGTGTCGGGCGCGGTGTGGGGCATCAACAGCTTTGACCAATGGGGCGTGGAGCTGGGCAAGGCGCTGTGCCAGCAACTGCTGCCGCGCCTGCAGTCGGGTGACACGGCTGGGTTGGATGCGTCGAGCGCGGCCTTGATCGGGCGGTTGCGGCAGGGCTGAGTCAGCCGCCCTGATGGCTGTCAGCCAGTGCCTGCACGAACGCAGCGCGTGCGGCCACGGCCAGTTCGTAGGCTTTTTCTTCACCGTATCGCAAGGTTGAGAAGGCTTTTTTGCGCGCGGGCTTGACGCCTTCCGGTGTGCGCGCCTCCCAATGCACGTAGACCGCCACGCTGCCGTCCGAACGCCGGCGGCTGGTTTTCATCTTGAACACCCCAGGGGTCCCGGATGTGTTGTTGGTGCGCAGCTTTTGCACCAGTTCCTGCTGGGTGTAGGGCTGCAGCGAACGCGCGAGTTGGTCGCGCCATGCCTGGGCAGCTTGCAGTGCTGCCTCCACAGAGCCGTGCCGCAAAACCGGGAACCCCTTGGCGTGGTTCGTGCCACGACAGCGCAGGGACACGCGCCAACTGCCCAGGCCCGGGGTGGGCATGAACCACAGGCGATCCAGGTCGCCGAGTGGTGGGGTGTTGGGGGGCTTGGGCATGTTGTCGTGTGCGCTGCGGGGGGCGGCCGCCCGGCTCGGTGCCATGTCCATCAATCGTTGCCCTTGAACACGGTTCTGAACTTCGCCAGACCGATGCCGTTGAGGGTGAACTCGTCGATGCCTTCGCCGATGGCCCCAGCCATGGAGTCGTGAACACATGACTCCAGGAACGCCTCGACCTCTGGGGTGAGACGGCTCAGGTCAATCGACTCGGCCACGTCGCACAGCCGGTGGTCTGCATGGTGGGACATACCGCTGGCAGCGTACATGGCACGCACTCGCCTGGCAGCCTCCCTGGGGTTGAAGTCGGTCGCCATCGGGTCACCTTGACCGAGTGCGGCCAGGCGCCGAATCAAGGTGGCCTGGGTGCGGCGCAGGCTGCTTTTGTCGGCAGCTGTGGCGCGTTGAAACAAGGCGGTGGACTCGAACGCATGGCGATGCTTGAAGCGGTAGCTGAAGTACAGCGCCATGTGTTGCTTGAGCATGTTTTCGACCGCAGAGACGCCGACTTTGGCGTGCCGAACGTAGTTGTTGAAGCGGCGGATGGTTTCGGCGGCAGGTTGCAGCGCGGCCCTGTCTTGCGGCGGCAACTCGGTCAGCGGCTTGAGAGGCACGCCACTCAGGCGGGCCTCTCGGTACATGTTGGCAGCCGGGATGAGGCTGTAGAGATCACCAGGCTGCGAGCCAATGCCCAGCGCGCCTGGTGCGTAGCCGCCCCCGACGTCGGAGTGGGCCCCCGGGTACATCACCTCCAGCGCGTTGCCAGGGTAGCGAGACCTGACCCGAACCGAGTCGAGCGGGAAGCAGGCACGCACCTCGTGACCGGCAACGAAGTGCACGCACCGCTCCACCGCAGGGTGGATTTCGAGGTTGTTGTCGGCCCAGGAAGCGTGGCCGCGCAAGACGCCGTTGTCGAAGAGGTTGGCCTGCCCCACCGAGGCCACGGTGTCGAACACCCCCATGAAGCTCACGCGCAAGGGGATGCCGGCGAAAGTCCAGCCGCCGCCCTCGGGTTGGCAGGCCTCGAACAGCCAGTTGCAAAAGGCGCGGGACTCGGCTGCGCCGCGCGAGAAGCCGAACACCGAGATGTTGATTTGCTCGACCGTGGGCTTGGCGCCGGTCAAAGCGGCTTGGAGCTTGGTTTGCCAGTGGTGGAGAGCGGAGCGGCGTTGCGCGGCGGGGGACGCCACAGAGGCGATGTTGTTGACGATGGAGTTTTGTTGGTCTGGCAGGATCAACAGACCCCTGTGCACATAACGATGCACGGAGTTAATCAATTGGAGCAAGGCCCAAATGATGCGGTGCTCGCCTTTTTCGCCCGTTGGCTTTCCCAATGGCAGTGTTCGGTTGACATCGCCAATCTCCGGGAACGGTGTGCCGACTCCTGGTACGTAGTGTTTGAAGTAGCCCCTCTCAGGTGAATCGTGATGAGCTTGAAAGAGCCTGACCACGTTCGTGTGCTTGCGCTTCTCTGGTGGTAGAGAGTCGTAGTCTTGCTGCTTGTTGTTGCCTGTGCCATCGAAGAACACACCGATGTGCACTTGACCGCTGCAACGTTGCTCGCCAATGTTCGCCGTCGTGCAAGATAGGGCCCTCAAACGCTGCATGCCTTCGCGAGGCGACAGGGGGCGCAGCCCTCCTTCGGGTATCGGCCGTGGCGAAGTGGTGCTCATGGTTGATTCGCTCCCTGCTTAGGATAGGCCGGCAGGTATTCTGGGTGTTCTGGGTAAAGAACGCTGACCTTGACCTGTACCTGGTTGTTGGGCATGAAGTGAACCGTGAAGTGCCCCAGGTCTTGTGCTGTGTACTCGGGCACAGGCACGGTGCGTTCAATCCATGGGTCCTCTACCAGCACCTGCCTGCCATCGCGGATCACCTCTTTTCCATCGGCGTCGGTGAGCCACTTGCCGCCGCCTTGCCACTTGATCGTGACTTTCATGTCCGGGTTCCAGCGCCTGGGCAACGTCACACAACATGTTGTGGCACCTCCTCCACCCTGCGGAGGCACGTTGATGACGCCACCCTCACCGTTGATGAGAAAAGACGAGACCCATTGATCGGTGTGGTTGACGGCTTGGTATGACAGCCCAATCGTTTCCTCTTCCAGACAGGCAGACAAAGGCAGGCACAGCAGCACGGTTGCGGCAATCAGTCCGAGGCGCCAGTGCATGCTGAAACCTGTCGTCGCGCAAGAAATGGCCTTTGGTCGCTGCATGCCTTCGCTTGGGGACAAAGTTCGCAGGCCACCCTCTTGCATGGGCTTTGGCGAAGTGGTGCTCATGGTTGCGATGATCTTTGTGTCGGGTATGCCGGACGGTAGTCTGCGTGTTCTGGGTAGTAGAAACTGACTTTGACCCGCACCTGATCGTCGGGAAGGAAGTGAACGTCAAAGTGAGCCAAATCCTTTTCTGTGTACTCGGGCACGGTCTCAGTCCGTTCAATCCACGGGTCTTCCACCAGCACTTGCTGACCATCCCTGAGTACTTCCTTGCCGTTGGCATCAGTGAGCCACTTGCCGCCGCCTTGCCACTTGATCGTGACTTTCAAGTTCGGACGCCAGCGCCTGGGCAAGACCACGCAACATGCAGTTTTGCCTCCACCACCTTGAGGTGAAACGTTGATCACGCCCCCCTCACCGTTGATGAGGAAAGACGAGACCCATTGATCGGTGTGGTTGACGCCGAGGTAAGACAGCGCCACGGTTTCCTCTTCAAAGCAAGCAGACAAGGGCAGGCACAGCAGCAGGGCGGTGGCAGATAGAGCGGCCGTGGTCCAATCACGTGTGGCGCGTGAAGCGGTGGGCCTGCCTGAATGGTGAGTTCTGCTCATGGCTTCAGTCTGCCGTCTCGGGTTCAGCAGGGAGCAGCTCAATCAGGGCATCGGTCAGCGAGGTGGCCGCGTCTGCGTGGCTGGCGTGGTCCGCCAGCAAACCTGGCAAGGCGGGGTGGTTGAGCACCTCGCCTTGGGTCCAGCATGCCGCAGCGGCCAGGGCCAGTTGGTCGCTGGAGCCGTCCAAGCCTTGGGCCACGGCCATGTCATGCGCCCGTCGCACCCAGTCGTGCACCTGCCCTGGCGGTACATCTGGCGGCAATGATTCAGGGAGTTGTTCGTGCAAGGCTTGGATCAAGGCGTCTGGCTGGGCGGCGTGCGTCAGTGCGTTCAGCTCTGTGTCGGTGAGCATCAGGGGCGCATCGGGCAAGGAAGCGGCCCGAAGCGTCTCATCGGGCATGGGCAGGGCCTGCAATTGACCACTTCGGTTGATGATGTGCCAACCGCTGACCATGCCTGCGACCCTGGCCCAATTCAAGGGGCTCAAGCTGTCGGGCAGGTTCAGCAAGGTTCTGACATCCGCTATCCGGAGCAGCAAGCGCAGGCCGTCCGAGGTCTGCACCCACTTGATGGATCGCCAGGATCGAGCGAGGTTGTCTGCATCGGCGTGCGCTTGAACTAGGCTGATCATCGGGCGCCCACTGGCATGCCGCAGCACCCGCAGCAGGTCCCGTTTCAGCTCAGCTGTGTTGCCCTTGGGCAAATGAAGCAAGGTGGGCGACAGCTCGGCCCATTGTGGTTCTGTGTACAGCAGTGTGACCGGGTGCCGCCAGTTCAGCGGTTGGCGTTGTTCGTGATCGAACGCCTGGTCATAGAGGATGAACCAACGGCAGTCAGCGGGTGATTCTTGAACGAGCAAAGCAAGTTGCTCGGCCAGATCGGGCAAGGCCCCGGTGTTCAGCGCAAAGTACACAGCCTTACCTCACACCGCAGCAAGGGGCGAACCCGACCGCAGCGCATTCATCAGGCAGGTGATGCACACGCCTTCTGAGTTGGGCATCTGCGGCATGGTCCATGTGGCGCGGCCTGGCCCCACCATCGACTTTTGCCCCGCCTTGACCGTGATCTTGCCCGGGCACTGTGCGGTGAACTGTCCGCCCTCGATCGTGATGCTCGCGCCGCCTGCTACCGACAGCACCACGCGCTTGGCCGCCGCGATGTTGACCACCCCACTGGCCGTCTTGAGCTCCAGCGTCTGCTTGGCAGCGATCTGCGCGGGGCCAGCTTGCGCTTGCATGTCGATCGGCCCTTGCGCGGCGATCACCGTGATGCCTTTGCCTGCCGCTTCTGCGCCCGGCTGAATCGCCCCTGCCAGCACACCGATGCCTTGCGCGGTCTGCACGCGCAGCTGCCCACCCACGGCCCAGTGGCTGTCTTGCCCGCTGGCGATCTGGGTGGTGTCCTGGCTGCTGAGGTGCCAGTCCTGGCCTGCGGTGAGGCCGATGCCGGCCTTGCCCACCAGCGCGATGTTGGGGTCGGCCATGTGGGGCAGCTTGTCAGCGCCGGTGCCGGTGGCCTTGTCGGCCGCATCGGCGAGGGCGTTGGGCAGGCTCGTGGTGCTGACGGTGCCCATCAGGCTCTTGGTGAGGGCGGCCGCCGGTGCGAGGGTGTCGTCGAGCGTGCTTTGTTTTGCCGCGCGGCTGCCAGCGGCCGTGGCCAGGCCCACGGTCTGATGCGTGGTGGCGGCTTGGTGGAAGGTCTCGGCCAGTTGCTGCATCTGGCGCGCGAGAGCGATGCCGGCAGCGTTGTCTCCTGGGGGCTCGGCGGTCTGGCCCAAGCCATTGCGCAGGCTGAAGGTGCTGAGCATCACGCCCCGTGCAGCTCGCACACCGCCCCAGGCATCCGATCGCAACTCAAAGCCCAGGCCCCGGAAGCTGCCCCGGTGGTTGTCGGCCTGGTGCAGCAGGTGGCCCATTTGCAGCCAGGTCTGCGCCTGGGTGGTG
>Ga0180008_1000697_pt1 | contig 25343 bp, 49 predicted proteins | sample MM_PW_MetaG_FD_121121 | JGI IMG/M metagenome (GOLD analysis project Ga0180008, IMG submission 121121) | Groundwater microbial communities from the Aspo Hard Rock Laboratory (HRL) deep subsurface site, Sweden - MM_PW_MetaG | ecosystem: Environmental > Aquatic > Deep subsurface > Groundwater... | reverse complement strand
TCGACGTGCCAGCTAAGATGGTACCGAAGTTTAAACCATCGGCCGCATTGAAAAATGCCGTGCTTGAATTAGATGTTCCCGAGGCCGAGGAAACCGAGGTTGAGGAAGTTGAGGTTGAGGAAGTTCCTGAGGTTGAAGAAGCCGAAGAAGAGTAAACAACCGGGTTGCTTGATACACCTTTTAACTGGTGTATCAAGCAAATTTTTTGATTTACATTTTACTGAAAAATTGATATAATGTTTTTACTGTTAAGAAATCTATGGAGGATATTTTACAGTAAATCAATACACAAAATCCTGTGTATTCCGCAACGTGATTAGATGATATATTTAATTTTATTACCGATAAATGTTAAGTGTTCAATCTAATACAAAGACGGACGTGAAAAATCGGTAATTTTCACAAGGTAAAGATAAGGGAAGATTCGGAGACGTTCCGAAACATATCTTCCCTTATTTTTTACTTTTTTCTTATTTTATGTTACATTAAACATGCAATAATAAAAGGGTAAAAAATAAAATGTTCACATTAACCGATCTCTATGTTATTATTATTTCAGTTGGGATGATTATCGTGATTTATAACGGTTTTAAAGAAATATTAAAAGGAGATAAAGAAAATGGGTGAAAATAGTAAGAAAATCAGATGTTTTTGTATATCGGAGTATCAAGATAAGAAATATGGTAAGGGTATCCGTGTTCATAATAAAAAAGGCTCTGGTAAAGACTCTGGTAAAACAACTAAGGTTCATATTGAATACCGCTGTACTGTATGTGGTAATGTAAAATAAAAAATATATGTGAGTTATTCCCGGTTATGACTGGATATGCTTACTGGGCCCTGTTGGGTGCGTCCAGTCCTCACATAAATTTAATAAAAGGAATAAATAATGAATCATAATCATAATCAAGTTCAAAGAATTGTTTTATCTAAGTGGAGAACATTATGTAAGTGTAGAGTTTGTGGTGTTTTATGGTATGAGTCTCTTGATAAGAATGAAAGGGAGAGAATGAGACTTGTTAGATGGGTTATAAATTCTTTATAATGGAGGATAAGGATAATGGCTTTATATAGAATTAGATATGGTATGGGCGGTGGTTTTGGTGGTTGTGGTAATTGGGAAGAGATCGAAGCCGATAATTTGAGTGATGCGGAATCATTGGCATATGAATTGGTTTGCGAGGAATATGATTCTTATGCCGGCTTACATGGTATCCTTTCAGTTAAAGAAATAATGGAAGAGGAAGGATGTAATGAAGAAAAGGCATTAGAATTTTATAATGATGATCGTGAATCATGGATTGAATATGAGGTAGAGGTGAAATATGAATAAACTCGTTTATTTCAGAAATGGTAAACATTATAGAAAACTTGAAAGGCATGAAACTATCGAGGAAGGTGCCTTACAATCATGGTGCCACGGTGAATTTCAACCAATAATGAATAGTGATGGTGAAACTGTTGGTGGGAAACCATCTGATTTTTCCGATGAAAGGGATTTTTATAATCCAACGGAGTTATAATGGGTGCGGCTGTTGTGGCGGCAGTAGCAGGATGGCATGTTATAAATAATTTATTGCCGCTAAGAATAATAATTGAGGTAAAGAAAAGGAGTAAATAAAATGGAAAAAGAAAAAATTAATATGGAACTTTGTTCAGGTTGTTTAAAAGCCGATAATATTGATGAATGTTCTATTTATTCCATGCCTTCAGTATGGGTAAAAAAAGGTGGATGCCCGATGAAAACTAATAAAAAAGTGGAAATTAAAAAGGATAAGAAAATTAATCCTTTGAAGGCATCTAAGAGATCCAATAGGTAATATTGTCTTATTAGTAATCATCACACCATACCTTTGAATATATCAAATAGGTAATATTGTCTTATTAATGATCATCATATCCGTTGATAGGTAATTGTGGGGCTTAATTTGATATCAGGTAGTGTAGTGGAAATATTTTTCTTAGGAGAGACTGTCGGTTCGATTCCGGCCCTGATATCAAATTAAATGTTATGTGATGTCTATAGGGATGGACCGTAGTGGTTAAAATTCATAAATAAGTACCACGAAGTCGCCTGGATATCAGGAGACGTAAGATGTGTATTGTTTTTATCCTTCACACGGAAATCTTGCTCCCTATAGAGATTACATAACAAATTTTTTGATTTACATTATTCTGAATTTATGTTACAATGAACTTATTAAATTGAATGGGGAGATAAAATATATGTATAAGGAAGAAAGAAATCCGTTTTTCCCGGTAAGAAAAGAATGTGTTATTACCGCCGGTTCTCAAATTGATACAGGTAAATTTGCCCTTATCAATGATGAAACCAATGATGTTCTGGGCCTTGTGGGGAAGGATTATGAAATTGTTGAAAATTCTGAAATAAATAGCCTTTTTCAGGAAGCAATCCAAGACCTTGAGGTCAAGGAGACTATCGACCATCTTGATGCCAACACAAAGAGATGGAAACGCCATATTGTTTTTGGTGATGATTCTTTAAATTTTGATATTAATGGTAAAGGTGATATTGTTGGTGTGTTACTTGAAATTTTTAATGGATTGACCGGACGCACTTCATTTGGTTATAATTTGATGGGGTATAGATGGTTCTGTAAAAATGGTATGGTATCAGGAAAACAGAAAATTTTCTCCGAGTCACTTGGCCATTATGTTGGGAACCCAGAAAAACTTCGAGAATCCTTCGAAATGAAGTTTGACCTTTTCAAAGATCAGGTTGAAGGTTGGAGAGAATGGGTGAAAATTCCTTTTAATAAGGAAATGTTTGATAGGTTTGTTGACGATAAAAAATATATTACTGAGAAGGTTGGTAATGATGTAAAAGATAAATTTCATCCAATTCTTAACCTTGAGAAATTAGATGAAAATAAGTGGGGCGCATTTAATGTCCTTACTTATTTAGCCACACATGAAACTAAGGCACAAAAAGGGTCTAATGTATTTAGCAACCGTTTTAATAACATAAACAGACTGGCTACCGATCTATATTACTGGGAAGATAGGCGGACGGCATAAAAATAAAATACCCAGGTAATGTATGTTACCTGGGTATTATAAAGGATTTTAAAATGAATTTATTAACACCAGATGAATATGATATAAAAATCCAGGAATATCAGGAACAACTTAAAGAAATGTTCCTTAGTAAGGTTGCGACTAACCTTAAAAAATTCAGAAAACGTACCAATTGGTTTTTAAAATTAAGTCCTGAAAGTCGTGAGGATATAAGAAAATATATAGAAAGTTGTGGATGGACAACTACAACATCTAGAACAGATACATTGATCTTAAAAAAGGAAAAATAAATGATTCTTAAGTATTCAAAAACTAATACACCTTATATAGAATTGGATAAAGGAGCCAAGTTAATTTTTTCTTCATCCACAGAATCTCCTAAAGGATTCAAATATTTGGTTTTTAGTAATAGAATAACAAAAACTCTTTGTATAAGTGGAGCAAAGGCAAAAAAGGCGAGATATGCCAAAATTTGGGAAGATTGTAACTTTACAACTACTATGGATTTTGATAAAATTCCACGTAAAGCTAAAGAATTTGGATTATCCAATATTACAAGAAAGATATTAAAAAAATTGATATTTGGAATGACAGATGGTGAAGGCCATTTTCATAGAAATAATTTAAAAACTTTGGAATTGAAATTAAATGAAATTAATGGATTAGATTCGGATAATTGCGATGATGATCTTACTGCAACGGAGAGTTATGATGATTAAATATTGTTTTGTATGTGGAAAAAGAATGGTATGAAAATATAATATAGTGAGGCTGGGTGGCGAAATTGGCAAGTAAGCGCACAATAAGTGGACGGCTGGTAAGGCTTGCCATTTTACCATTGGTAGACGCATAAGGCGCGGTAATTAATAACGTTACATAGTATAAGTTTGAATCCTGTTCCGGTTAAATCAAAGAAAGGAGTTAGTTCCAATAAAATGAGAAATTGTGATTTTTATTACTTAAAAAGAGACAATATATTATACAAATAAGAAAGGAGAATAATAATGTCAAAAGTAAGAACGGAAGTTAAAACTCATGATTGTAATGATTGTGGACGTGCCAAGTGTGGCGGCGATGTTCTTAGAGGTAAGAGAGGAATGTTTAAGAGATTTATTAGTTGCCCGGGTCAAATTAAATTGGAGCCGATGAAAGTAACTTTATTGGAAAATGCTTCCAAGTATGATGGGTTTGCAACTGAACTTAATCGTATTACCAGAGATATGGGCCTTATTTTCCAGGAGAGAAAATTTTATCCGTATTTTAGGTTTCTTCAGACATAAATTTTATATATGAGGTGACTGTGGGCCTGGTAAGAATACCGTTTATATCATTACACCTACCACAAAGGTCATAAGTATATGAATATAATTGTCATGACGCGGTATTTTAATGTGATTTGCAACACATGGTAAGGACAGGAGCGGAGTGTGGAATCCCGCCATATATAAATAATATAAAAAGTTTACAAAAAAACCTATTTGTGATATAAATAAATATAGAAATTAAACGAAAGGAAAAATATGAAAATTTATAATTTAAAACAAAAATTTGATAATAAACAATCTATAGATGGTCTTATTTTTGTTCATATATTCCTGGCCTCTTATAATGAACAAATTAATGGATGGTCATTAATAGGAGATAATACATAAGGTAGAAACCAAAATAATAGAGGTGTTAAGGGGTTTCTACCATAAAAGTAGAAACCTCTTTTTGTTTACGGTAATGATGGCGAAATGGTAGCCGCGCAAGGCTGTGGCCCTTGTGTCCGTAAAGGACGTGCGGGTTCAAATCCCGTTCATTACCCCAAAATTATGGGTCTTTAGTGTAATGGTACCACGATCGGCTCCAGACCGATTAATGAGGGTTCAAATCCTTCAGGACTCGCCAAAGGAAATAATAAATTATGAGGTATGGAAAGATTATAGAAATTACAAATGAATATGGTGCCAATGATTCTGATGTTATTGTTTATACTAAAACCGAAGATAATGCAATTATTGGATTATATATAAGTAAGTGTTATGGATTTATACCAAAAATAGGTTATAAAGTAAAAATTACTAATGGTGATATGTTAATACAAGTATAAATAATGTGTGGATTTCCTTACAGGTGACTGTAAATCACTTGGCTAAAGTAAGGTGGATGCCTTGGGGGTTCGATTCCCTGTCCACGCACCAAAATTAATAAATTTACATTATTTTGAATTTATGTTATAATAAACTTATCAAATGAAAGGAAATAAAATATGTATAGATATGATATAAAATGGGGAAAACCAGATGTTATAAATCAAAAATTGATTGGAAAATTGTTTTATAGAGGAGAAAATCAAATGGTTCCTGCTTTTGAAATAGCAGATATAGATGTTTCTTCAGGTAATACAGGAATATGTCGTGTGGGATATGAAGAAACATCGGATATTCTTATAACCGAAGATGATTCTGAAAAGATAATGCAAATGATGACACATTATTGGCAAGGATTTTTTAGTAAAGATGTTTCTTGGTTATGGGTAATGGATCCTGTTCAAAATGAAATATATGACGAGGATCCGGATGACGATCCTTGTTGGGATTGTGATTGGTTTGAAGACTGTAAATAATGTGATATTATGTAATTTGGGTTCCATAGTGTTAACGGTAGCACGAAAGATTGTCGATCTTTTAGAGCGGGTCCAAATCCCGTTGGGACCGCCAAAATATATAAATGATGTAAATGGGACATGTGCCCATTGGATAGCAAGACAAATGATACCAGACAAAACTTGCTGAATCTATCCTTTTGGTATGGTGTAGGGCGTCATTTATAATAACTTTCGTGGAGTGGTGCTAACGGTAGCATGGGGCGTTTGGATCGCTCTGATCTCGGTTCGAATCCGAGCTCCGCGACCAAAAATTTTAGTCCCATAGTTTAGTGGTAGAATATCAGGCTTTCAACCTGAAGACAGGGGTCCAATTCCCCTTGGGATTACCAAACTTTTGGCCCGGTAACTCAATTAGGGAGAGTGCCACCCTTGCAAGGTGGAAGTTAAGGGTTCGATTCCCTTCCGGCCCACCAACTTTCATGGGTTTATAACTTAGTGGTAAAGTGGCCGGTTCTTACCCGGTAAACTGGAGTTCGATTCTTCATAAACCCACCAATATTATAAGTGTATAACTTAGTGGCAAAGTAATGGGAGTGTAGCCAACTGGTATGGCACCAGGCTTTTAACCTGGGCACAGATGAGTTCGATTCTCTCCGCTCCCACCAAAATTTAAAAATATGTCTTTTCGGATATCCTATAAGGGATTATCTCATTAGACATCCAAACTGGGTGATAATAAGCGTTTTCTTCGGGTTTGCATCACTCCTGTATATATGAAAGATACCTATAGATATATATGGAATTCCCGGAGTATAATTTTGCCCTCATAGCGTTACGGCCTTCTAAGCCGCGCATTAATAATAACGTAACGGACGCATGCAGGTTCGATTCCTGTTGAGGGCTCTTTTTAGAAATAATGAAGTTTGATTTATAAATATTTATGGGCTGATAGTGTTAATGGGAGCACGACTGGCTTGCATCCAGTAAGTTTCGGTTCGAATCCGAATCTGGTCCACCAATAAATACTCCTGTAGCTGAACGGAACAGCGCCTGGTTACGAACCAGGGATAATGCAGGTCCGAATCCTGTCAGGAGTGCCAATTTTAGTTTACAATTATGATAGTTTATGTTAATATGGAAGAGTCGTCCATGGGGATAAAGAGTTTTGAAAGCTCTGGCGTATAATAGCGTAGCGGGTTCGATTCCTGTCTCTTCCGCTCTTAAATAAAAATAATCTATCTAAATGGGGTAAGAAAAGAGGTAAAAAAACCTGTTTATTAAAAGATGATTTTTTGAAACATATGCGACTTTCGTAGATTGGGTAATTACATCGGCTTGAAACCCCGAAGAACTCCGTTCAACTCGGAGAGGTCGCACCAAGTTTTTGATGGAAGAATTCTATTCGGAGAGGTCGTACCAAATTTTGATGGGTGCTGGTTGCTATAGTTTTCCGAGTAAGAACCGGGTTACTATATGATGTATGGTGCCAAATAATAAGTTAGTAACTTATGAGGTGGTGTAACTGACCCCAATCGGTGGCTAAATACTAATAAGAGGTTCGATTCCTCTTCTCATTACCAATTTTTCTTCTAAGTTGAATAAAGGGCTAAATTTTATAGTCGGGTCTTCTAACGGCAAGAAAAGCGCCTGATGAGCGTTTAATGAAGGTTCAATTCCTTCTCCGACTACCAACAATTATGTTATGAAATTGATATAAGTTAAGTGGTTATTTCAAATAGGAAAAAGGATAGATAATGAATTAAGAAAATTAAATGTAATAAATACATTTTTCATGGGTGATTGATGGGAATTGGTATACCTGTTGGACTTAAAATCCAATGTTTCCCGGTTCGATTCCGGGATCGCCTACCAAATTAGTGGCCATAATCCTCCGTGGGTTTATAAGCGCCACACGATTTCAGTGATGTAATATCTATATAGTGTGGGTTCGACTCCCATTATTTCTACTAAAAAAGTTTACATTTACTATAAAATTTGATATAATAGCTCTATGATGTAATGGTAGCATATGAGACCTTGACTCTCATTGTTTAGGTTCGAATCCTAATAGGGCTTCCAAAAGAAAGGATAAAATATGGAAAAAGTGATAAAACTACCTAAATTTATTGGTCCAATAATGCCCGAAAAACTTCTTCCTAAAAATTTTAACAAGGAAAAGAAAAGAAAGGTAAAAAAATAATAATTTAATTATAATAACGTGATTTGAGCCTCCTTAGTTTAATTGGTAGAATACTAGCCTTGTAAGTTTGAGAAATCGGTTCGATTCCGTTAGGAGGCTCCAAGAAAGGAATAATTATGAATGAATATTTTAAAGAAGTAATTGATAAAGAGGTTAAAATAATAAATAAACGAACAAAATCTTTTAAGGAAGCAATTGATAAAGGTTGTTTAATAGTCCTTACTAATTGTACTTGTGGTGGAGATTTTGCTTGGCTTATGCCTGATTGTAATTATTATGGATGTATTTGTCATAATGAACCTCCGATAGAAGGTAAAGATTATTAGGAAAATTAATATGGAGGAAATTAAATGAAATTTGGTGAATATGTGAAATCTTTGAATGAATTTTTAAAAGATTATCCTGAATGTTCTGATATGAAGACGGTTTATGCAGGTGATGATGAAGGAAATTCTTATGAAGACGTGTTATGGTTTCCTTCCAGAGGACATCTTGATGATGATGATGATGGTGGATGGTACCAAGATGAGGATTTAGAAGGAAAAGAAATAAATGCGGTTTGTATAAATTAGGGGACGTAAATGGTATTCGACGTGGATAATGAGATGTAGGTTGCAATTACGGGATGGCATGTAACCCGTTATAAACATGACCAACTTAAATATAATTGCAGACGATTATAGTTACGATCTAGCCATAGCGGCTTAAATGATCTGCCTTGTAAGTTTTCCTTTCGGATTTATAAAGGTACCGATTAGAAAGGTAAGAGATTTTGAATTCCTGTTATTCTTTATTTTCCGACAATTTAAACAGGTGCATATATTAATGTAATGTGGGTTTAACATGGTATATAAAGAAATTATAACCCATAATGATTGTAATCCAACTGAAGTTGATAATTTGCGGACGCCGGTTCGATTCCGGCCGTCTCCACTTTTAAATTATAGAAAGGAAGAAAGATGAAATACATTGTAGAAATTATAATTGATTTAGATGATGAATATACAAAAGAAGAAATATATAATATGGTGGAAGAAAATATGTTAGGACATATTGATTGTGCTCCATTTTCAGTAAGTATAGGAAAAATTGATAACATTATAGAAGAAATTAAAACCTTTACAATACTTTGTTCTAATTGTAATAATGATTTTAAACCTGATATTGAAAATGTATGTTTTGCTTATGCCGATGGATATGAAGATGTCTTATGGATAAAATGTCCTTATTGTAAATATGTACAAGAATTAGATAAGGAGTAAAATAAAATGTATAATGTTGTTTCAGTGCCTGATGGTGATTGGAGTGTTCTTTATATATACAATAATAAGGTATATGAAGGACATAATGTTGATGGTAGTTTAATTAAAGCTATTGCCGAAAATTTAGGAGAAGTTGTAAATTTTTGGGAGTTTACAGATATTGAAGAATATGATGGTTCTACACCAGATATATTCTCCGTAATAGTAGGTTTGAAGAAAACAGTATAATTTACATTTTAATCAAATTTTGTTATAATAAGGAAAGTTAGATAAAAAAATTTTTGCCGGGTACGCTAGTTGGCAAGCGGCTTGCCTGTTAAGCAAGTGTAATCCGTGAAAACGGTGCGCTGGTTCGATCCCAGCCCCGGCAGCTCAAAATTTTAAGGAAAAATCATCGTACTTGTATAAATAATAACAGAGAATGTTATTTTATGAGGAGGGTATGATGAGTAAAAATAGTGAGGCAGTAAAGGCATGGAGAAAAAGAACAAAAGAACGTATGGTGGATGCATTTGGGAGGAAATGTTGTTGTTGTAGAAACGAATTTCAGGATGAAGTATTTGACTTCCATCATTTGGACCCAACTGAAAAAGAGTTTGGATTAGGAGCAATCAGAGCAAATAATATAGCATGGAAACGTATAGTCAATGAGTTAAAAAAATGTGTTATGGTATGCGCTAATTGTCATAGATTGATTGAATATGGATATATATATGTTCCTGATAATGCATTGATGTTTAATGATGATTTTACAGATTACCGTGTGGCATTTAAAATAGATGTTAAGAAAGACTTATGTTGTGTATGTGGTAGAGAAAAACCTACAACACAGAAAAATTGTTCTAGAGAATGTTATATAAAAAGTCAATGGAAAGCAGATTGGGATAATATTGATTTACTTGAAATGAGAAAAATAATGTCCAAGAATCAAATAGCAATTAAGTTAGGAGTATCATGGGCAACCATAAATAACAAGTTAAAATAGTTATTTTTCATGAAAGAAAGGTGATGTTATGAATTTTATCAATAAGAATGTAACGGATAAAGATAAAGATTTATTTTTTGGTCCTGTTGGGCCTACTGATTTTTTCATAGAAATAAAAGATAATTGGATTATGGCACATATAATAAAAAATGCTGGAATTTTTCCATCTACATCACAGGCAAAGAAAAATGGATGGGATAAAGAAATTCCTAAAGGATTTACAGAATTAATGGTAGGTAAAAAAGCAAAACGTAAGAATATTTTTATTTTGAATATCTAATAAGCGGGTATGGTGTTAATGATAGCATAGGAGATTTCCAATCTCTAGGTCATGGTTTAAATCCATGTACCCGCTCCAAGGAAATAAAATGAAAAAATTATTGAAAAAAATTAGGTATGATTGTTATGGAATGTGCGGACATAGTGTTGAAAAGTATATTGTATCAGAATTTATCAATCATACTGAATGGTTTTGGTGTCCAAATTGCCAAAAAGGAACTTTACATTTTGGCCATCTTATGATAAAATAAGTAATTATAGTCCCTTAGTAGAAATGTATAACACCTGGTTTACACCCAGGAGAACACGGGTCAGTACCGTGAGGGACTACCAAAAATTAAATATTGCGGTGTTGAGAAGTCTGGCCTATCTCGCCGGTTTCATAAGCCGGATGCCTTTAATTGGGCTCGGAGGTTCAAATCCTTCCACCGCTTCCAAAAAGAAAGGATTATAATAAAAATGTAATATTTTATGTTCTAATTATTATAGAAAATTACATTAAAATATGGATAATATGGGGGAATAGAGGAACGGTCTACTCACATGGTTTAGGCCCATGGCCTTCGGGCGTCCTGGTTCGAGTCCGGGTTCCCCTACCAAATTGGTTAATTTAAGGTTTTTCGTCTAACGGGAAAGGATAATAGCCTCTCAAGCCGTAGATGGGAGTTCGAGTTTCCTAAAGATCATTAAAGGAGGATTATATAAATGGGATGGTGTTCAGGTACATATATATTTGATAGTGTGGTTGATCCAATTATATATATGGATATAAATGATGGTGATAAAAAAGAGATTATAAAAACTTTAATAGAAGCGTTATGGAGTCAAGATTGGGATTGTGAATATGATAGTGATCTAATTGGGAATTCCCTTGTGGTAGAATGTTTAGAAGAATTAGGTTTTGAGTTCAATGAATAAGCAGGTATGGTGTTTAATGGTAGCACGTGGCGTTGCCGACGCTAAAGTTCCGGTCCGAATCCGGGTATCTGCTCTTTTAAAAATAAAATATTTACTTTTTATATAAATTTTGTTATAATAAGGATATTAAAGATTTTGGGGAAAATTTACTCCTGGCGGGGAGTAAATTGAAAATGTAAGGAAAAGTCGGTTGATAAGGCCGATAACTTAACTGAACAGGGATTGTGCCCAGGTGACCGTTCATAACAGAAAGGATATTATGTAAAGTATTGTGGGTAGAACTGATATATATCAGGCCGATAATGTCTCCATAATGTCTATAATGTTATGACACCAAATCGTAGACATACGGGTTCAGGTTCGGAGAACACTTAATTACAAGTTACTTGTCTCTCCGTTGAGAGTACAAATCTCTCTTTTCATTCCCTAAATTATAATGGATTATGGGATAACCGTGATAACTATTTAGTTATTTTTAGCATATTTGAAATATGTCGGCCCCATGATCCATTATTATATGGGTAATGAAGGTTCCCGTGGCGAGTCCTTCCAGTTATAAATGGGTAGTACACTCATGATGTAATAAAAAATGCCACAACAATTTTATTAAGTTGGCAATGGAGTATGAGGAGTTTCCGTGGGCAACCGACGGGTTATTAGACTTCTGTGAGTAATATAATAATTCCGGAAAATCTTATATCATAAAAATCCTATATTATTGTCCAGTTTTTCTGGAATATTTGTGAAATGGGCTGAAAGCCTTGGATAATATATCCTTAACGGTATTCTGGAAGGCACAGGTACTTTAGTCCACTGTGCCATAATTTTTGCTCCCTTAGTTTAATGGTAAAACAGCGTCTTTATACGGCGTAAACACTAGATTGGTGTGAGATCGGGGTTCGACTCCCTGAGGGAGTACCAATTTTAGTATATAAAAGGGGTTGAGTTGTTCTTATACAACTCCTCAAAATGATCCCAATAAAGGAATAGTTGGAAGGCTTTGCTGAGGGATCCCTAATACCTTATCTGGTGGCCACTAGATATACATTAGTGAATAAGTCTTTCCCGGTTTTGGTCCTATATCCAAGTGACAAGGCTATCGTCCGCAACACGATTTGTTTAGGGTTTGACTCCCTATAGGACCTCCATTATTTTTTGGTAAACGATATAAAAATTGTGTAGAGGTACCAGCAACAGCTAAGGCTTAAAGTGGAGATCACAAACTCGAACAGGTCACCTCCGTTTACCATTAATTTTAGAAAGGAAATAATATGATTTATTGGATGTTTGATACCTTTTAAGTTTATTAAAAATTTAGGAGGTTAAAAAATGGAATATGGTGAAATTTTATATCGTGGAAGATGGATTTATATTCCTGGTATTAAAAAATTTTGTCAATTTTTTCGTTTTCGTATGGATCCTGTACCTTTTATTTTTCGTTTTAGAGGAGGTAATTGGAATAGAAGGTTATCAACCACACAAGAAAAAAAAATGTATTATGCTCATATAGGTCAGTGTGGAATTCGGTGTAAAAGAAAACCAAAGAATCTTCCTGATACATGGGATGAATATCCTCGTGGAGATTTATTTATAAAAAAATCATGGAAAAAAAGGAAAAAGAAAAAACAATATATGAAAGGATAAAAAATATGTTATCGTGAGCTGATATAGATTTAGATGGGACTTTAGCTATTTCTGTTATTAAAAAATACAGGTGAAATTTTAGGTGAATATTTAGATATGCAGAGGGAGTTAGATAATGTGTAAATGTGAGAATTGTGGAGCATTTTATTGTTTAAAAATATATGATATGTGCCCATATTGTTGTATATATAAAGGAGGATAAAGGAGGATAAATGAAAGAATTATCAAATTATCCAAAAATGCTTTGTCCATTTATTCGTAAAACCTATAAAATTAATAGAGATGATTGGATAAAATATGGTAAAGAACTTCAATTAAGATCTCCAGAAGTATATTTGGTTACACCTGAGGTTACACCTGGTTATGAATGGGTAATTGATGATCCTAATACATTCGCGGTAGAAAAACTTGATGGAACCAATGTAAAACTTCTTACAGAAAACGGAAAATTGGTTTCATTATACAATAGGACCAATCAAATTGATCCATTGAACCTTTTTCAAGCCAAGGGTAAACTTGCTATAATAGAAGGAGTTTTTAGAGCTATATCAAAGAGTTATATTCAAAGAGACGGAGAACAAGCCGGTGAAGTGGTAGGTAATAAAATTCAACAAAATATTTATGGTTTAAATTATAATATTTGGTATCCATTTGAAAAGGCTATTAAACACCTTAGATATAAATCATTTCACCAACATGATAGAACATTTGAGAATTGGAGTTTATGGTTTAAAGATTATTTATTTTCTCTTTTCTCTGGTAAAATGGGCAATAAGGTTATGGCCGAAGGTATTGTTTTTTATAATTTGAAAAGAATGTTTGAAGGTAGAGTATATAGGGCAAAACTCCGTAGGGACATGTGGGTTTGGGCATATAATAACAAGATGGAAATATATAATTATCCGTATTAGGAGAAATTTTATAGATTATGGCTTTAAAAGGAACAAAACAAACAGAAAAGTGGAAGACATCACATTGGAACGTTTTACAAAGGATTATATAAGAAAGGATAAAATATAATGAAAGGGACTAAGGAATCATGTAAGTGTCGTAGGTGTAGAAATGCATGTTTCTATAAACCTGGTTGGTTTATACCTGGTGAAGCTGAAAAGGTTGCTGAATATTTAAATATATCATTGAAAGAATTATTTCACACTAAACTTATGGTTGATTGGTGGGTTAATTATCCTAAAAATATATATTTATTGGCTCCAGCAATTATGGATAAGGAACCAGGTAAAGAATATCCTGGTAATCCTATAGGTAGATGTGTATTTTTTACTGAATATGAATTATGCGAGATACATCCAGTTAAACCATTTGAATGTAAGGAACTTCTTCATGGTGTAAATGCATCACATGAAGAAACAGCTAAAACATGGAAAAATAATCAAGGCCAAGTAGAAGAATTACTTGGTAGGAGGCTTGAATAACAGGAGGTGTTTTATTTTTAGATATACTTATGAAGGGCTTATAAGGACAACAACTTATAATATAATACCCTGGATATTTGCCTTTTCTATTAGCGAAGTTATGAACCCAGGTAAAACTGAAATGTATGGAATGGTATTATTACATATAACACCTTTTTTTGCATTTGGAATTGTATTGCCGGTATTTATGTTAAATTTAATTGTAAGGTGGAAATATACTTAAATAATTTTAGGAGGTAAATTGTGAGAAAGGTTTATAAATATGAAGTTAAAAATGTTATGGATTTACCTATAGGAACAGAAATATTGAAAGTAGATTTTCAATATGGAAAGTTAATGATATGGTGTAGTGTGAATGTTGTAAAAGGATTAAAAGAATATAGAAAATTTCAATCTGTTATGACAGGCGGTGTAATTCCTGATAATTCTGTTTATATAGGAACAGCATTAGATGACAATAAAACTTATATAGAACATTTATATGAAATAGTATTTTAAATTGCCCTTTATTTTAATTGGTAGAATGTCGGTCCCGTAAACCGAAGACGGCGGTTCAATTCCGCTAAAGGGCTCCAAGAAAGGAATTTATAATGCGATATTTTACCGCGGATACTCATTTTGGTGAAAACGATATAATTAGACTTTGTAAGCGTCCATTTAAGAATACAGCAAAGATGGATACAACCCTTATTAAAAATTTTAATAAGGTTTTAAAACCGGAAGATGAATTATTTATTATCGGCGATTTAACCGTTTTTGGTCCTGAAAAGAAGCCTTATATAGAATCACTTGTTAAGAAAATTAATTGTAGGAAATACCTTATACTTGGAAATCATGATAGATTTAAACCATTTGATTATGAAGAAGTTGGTTTCATAAGTGTCCATACCGCTCTGGAAGTTGATGGATATATTTTAAGACATGATCCGGCATGTGCTATAGTAGCCCCAGAAAAAACATGGTTTTGTGGCCATGTTCATACTTTATTCAAGAGAATAAAAAATGTGGTCAATGTAGGTGTTGACCAATGGAATTATTTTCCCGTTTCTTTAGAAGTTCTTGAATCCTACCTAAAAAAGCCGTCATAGTGTAATTGGTAGCACGCCACCTTGGTATGGTGGATGGTGGAAATCGTGGGTTCAAATCCCCGTGATGGCTCCATTATTAAAAATTATAGTTTACAAAATAATCAATTAATGTTATAATGTATAAAAAATGTCGAAAGGACTATTATGGAATATAGTGAAATTGAAAGTTCTATTAGAAAATATATTGCTTTGAGTGTATTTCCAAAATATATGGAAGCAAAAAAGATCCTTGATGAAGGAGAAATGGTCTTTTTAATGACAGAATTAGATGTATATTTGGATGAACTTTTTTATTCTTTTGGTTTTAAAATTGAGGAATGCGAAGATAATATGATTGAAGCCATGGATAAGGAAATTAATATTAAGGAGAAAATTAATGACATTAACGAATAATCAATGGATTTATAAATATATACCAAATTCTTTTAAAGAAATGGTTTTAAATGAAAAAATTCGTCCAAAATTAGAAAAGGCAATAAAAGATGTACCTAATCTTATGCTTTTTGGTACTGCGGGTGTTGGTAAAGGCACATTTGTGAATGTTCTACTAAAAGAAACAGGTATGGATTATATGTGGATTAATGCTTCAGATGAAACAGGAGTTGATGTTATAAGAGATAAGGTAACACATTTTGCCACATCTCTTGGTGTAACTGAAATGAAATTGGTTATTTTTAATGAAGCCAGTGCTTTGTCTTCTGGAGCCTCAGGTGCACAAAAGATATTAAAAGAACTTATAGAAACCACTCATAAAATAACAAGATATATTTTTATGTTTAATGAGGAACATTTGATTATACCTGAATTGAAGTCCAGATGTCAGGTGATAAAATTGGATTCTCCGCCAGGAGCTGAAATTTATAAATATGTCAAAAAAATACTTGATACGGAAAAAGTTAAATATTCACCTAAAATGGTTGCTAATATTATAAAAAAATGTTATCCTGATATAAGAAAAACGGTTATGACATTACAGGAAAACACTATAAAAGGTAAACTTATAGGTGATATGATATCCACTTCAGAGGAAGTATGGCAAGAAATATTAAATCAAATTATTTCAATGGATATGGAAGGTTTAAGAAAAAACCTTAGAAGTAATTTTATAGCATATACTGAATTATATGCTTTCCTATATGAAAATATTGGTACATTTAAAACACCAGGCGAAGCTATAATTGAAATTGCGGATCATTTAAGATGGCATAATGATGTTGCTAATAAAGAAATAAATTTTATGCATATGGTAATGAAAATGGCTAAGAGTGGAGTAATATAATGTCCATATATATTATGGTTTTGATATTATTAGTTAATTTCCATGAATAATCCACTTGAACATAGGTGTCCATATTGTTTTGAAGTTATAGATTATATTATATATTATGATGCGGTATTTTTATATGTTTATTGTTATTTTTGTGGTGAATGTATAGATAGTTCTAAAAGACGGAAAACAAGTGGTAGTTATGGTATAATTAATATTTAAAAGGTATAAAAATGGCCACAATAAATAAACATTGTGATGATTGTAAGGATGTATTAGGTAAAGAATACAAAAATATTCATATATGGTTGGATTGTTATGCTAGAATTTTTCCTATAAAAATATATTCAGATTACCATAGATCATTTAGACATAATTCATATGGAATAGAATGTGCGAAAAAACTTTTTGGAAAAACCGCAAGTGAGGCTGTTAAAATACATTTGGTTAGAGATATGGATGATATTTTGCCAAGGGATTTTGATATTTGGGATTATAAAAATGTTATTGATAAAATGTTATTATATTTTAATGATATGAATAATATGGAACCATTCTTATATAAATCTTTTTTAAAAAATAAAATAGGAATAGTTGCTGCCGCTAACCAATATGATAATTTAACAGGTAAGGAGGGACCATGGTAGTAAAACCCATAACAATATTTACATTTCTAAATCAAATATATTTTAAAACTACCGTTTATCCTTATGATAAGAAGATAGCATCGGCATATATGTTATCCTGGTGGTTGTCACATGATTCGTCATTGATTAATATTGTTAATAAAATAAATCGTTTACAATTTAGCCTAAAAGATGATATAATTTATAAATATTATTTTGATAAAGTTCCAAAAGGTAAAAGATATATAAAGTGGACAAAAAAGACTCCAGAAGATAAGAAAAAAGGTGAAATAATTGAAAGAATGATGAAAGAAAGGCACCTCTCTAAAAATGAATGTAAAAGGTTAATACCACATATGATAAAAGTTAATAAGGAGAAATAATGGAAATAAACGTAGAAAATTTTAAAACTGTGTTGAAAAAGGCGACAATGAACTTTAGTATAAATTCTGTCCAGTTAAAGGTTAATCAAGACAGAATAACTTCACAGATGATAAATGATGAAAGGGACGTTATTGTTTTTTTAAATATGGAGAATAATGTGTTTAAAAATTGTGGTGAAATGGAATTGAATTTTGGAAATCCATCACAACAGTTGATTCCTTTTCTTAATCTTATTGATGATGAAGAAATTAATATGGTTTTAAAAGATGAAAAAATGGTATTAAAAAATGGCAGACAGAAATCTAATATCCATTTTTGTTCACCTACTGTGGTTGGTGTGTTTTCATCACAACCACAAATTATTGATAATTTTCTTGAAATGGTAATTGATGATGAATTTCAAGAAAATTTTGATAAAATAAAGAAAATGGGTGCAAGGTTTGGTAGTATCTATTTCAACGTGGAAAATAAAATGTTTTCTATTGAAATAACAGATAAATCAAATAGATACGCTAATGGTTTAAAATTTGATTTAATGGATGTTAATTTCAATGATCTAACAATGAGATTTAATTTTAAAAATGTTGTAAACTTGATGGCAGTTGTGAACGGTAATAATAATGATTTTAAAATGAAGTTTGCATATAAACCAGATCAAGAGATGGGAATGATTACTGTTCAAAATGAAAGTTCAGATGAATTATATTATCTTTTGAGTAGAGAAGTATAAAGTTTACTTTTATACTAATATGATGTATAATAAAAATAAACAAATAAAAAGGGAGGAAATTTTAAAATGACTGGATATTGGGATGGAGATACAGGAAGATCCGATGTTGTAAGTATGCCGTCAGATCTTAATACATTTATTCGTGTAAATGGTAGTGATGTGGAGGTACAACCAAACACATCTTTTACTGAAACCGTTGTGAAAGTGGCAGAGGATGCAGGTCTTGGTAAATTTAGATTGTTTTTAGATGGAAATGAAGTTCTACCAAATGATGCGCCTGATATTATTAGCGAAGGTAGTAGAATTGAATTACGTCCATTTGAAGTGGCGGGAATCTAAATATAAATCGGTAGATAATAATTATGGGTTCTCTTATAAAATAATAAGGGAACCCATCATCATTATAAAGGAATTTAAAGCCCATGATGGAAGATATATTAAAAAATATGGATAAGAAAAAAGAAGAAATATTAGGATTGGTGGATGAAAAAATTGTTGACTCTATAAAAACAAATGGAATATCAATGAGGATTGGTAATAAGATAATAAAAATGGATCTGGTCCAAGAAGAAATATCATCAATAGAGGACGAAATAAGAGAAGAATTTAGAGAGAAATTGGTTTCTAAAATGAAATTTATTCGAGATGAAGTTAATAAAAGAAGTATAGAAACTTCACAATTAATATCAACATTTAAGTTATCATATGAAAAAAAGAAAGCCGATTATGATAGAAAAATAGCTTCAATCATTTCAATGCCAGAGGTTAATATAGAACATGCCATTCAAGGTTTATCTGTTGTTAGAGGTCAACATGGAGATGGTTCATATACATGGTTTGTCCAAGGTATTTATTGGCCAAAAACTGTAGATTTTAAAAATATTAATCCTAAAATGTCAAAGAAGATGTTGACAAATATTATTTTTAGAATTGATACTGAAGGATATAGAGTGGTAAAAGTATCTACACATAAAATAATAGGATTAGAGTATTTTCAACATTACCATCAACATAATCCTGATTGTTGGGGTAAATGGACATACCCTAATACATGGAGTACACCTAGTGATATAATAGCCATTGCAAGGAAAGCTGAAGCAGTGTTGGAGAATATAAATATAAAATCTATTGCAATGGAAAATCCAAGAGGTCTTCCAAGAAAATCTACTTTAATAAAACATTTGGTTGATAAAAAAATTAATCAAAAATTATCAATGGATTCTTCACGTGTTGGTATAACAGAAAATGTAAGACAAAACGATATGAATGTGTGGGGATCATAAAATGAATGATTTATACATGAGACAGGAAACTTTAAATTTAAATACAAAACAAACGGTTACAATTATAGGTTGTGGTGGAATTGGATATTGGGTAGGTAAATTTTTAGCAATGTCTGGTATTGAGAAAATTTATGCTTTTGATCATGACATTATGGAAAAGCATAATTTTAATAGAATTGATTTACCTTATTTGAAGTTTATAGGTAAAAATAAAGCCGATATTTTGAAACTTATAGTTGAAAATCTAAGGCCTGATTGTGATATAGAGACATTTCCTTATGAATTTTCAGAAAACCACATATTGTTTATAAATGATAGTGATTGGTTATTAGATTGTACGGATATATTAGAAACACAAATGAAAAATCAAAAAATAGCAAGGAATAATGGAATAAAATATGTTAAGGCTGGTTATGATGGAACTCGGGTATCCATAAGTGATTCTGTGGCTACATGGGGCAAAGCTCCGGATGGATATACTATTACGCCATCATGGGTATCCCCGGCAGTGATAGTGGCTTCTATGGTAGTTGCTAAAATAATGAAATATACAGATAAGGAAATGGGCTGCAATATAGAAAGGTTATATATATAATAAATAGAAAGGGGAGATAAAAACTGTATTGATAAAAGGAAGATAATATGAGTAGAAGAAGAAAATGGAAAAATAAAGGAAAGGTAAAGGATAATGTTATGGACACTGTTATTAAAAATGTTGTTCCTTTTGTAAAAAAGTCGTGGGAGGCTAAAATTGAAACTATGACTGAGTGTGGTAAAGCTCCTTCTGAAATAATTGTTTGGTTTTCACCTATAGTTAAATTAAAGATTGATAGACTTATGGAGGTTATGGGTAATATAGAGTGGTTAGGGTATTTAATAGGAGATAAAGAGACATATACGGTTACTAATATTTGGATCCCTTCACAAAAGGTAACATCTACTAGTGTGAATAATGTTGAATGTCCTGAATATAATGAATTATCTGTAATTGGTGTAATACATTCTCATCATAATATGGGGTCGACTTTTTCAGTAACAGATGATGAATGGATTAATCAAAATCATGGTATATCAATGTGTGTATCTAAGGACGATATTAAGGGGCATGTTAGGTGGAAAACTCCTTGCGGAGGATTAAAGTTTATAAAAGCCATTTCTAAATTAAAAATGGGTGTTATTTTAGAAAAAGATAAATTTGATAAGGTAATAAAGGATAATATAAAGAAACAAATTTATACTACACCTTTATATTCTATTAAGAAATTTGATAATAACGAATGGGTTAGTAATAATTACCCTGGAAATATACGAACGGTAGGTGGTAATCATATTGTTAATCCTATTACAATTGAAGAAAAAAATGAGGTAGATGAATTAAATTTTGATGATGAAATGAGTTTACAAAGTGAATTGGAAATGTTGGAAATCAGTAGTATGTAATATGAGTATGTTTTTTATAAATGTATGGTCGGTATAACAGGCGGGATATACAACTCAAAAAACATAATACCTGAATAGAATAGAATATTATAAAAGTATTGGGTTAGAGAAAAATGCCATACCGTAATTAAACGGTATGGCATTTTTTTTGGTTTACATTTTTATGGAAATATGGTATTATAATAGAGGAGGAGGAGAAGTTATGAAAAAATTTAGAGTTTATGGAATTATAACAGCATCAACATGTATAGGTGAATATGATGCCGAAACGGCCGAGGAAGCTGAAAAGATGGCATGGGAAGACGCCGGTTATCCTTCAATTTGTTACCAATGTTCTAAAGAAATAGATTTAGGAGAGATATATGAATTACAGGTGGAAGAGGCATAAATACTTATATTAGATTAAAATAATATAAGTATATAGAGTTGGTTTTTTTTAATGGAGAACAATATGAGTGGGAAAGGAAAAGGTTCGGAATGGGAAAGGAAGGTATGTAAATTTCTATCTAAATGGATACAAGGAACAGAAAACCCTTATTTGTTTTGGCGACAACCTGCTAGTGGAGGAATTGCCACTATATCACAAGAAAACGCTGAAAATTTATCGGGTGATATAAGATCAATTTCACCACTATCCGAGGATTTTTGTAACAAATTCTGTATTGAATGTAAATCTGGTTATAAATCCACATCATTTGATAAACATTTCAAATATAATATATCTGATCCATTGAAAAGTTTTTGGGTTCAAGTGTCCAATGATGCCGAAAAATCTAATAAAAAACAAATGCTTATATATAAAAAGAAAGGATTACCTACACCTTGGATTGGTATAGATACTGAAATATACTCAAAGCTAAACCCACATTTTAAAGGATTAAGGTTTATTCATATAGGATGGGGTATGGAAAAATTAGAAGATATTTGGTTTTTTGAAATGAATGAATTTTTTGATAGAGTGACACCGGAAAATATAAAGGAATTAAAATAATGGCAAAAATAAACATAACAGCAAATGAGTTTCCGGATATTGTTGTATCTTTCCTTTTTGATAAAATATTACATACAGATGAAATTATACCAGGTAATAAATCTTTCAATGAATTGATGGAAGTAATGGAATTAAAGGGTATGAAACCTATCCTTATGAAATATTACTTAAATATGGATGCTAATCAAAGGGTGAAATATAAAAGAATAAAAGATATTTTTGATATGACAACAAATTCAATTTCTGTTATAAATATTTCACCAAGTGAAAAAGAAATAGAAGTGAAAAAGAAGAAAGGTACAATAATAACTAAAATAATAAAAAAACTGTTAGGAGCAGGTAAAGTTAGTAAAAGTGAAATGGATCTACTCAATGAATATATAAAGGAGGAAATTAAAAGTGGGTGAGATTTCTGGAGGGGGAGGAAGTCCTCAAAAAGATATAGCGACGGATCATACAGCAACAGTTGATCTTGGTAAGATAAAAACAGATGTGGATAATGTATTTGCCGATGGTGAAAAAAATGGTATTCCTGTGTTTAATGTATCCAAGGATGAATTTAACCAGAATATGAGCTATGGAAGAAAACGGTTAAGGTTTAAACAAGGTACATCCGCCGCTGAATATATGAAAGCTACGAAATACAATAAGAAATTTTTTATAAGAAACACCGACGATGATTTTGTAAGAATAATAAAGTGAAAATCTGTTGGGATAATATAGAAAATCTAAAATATCATAAAAGTGTTGGTAAATGGTATAAATCATACATTTGTAAAAGTGGTAGGATGGGATCCTCATATTTTATATATAAAGATAAATGTAAGGAGTGTGGAGAGCCATTTTTAAAGGTGATATAAATGGTAGAACATATTGCAAAGAAAAGAGATTTACAAGGTATAGATAATGTGATATAATTATATAAAAATTAGAAAGGAAATAATATGTTTGATATTGATTGTACGTTATTGGTGGATTTTAATAATTTAGCTTTTAGAGCTTTTTTTGCCAAAGAAGTTGGTGCTTATACTATAAACCCTGATTTACCTTTATGGAGATATATAGTATATGAATCTGTTTTTGATTTACTTAGAAAGTTTAAAAATGTGAATGGTGTTGTTATAGCTATTGATGATAAGAATAGTTGGAGAAAATCTTATTTTAGTAGATATAAGGAATCAAGAAAAAAAAGAAGGGATAACCAAAAAGAGGTAGATTGGGATTTATTATTTACCACAATGGTAGAATATACTAAAGAAATAAAACACCATATGCCATTTAAGGTTATGAAAGTTAGGTCGGCTGAGGCCGATGATATTATAGGAACTTTAGCTTTAGGTCTAAAAGGAGATTGTATCATATCTTCAAATGATGAGGATTATTTACAATCGTGTTCCAATAGGGTAAAAATTTGGAATCCATCTAAACGGGAATTGGTTGAATGTGAAAACCCAGAGGATTTTTTGATAGAGAAATGCTTAACGGGACAAGCTAAAGATGATGTTTTTAATGTAAAAACACCTAATACCTGGGGACAAACACCATTAACTGAAGGTAAAAGAAAACCAGGTCTTGGTAAAAAGACTGCCGAGAAAATAATGAAAGGTGGCTATAAAAAATGGTTAGAAGACAATTCATCCTTTAAAGTTGGTGATATTATTACCGATTGTGGTGAAAATTTCAAAAGAAACAGAATACTTATAGATTTTAATTATATACCTAATACCATAAAGAATCGTATATTGGATCAACATGAAAATTATAATTTTCCTCCACCACAAAATATACATCAATTTTTTAAGAAATACCATTTGAGAGGATTTTTAGAGGATTTTACTGTGGTTGAAAAAAGGTTAATGGAGTTATACTAATGGAAAAAACATGTTTGTGTTATATTGGAAATAATATTGAAAATACCGAACTTATAAAAAATAATTCCAAAACTGTTATAGTTTTATTTAAAGGAAAATATATAAAAAGGCATAAAATTAAACATTATGTAGAAATTAAAAATGGTTAATAAAAGGGAGAAGTAAAATGAAATCTGTTTATGCTATTATTAATTTAAAAGAAAGAGAAGAATTTGAGAAAGAGTGGTTTTTACCTTATGGTTATGCATCATGTGAATTGTTTTGTACTATGAAAGATGCCATATCTGTGTATGAAGATGAATATGAAGAGGATGAATATGTTATTGAAAAAGTTAATAGTGAAGGTAGATGTGTGGTTTATTGGAGTTAAATTTATTAAAAAGCCTGGAGAATATTCTCCAGGCTTTTCTTTTTTGGAGGAATGAATGTTAAAAAGTTATTTTGTAACTGGTAAGACGTTGGACGATGTTTATTTCCAATTGTTATCAGAAATATATGATAATGGACGAGTAAACCATATAGATTCAGGAAGTTTTGAAGGTACAAATAGATTGGAGTTTGATTTTGCCGCGGGAACTATTGAATATCCTAATACAAGGCCTTTAGCGCCTATATTCCCACCTAACACTCCACCTGTGACCACAGATGATGCCATAGAAAAATATTTCATTAATTATTTAATGGATGGACAAAATTTAGAAAAGAAAGAGCATTATAGATATGCTACATGGATTAATGGTGGAGAATATAAATTACCGTTTTGTGATATAAAATTTTTAGGTGAAGTTGATAATAATATATACCGTGAAATATGGAGAAATGATAGTAATAATAAAGCTATTATAAATGTACCGGGCCAAGTTGAGTGGTGTATAAAACATTATAAAGAAAAAGGATTTGGTAATAACCATTGTTATATCCAAATTGGATATCCTGAGAGCTCTATGGCATATGATGTTCCTTATACCGATCCGGCTAAAAGAGAAACGAGTCCATGCCTTAGAGGTATAGACACTCATATAAAAAAGGTTTATGGTATATGGAAATTATGTTTCGCGGTAACTTTCCGTTCATGGGATTTATATGCGGCATTTCCGGAGAATATGGGAGGTATTATACTTCTTCAATCTTACATGGCAAATGAATTAGATATTGAAGTTGGAGCTCTATCTTTTTCTTCCTTAAAGCTCCATTGTTATGACTACCAGTTAGATGCTCTCCGTGCAAGACTAAATATAAATGACTAAACTAGAATTAATAAATACAAACCTAAGAAGATATACTTTTCAATCTGATAAAATGAAAAAGTGGGT
>Ga0180008_1000696_pt1 | contig 25344 bp, 19 predicted proteins | sample MM_PW_MetaG_FD_121121 | JGI IMG/M metagenome (GOLD analysis project Ga0180008, IMG submission 121121) | Groundwater microbial communities from the Aspo Hard Rock Laboratory (HRL) deep subsurface site, Sweden - MM_PW_MetaG | ecosystem: Environmental > Aquatic > Deep subsurface > Groundwater... | reverse complement strand
TAACCTGCTGTCTTTCCTTGCCTTTGCTTTTGTGGTGCCTGTGTTGCTGGCCGAACAGGATGCTGGTTGGCAGCAAATCGTGTTGCAGCCTATGTATTTATTATTGGGATCGGCCTTGTTAGGTGGTGCTATTGCCTATGGTTTGCATTTCTTAACCAGCAGAACTCAAACAGCTACCCAGTATAAACTGGCGTTAGTGGTCGGTGCTTTGATGTTGTGTTTGGGGTTGGCGCAGCAATTAAAACTATCTGCGCTTTTTGCGCCGCTGGTGGTCGGTATAGTAGTACGCAGTATGGAACGTGAAGAAGTGGTGTCTGCGTTGGAATTTGGCAGCGCTTTTGAGCTGTTTTTTATCGTCTTGTTTGTCTTTGCCGGTGCTAACTTACATTTTGCAGAACTGGTTGCTTTTGCCCCTGTCATTATGGTGCTGGTTGCAGTGCGCTGTGCGGCCAAATGGTTTGGCGTTAGTGTCAGCTCAGTGTTGTTGGGACAAACAGTTCGAACCGGTGCCTCTTCCGGCTTGTTACTGATCCCGATGGCGGGTCTTGCTATAGGGCTGGTGCAAAGTTCCAGCCAGTTGGTGCCAGAACATGCTGCAGTGATCAGTGCCATAGTGCTTGGCGCTGTCACAGTGTTTGAAACCATAGGACCTCCTATAGCCTCTTATGCCTTCCGCCTTGCCGGAGAAACACAAGCTCAGGCATCAGCTGCTGTGGCAGATCATCAGCCACAGCATCCATGGCAAGCCGAAGGCACTGTGGCTGTGGACCTGTCAGCTCTGCATGCGCCTGAACCTGCAGATGCGGTGCAGCTGGAACAGTCTGAACCCAAAAGATTTAAATTCTGGCGCTGGTGATCAGCAGTGTCGCATGCTTCTGACTGTGACCTGCTGATCAGATATCAGGTTAGGGATCAGAATGATGGCTTTCCTCTTGCCTTTTATCAGCACCTGAAAATCAGGTGCTGAGCAATTACCCTCAATTAATTGATTTTTAAATATAAATTACGTGTGTTCTAGCAAGAGAACATGTGTTTTTTTCATACAGCAACCCCTCCTTAAGTGTAATGACGCTGCCAATTCATACGACGCTATGATGAAACGCCTTCAGCTGTGAGAGATGTGACAGATATTTGACCGAATGTTTCAGACTTCTAAACTTCTGGCTTTCTATTTTGTTGGTCGTTTTGTAATCTATCAGGCTTGAGCACTAAACAAATACCCGTTAGGGTGGGTAAGAAAACTATAAGCACCCAAAGTAATTGGAGTTGCAGGGCGGCGACAAGCGCGCGAGACCCCAGGAGCATAGTAGTCCTATGTGACTGGGGCGAGAGCACGCAGCCAACAAAGCTGCGGCTTCAAGTACGAAGGGGATAGAAACCGCAGAATTAAACTGCAGGCAGTGCAACGAGGAGAGTGGGTCATGTCGCAATATGCTGCCTTGAGGGCAAATGTCGGATTGTTGGGTACCCAGTTAGGTGACACCATCCGTAATCAATTAGGTGATGCGGTTTTAGAACGTATTGAGCAAATTCGTGCTTTAGCCAAAGAAGCCAGGCAGGGGACGGAGCTGCAGGATCAGCAACTGAAGCAAGTGCTGGCAAGTTTAACCGATCAGGAAATTCTGCCGGTCGCCCGCGCTTTTGCGCAGTTTTTAAATTTGGCGAACTTAGCTGAACAGCACCATACCATCAGCAAAGCAGGTCACGCTTCTATTGAAAAACCAGAACCTGTGGCTGAACTGCTGCAACTTCTGCAGGATAAAAGCATCAGCAAAAGCCGGATTGAACAGGCTGTTGCTGACTTATCTATAGAGCTGGTGCTGACTGCACACCCGACTGAAGTGACCCGTCGTACTCTTATTCATAAGCTGACCGAAATAGCGGCTTGTTTAGCAGAACTGGAGCAGGATTTAGCGCCTGTACAGCAGAAAAGAGTAGAAAACCGTTTGTATCAGCTGATCACTCAGGCCTGGCATACCAACGAAATCCGTGAACAAAGACCGACACCAGTGGATGAGGCCAAATCTGGTTTTGCTGTGATTGAAACCTCGTTGTGGGATGCTATCCCTGAGTTTATCCGCGAATTAGATACTGCCTTGTTGCCTGTACTTGGCCATGGTCTGCCGTTAGAAGCGGCTCCTATCCGTTTTTCGTCCTGGATGGGTGGTGACAGGGACGGTAACCCTTTTGTTACTGCCAAAGTCACCCGTCAGGTGTTGCTGTTAAGTCGCTGGAAAGCCGCTGATTTATTCAGCCGTGACCTGGATGTGCTGGCCAACGAACTGTCGATGAATCAAGTCAATGATGCGGTACGTGCTGTAGTTGGGGATGTATCAGAACCTTACCGTAAGCTGCTGAATGATTTCCGCCATAAATTACTGCACACCAGAGATTGGCTGACCGAAGCATTAAAACATGACAGATTACAACGACCTGACGATTTGATTTGGCATAACCAGCAACTGCTGGAGCCTTTGCTACTGTGTTATCAGTCTTTACTCGACTGCAAAATGCAGGTGGTGGCTGAAGGCTTATTAAAAGACACCATTCGTCGCGCTTATGCCTTTGGTTTAACTTTGCTGAAACTGGATGTGCGGCAGGAGTCCGGTCGTCATACTGCCGTATTCAGCGAATTTACCCGTTATCTGGGCATCGGTGATTATGCGGATTGGGATGAACCTGCTCGTCAGGCCTTCTTACTGAACGAGCTGAGCAGCAAAAGACCTTTATTCCCGCGCACTTGGTCACCCAGCCCTGAAGTAAAAGAAGTGCTGGATACCTGCGACATTGTGGCTCGTCATGGACCTGAAGCTTTATCGACCTATGTCATTTCTATGGCCGGTAAACCCTCAGACGTGCTGGCTGTGCAATTATTGCTGAAAGATGCTGGTATTACTTTCCCAATGCGGGTGGCGCCTTTATTTGAAACGCTAGCGGATTTAACCAATGCACCGGAATGTATCAGCAAGTTGCTGGCCATCGACTGGTACAGAGGTTATATCAACGGTCGTCAGGAAGTGATGATTGGTTACTCAGACTCAGCCAAAGATGCCGGTGCTTTTGCTGCGGCCTGGGCCCAGTACAGTGCGCAGGAAGCTTTGGTCGCTATTTGTCAGCAGGCTAAAGTGCAACTGACCTTATTCCACGGCCGTGGCGGTACTATAGGTCGTGGCGGTGGTCCGGCTCACGCTGCTATTTTATCCCAGCCGCCTGGATCGCTGGCAGGTGGTTTACGGGTGACTGAACAAGGCGAGATGATCCGCTTTAAGTTTGGTTTAAATGGCTTAGCGCAGCGTAGTTTGGCCTTGTATGCCAGTGCTGTACTGGAAGGGGTATTGTTACCGCCGCCAGTGCCGGAGCAAAGCTGGCGTGAGCTGATGCAGCAGCTGGCAACAGTCTCTTGCGAAGCTTACCGTGCAGTGGTGCGGCATCACCCGGATTTTGTGCCTTATTTTCGCGCTGCGACGCCAGAGCTGGAGCTAGGGCAGTTACCGCTTGGCAGTCGTCCGCCAAAACGTAATCCAAATGGTGGTGTTGAAAGTTTACGTGCTATTCCATGGATTTTTGCCTGGTCGCAAAACCGCCTGATGTTACCGGCCTGGTTAGGCGCAGGCAGTGCTTTGGCTGTTGTCGTCGAGCAAGGTAAAACAGAGCTGTTGGCACAAATGCGGGCGAAATGGCCATTTTTCGCCACTCGTTTATCGATGCTGGAAATGGTGTACTTAAAAGCGGATGCAGAAATTGCCGCCTATTATGATGAAAAGCTGGTGCCAGAGCATTTGTTGCCTTTAGGTTTACAATTGCGTCAGCAACTGGCCGCAGATACGGCTTTGCTGTTAAAGCTGATCCAAAGCGATACCTTAATGGCGAATGAAGCCTGGATCCGTGAGTCCATTATGCTGCGAAATACTTACGTCGACCCTCTGCATATTTTGCAGGTGGAATTGTTAAACCGGGTGCGGCATGAACCTGAAACAGTGAACGACAGCATTAAACGTGCTTTGATGGTGACTATTGCCGGTATTGCAGCTGGTATGCGCAACTCGGGTTAAGCAGATAAAAAAGGGCGCACAGAGTGCGCCCTTTCACTACTTTTTTAACTTAGAAAAAGTTCTTTTTAAACTCAACACCAATAATACGAGGTTCGTTAACAAAACCCGTCAGGTTAGCAAAGTCTATTGCGCCTTTCAGGTTGTCTTCGTCCGTGATATTACGGCCAAACAAAGCCACTTCGTAGTCGTTATCAAAGTTCAGATAACCAATACGTAAACCTGCTTCGAAATTGCCGTCGGTGTTGTATTCCATCGATTCATACAGGAACAGGTTCGTTTTACCTTGACGAGCTACATCACCGTAAAAATAAATCTCACCCGTGCTGACCGGAATATCGTAACGGGCATTCACCGTTAAAATAGTTTCAGGAGCCTGCGGGAACGGATTACCGTCAATAAAGACTAAACCAGAACCGTTGGATGGGTTTGTCGGCGTACACATATCTGAACCACAAGGAGCGACTAGTAAGTTTTGATCCTTCAGTTCAGTTTTGTTGTAGCTAAAACCGCCGCCCAACACCAGATTTTGAGTTGCACGCCATTCAGCATCTACTTCAAAACCATAACCTGTACCTTTGTCGGCGTTGATTAACTGGTTACCCTGAGTGGCGCCACCAATAGCGGATAACTGAATATCGTCGATGTTGTAATAAAACAAAGCACCGTTCAAACGTAAAGAGTCATCCAGTAAGTCGGATTTCGCTCCAAATTCAACAGAAGTGATAGTTTCAGAGTCAGCTACTGAAGGTGGGGCTTCAAACGCAACATCACGACCTTGAATCGACTGAGCGCGGAAACCACTGGCCAGACGGCCGTACAGACTGGATTTGTCTGTTAAGCGGTAGTTGCTGCTTAATTCCCAGCTGACCTGACCATCATCTACTTTAATTGGAGCATAGTCCTGGATACTGGCAGCGCCTATAGTTAAGGCGAAACCATCCACGTTTTGCTGACCTACTGAAAATGTTTTTTCGTCGTAAGTGTAGCGAATACCACCTGTAATATCCCAGCGATCCGTCAGATTGTAGGTAGACTGGCCAAAGACAGCCCAGCTTTCGTTGCCATGGTAAACCGTAGTTGCACCAAAGAAACCGTCAATACTAGTGACGCCAAAAGATGAGTCAAAATAGAACGCACCTACTTGCCACTCTAAGGCTTCGTTGGTGTCGCTGGCTAAACGGAACTCCTGGGTAAACTGTTCCAAATCATTTAACTGATCTTCGGTGATAGCTCCAGATGGATCCGACGGCCCCGGACCTGCGGTGTTGCCCCCATCAATATCACCTACACCCTTACCGTCTGCGTTTTCCTGAGCAGTCACAGAAGTAAAGGTCATGCCGTCAATATCAAATTCAAGTGTTAACGAAGCACCGGAATTATCGTATTTCTGGAAGTTACCATCACCCTGATCATAATAGACAGTGTCACGGTCATAATTGTCATTCAGCTCATTACTGCCGGGAGTCAGAATGTTACGACGGAACAGAGATGAAGTGCCATCCAGTTTGCGACCATGTACGTTTAACAATGCAGAGAAATCATCTGTGTCGTATAAAAACTGCAGACGGCCTGCTTTTTCATCATGGCCACCTGTGAAGTCTTTTTCACCGGTAAAGCCGTTGTCGACATAATCGTCACGGTTTTGGTTCATCAACGAAATACGGGCTGACAATTCATCAGTTAAACCACCGCCTGCAGCACCTTCCACATTAATAGTGCCGAAGCTGCCTACAGTTGCTTTGGTATAAGCTTCAAAGTCCTGAGTTGGTTTCACAGAACTGAATTTGACTATACCTGCTGTGGTATTACGACCAAACAAAGTACCTTGTGGGCCACGGATCACTTCAGCCTGCGCTACGTCAAATAACGGGAAGCTTTTGAGGATCACGTTTTCCATCACCACGTCATCCATAATCACAGAAACTGGCTGAGAAGCGGCCAGGTCAAAATCTGTGTTTCCCAAACCACGAATATAAAAACGTGGTGCAGCACGGCCGTTTGATGATTCAGCGTATAAACCTGGGATCTTGCCAGATAAAGCCTGGATGTCCTCGCCACCTGCAAACAAAGCGTCAAACTTTTCACCGCTTAAAGTTGCAATAGAGATAGGAACTTCCTGGGTGCTTTGCACACGTTTCTGTGCAGTCACCATAATGCGTTCCAATTTTGTCTCTTCAGCAGCCTGATCTTTGTCACTTTCCTGCGCGAATAAAGCAGGAGAAAGACCCATGGCTGCAGCGAGCAGACTGGCCTGAATACTCAATGCCAGAACAGACTTTTTGCATGTTTTCATCAATGTTGTACCTTAGTTTTAGGCTGTTATGTGTTTTCTGGTGCGTCCTGCGGATTGGTTATCAAAGCGAACCCTACAAACTCTGGAGTGACCACAGTGTTTGCCTCGATAACTTGCCTGTTACTATAGCATTTTGCAGCTACTTTTGCCGATCTTGCGAATAAAATGGTCAATAATCATCAAGTTGTTGAAGTTAATTTGCACATTATCTACTTAAGTAAAGCCTGGTTTACCTGATGCTAACTTGTGCCTGCTCCGGTTTCGATAGCGAAAAGAGCCGTATAAATTGAGCTGCGGCCCTGATGAGAAGAGTAATAGCTGATCAGTAGTTTGTTTTCCTGCAGGACCATGCCTGCGTAACTGGTATCTCCGCCTGAGGGTAAGGTTATTAGCTCCGTCAATTCACCTGTACTTTGGTTCAGAGTCACCAGGCTGGTTCTCGCTTTTTCGTCGTAAAGACGTACGACGGCCAGCATTTGTCCTGACGCAGTAAAAATGGCTTGTGGACCACCAATGCGGCAGCCAATATCCAGCCATTGCCATTGTGTATAGGGAGGGGGCGAATAACCCAACTGGCCATGATCAGGATTTTTGCATAATAAACACCAGCCCTTGTTGTTATCCTGTAGAAGTTGCTACATAAGTCTTTAAAAAATTATGTTTTCCTGTCTTCCATGCCCGACTCACCCAAAGTAACTCTATGGCTGATGCTGTCCGGAGTTCTGCTTCTTTTTTGGCATACATATACAGGGTTGTGTTTTTATTGTTAATAATTTGTTTGTTTTTGTGGTTGTTCTACACTTAATTTTACTTTCGTAACCCTTTTTCATCCGTGTGTCGGGTTTATGTCTGTTGGCACAAAGTGGAAAGTCTTTTTGCAGTGTACAAAACTGCACGGAGTTTCACTATGTCGACAGAGCAGAGTTTATTTCGCACCAAAGCACTACAAGCGCAACAGCAGCGGCTTGAGGGGCAGGTCAGTATTGTGCAGCCTGTCGGCAGCTCGGTATTGTGTTTTTGTTTAGTCTTTATCCTGTTCAGTTTATTGTTGCTACTGCACCAGGCGAACTTTTCCCGCAAAGAGACTGTAGTTGGTTATCTGAAGCCATCCAGTGGTGTTGTTCGTATCCATAGTCAGCGTTCCGCTGTACTTAAACAGCTGTATGTTCAGGATGGATCTATGGTGCGTGCTGGTCAAAAGTTGGCCTTGCTGAGTAGTGATGAATATCTGGCTGCCGGTCAAAGTCTGACCGAACATCTGCAAAGCAGTTTGTCACTGCAACTGACGTTAAATACGCAAAAGCGGCATGAAGTGATTCAAAGCTTTGATCAGCAGCGACTACAACTGTCAGCGCAAATTAATAACATAAAACAACAGCTTTCAGACAACCAGCGTCAGCAGAAGCTACTTTCTGAGCGTATTGACTTGCAAAGCCAGCGTTTGCTTTCCCAACAGGAGCTTGCACTCAAGGGGCATCTGCCAAAGCTACAGCTGGAGCAGCAGCAGGACCAGCATCTGATGTTGCAACAACAACTGGCAGAGGTGCAAACCCTAGCGCAATCTATTCTTCAGCAGCAAATCCAGTGGGAAAACCAGCTACAGACTTTGCCGGTTGAACAGCAACGTCAGCTTCAGCAATTACAGGCTGAGCGGCTGCAGTTTGAGCAACAAAAAACCGAGTTACTGGCCCGTGGGGAGGTTTTGTTGACTTCCCCTGTTGCGGGCAGAGTGACCAATTTAGTGGTAAGTCAGGGCCAACAGCTGCAAGGCTCACAGGTTTTGATGCAACTGCTGCCTGAATCCGGTTTTTTGTATGCTCAATTATTAGTGCCAACAAGGGCTTTTGGCTTTATTCAGCCTGGCCAAACGACCTGGTTGCGGTTTGATGCCTTTCCTTATCAGCGCTTTGGTTTGTATCAGGGGGAAGTCAGCCAGCTTTCAAAAGCTGTGTTGATGGCTCAGGACCCTGATAGCCCGGTTCAAATTCAGGAGCCTGTGTATCAGGTGCAGGTGCAGCTCAATCAACAATTTATCGAGGCTTATGGTGAACAGCTGCCGTTGCAGGCGGGCATGTTATTAAGTGCTGACATAGTGCTGGAGCAGCGCTCAGTCTTGAGTTGGTTACTTGAACCCTTATTCAGTTTGAAAGGACGTTTTCAGATTTAGCTCAGATTCTACAGGGAGACGATGATGATTAAAGTTATGGTAAAAAACGGACCAGTGCTGACTAAAACGTTGATAGCTGGTTAGGCTATTCAGATGCAGATCATCTATCAGTCCGAAGCTGCTGAGTGTGGGCTGGCTTGTCTGGCCATGGTGGCCGGGGCTTATGGTTATAAAACCGATATGGCCAGTTTGCGTCAGCGTTATTCGTTGTCACTTAAAGGCGCCACTTTACAGCACCTGATGCAACTGGCTGATCAATTGGGGTTAGCCACTCGTGCCTTACGGCTGGAGCCGGAAGAGCTGTCACAGTTAAAACTTCCCTGCATTTTGCATTGGCAGATGAGTCATTTTGTGGTGTTGGTGAAAGTCAAAGGCCAGAAAGTCCAGATCCTTGACCCCGCATTTGGCCAGCGTGATTTAAGCTTTGCTGATATCGATCAATGTTTTACCGGTGTTGCGCTTGAGCTGAGCCCAACCGCTGTATTTAAAAAAGCAGATCAACGGCAAAAGTTAAGTGTGCGGCAGTTTTGGTCCTCAGCTTCAGGATTATGGTCTGCCTTGCTGCGGATCTTGTTGATGTCGCTGGTGCTGCAGTTTTTTTTGCTGGTTGCTCCGTATTACGTGCAGTTGGTGGTGGATGAAGTCTTGGTGAGCAGAGATTTGGAACTGTTGCCAGTGCTGGCCATGGGGTTCGCATTTGTGCTGCTGTTGCAAATTCTGACCAATACGCTGCGCAGCTGGTTAGTCCTGCATTTAAGTTCGGTATTAAACCTGCAACTGGCGATCAATCTGTTCCGGCATTTATTGCATTTACCGCTGAGCTTTTTTGAGAAACGCCACATGGGCGATATTGTGTCGCGTTTTGGCTCCTTGCAGCAGCTGCGCGAATTACTGACCAACAGTCTGATTGAAGCCTTGATTGATGGGTTAATGGCTTGTGCTGTACTGGTGTTACTTTTTGTTTATCATCCGGTGCTGGCTGCGGTTGTTTTGATCGCAGTGCTGCTTTATGCGTTGTTGAGGTTTATTTTTTACGTTCCTTTGAGGCAATGCACTGAGCAGGGCATAGTGGCTCAGGCCAAAGAGCAGTCCGGCTTTATGGAAAGTGTCCGTGCCATTCAGTCCGTGCAGCTTTTTTCAAAACAAAGTCAAAGGTTAAGTCTGTGGCAAAACCAATACTCAGACGCTGTGGATCAGCAATTCAGGCTGGGGCGTTGGCAAGTGTCGTTGCAGGCCGTGCATCAGTTGTTATTTGGTGTCGAACATATTGTGGTGATTTATCTGGCCGCTTTGGCGGTGATCGATACTGCTTTTAGTGTTGGAATGCTGTTCGCATTTGCCAGTTACAAAACTCAGTTTACCCAAAGAGCTGCTGCTTTTATTGACCACTGGGTTGAATTCCGGATGCTTGAACTGCACTTGCAGCGTCTGGCAGATATAGCGCTCACTGAAACAGAACAGTCGGGAGCAAACCAGCCTTATTTGCAACTGCAGGGGCATATTGAATTACGTGATCTGTGTTTTCGTCAGGCTGAGCAGGAGCCCTGGCTGTTTCATCAACTTAATTTCCAACTGGTACCTGGTGAAAGTGTTGCTATTGTCGGCCCCTCTGGTATAGGAAAAACCAGCTTATTAAAAATCATTCTGGGAATGGCTAATGCACAGCAAGGTAAAGTGCTGGTGGACGGTATGGAGTTGAATAGTTTTGGCTTGCAACATTACCGTAGTCAAATCGCCGCAGTAATGCAGAATGATCAATTGTTGTCAGGCACTGTGATGGACAACATCAGCTTTTTCAGCCCTAAACCTGATTTACAGCATCTGATGCATTGTGCCGAACTTGCGGCTATTCATCAGGATATAGTGGCTATGCCTATGGGCTACAATACGCTGATTGGCGATATGGGGTCTGCCTTATCCGGAGGACAAAAACAACGCTTACTGATTGCCAGAGCCCTGTACCACAAACCCAGAGTACTACTGTTGGATGAAGCAACCAGTCACCTGGATCTGATGCTGGAAGCCAGGGTGAATCAGGCCATCCGCCAATTACAGGTTGCGCGTATTATTGTGGCGCACAGACCTGATACTATTTTAAGCGCGGATCGGATTTTATTAGTGCAGCAAGGCCAGCTAACCGATATCACTTACGAGTTTCACCAATTGCATCGATCTCCTGGCTCACTCAATCATGCCGAAGTGCCCTAGGTGTTGGGTTGCCAGAGTTCAAATTTGTTACCTTTCAGGCTCTATGTCCCTGCCAAATTTTGCATAAAATAATGTTGCTATTGCGCAAGTTTCGCCAGTAAGTTTGCTGCTGTCATCTGTTTACGTTGCATAATTAAATCCTGCCCCAGTGTCAGTAGTTGTCGCTGTACCTGAAGTTTAAAGCTTGCATCAGTCAGTTGCTGTAATTCCGGTGCTGGTGCCCAGCCTACAGTGCGGCGGATCAGCTCACAGCCGGCATAGCCCAAAGTATCCTGCCATAACTGCTGTAAAAACCTCTGCTGATAAAGTGAGTTCTGAAAACTCTGATCTTTGGTTTCCTTTTGCATCAGAGTGCCGAACACCGCAGAAAACTCCCGCCAGAATAAGTCGATTTGGTTGGATAAATAAGGGCGCACAGATGCAGTGTTGGCTGGGTTCTGAGTTGCTAAGTTTAGAATAAGGCTGGCGATAAAAGTGCCGGTATCAAAAGCTATAGGGCCATAACAGCCAAATTCCGCGCCTATCACTTTGTATTCTTCATGGCTGACTAAAACATTACCACAGTGCAAATCACCATGCAGTAAAGCCTGAGGTTTAGCCAAAAAATCCGCTTTTAGTTCAGCCACTTCTGCCTGCAGTGCTTCGTTGAGCCACAAGTCCTGAATTTGCGGCACTTGTGCAAAACTAAGGCTATTACGTTCGTGATTGCAGTAGGGATCGGTGAAAACTAAATCCTCAGTCACCAGACAGAGTTCAGGGTTGTTAAATTGCAACTGCCTGGCTTTTTTAACCGGTCCTGTTAAAACAAAATCGCTGCTGTAAAAACTGGTTTTCGCCAGGTAGCGACCCAGATGAATGCCGATATGCTGTGGTTGCTGTCCTGCATGAAGCGCAGTCCGAAGCACAGCGCAATCTGATAAATCCTCAAGCAACAAAGCGGCAAGCTCCTGATCATAAAACAGTACTTCCACCAGATACTCAGGGCAGATTTTAGCCTGATATTTTAAGACATCGGCTTCAATTTGTGCTCTGTGTAAACTAACAGGCCAGTGTTGGGTTAAACCAGAATGTTCAGGCAACGCTTGTTTAACGATAAGGCTGGTGCCTCTGTTATTTTTTACTCTGAATACCTGATTCAGGCCATTGGTATCCAGCTGTTCTGCAGTTAACTGGCTATGATCGCCAAACAAATCGCTGTGCTTGTCGGCAAATAATGCGGCGTCTTTTGGGCTTAAGCGTTGATAAGGCATCAGGTCACTGTTCCATAAAAATAAAAGGCCATCATCGCAAACCGTTTTAGGCTGCACAATGGCCTTTTCATTCTGAAGTTTTGTCCAACCCGTTAAAAACTAAGGTTGTAATGCAATAAAGCGTAACAAAGCCGCAGTACGGGCTTTATAAAAAGCCAAACCTGAGTCATTTAGACTGTAGTTATCGATCCCTTGAATAGTCGTCAGAAACTGCTGCTCGACTGAAGCATTCAGGCAGGCTTTTTGGGTGGTGGCCATAGGTTTAAAGGTCAGACGCAGACCTTCAGTCTCATAAGCACCGGTAAACTGGTTACAGCCAGCAAAACCACTGACTCTGCCGTCGTCACCAAACTCTAGGTAAGGCGTCATATCAGGCTCTGTAGCCGGAACAGCCTGGCCCATTAATTCAGTCAGCTTCCAGCGCACTCCAGTCAGTTTATGCTCTGCTACTGCGGATTGTTTATTCAGCTTGTAGTTGTCGGCTAAATCACCCGTGATCAGTTGACCCGCCATATCCAGTTGGATCAACTGATTCTCCACCACTTTGTACAAAGCGGGTCCGTCTTTTTGCTCCAGCAATCGAATCACAGAGCCCTTTGCATTCCATTCAAAGCGGCCTTGTTGCTCGAAAGCCTTGCTGTCTTTACCCAGATAAGTGGTACTGAGCTGATAACTAGAATCCATATTCAGCGTTAACAGGGTTTCTATACCTTCGCAGTCGGCGCAAGGCACAACCCCTTTATAAACACCGGCCCAATCTAAGGAATTGGCGCTGTTATGACTGTTGTCTGGCGTTGCAGCAGTTTCTGCCGGGGCTGCGGTTTGTGTCGGCGCTGAAGGCTCTGTTGGCGCGGGTCCACAGGCGGTTAATGCCAGCCAGACCGTCAGACACAAGATCAGTGGTTTATACATAAATAATCTCCTTGTTTCTGGTTATCCAGAGTATTTAGTTTCGCAACAGTGTAAATGTATAGACTTCGGGCTTTACCAAAACTGAATTAACGGGAAAAACATAGCACCAACCTGTATTCACAACCGCTGGTCACAGTGAACTGGAGCCTATGACAGGGACAGTTACACTCTCATCTACCAGCTATCTTGCCCCTGAAGAGTACAACAGAGCCATGAACTTAACCCGAAGCAGTATAAAAAATCCGGCAGCTGTGGTGGTGGTTAGCCTGATTATGATGTTATTTGGTCTGCTCGCTGTGGCTAAGTTGCCTGTTCAGCTTTTACCTTCGATCGAACAACCACAAATTTTCATTCAAAATGGCTGGCGGGCCGCTGCACCAGAAGAAATGGAATCAACCATTATCGAGCCGCAGGAGGCTGCGCTTCGTACAGTGCCTGGTGTGACCGAAAGCAGCAGCTTTATTGGCGCTGGTTTTGGTTTTATCACTCTGACTTTTGATGTAGGTCAGGACATGCAGCAAGCCATGCTGAATGTGATCAATGCGTTAAATCAGGCACCACCTCGTCCGCGTGAAGCGGCTGAGCCTGTGGTTTCACTGAACAGTGGTGCTGGTCCTGTCGCCAGTTTATTAATCCGTAAGCTGGATGAAAATGCCGACGCTGATTTTACCGCCTTGCAACCTGTGATTGATGATGTGGTCTATCCCAGATTAAAAGCTATAGCTGGAGTATCCCAGGTTGATTTATCCAGCCGTCGTGCTAAAGAGCTGCATATCGTATTTGACCCCTATCGTCTGGCTGCTCTGGGCTTGTCTGTGGACCAGTTAAGCTCACGTATTGGTCGTGCCAGCAATGTTTCAGGCGGTTTTGCTGAAGTTGGACGGAGGGACTATACAGTGCGATTTGTTGGGCAGTACGACCCGGCACAGTACGAGCAAATGGTGGTGGCTTATCAAAACGAAAGGCCTGTGTATTTGCATGAAGTGGCAGAAGTAAAAATTGATTATGCTGAACAGGCCGGTTTTACCAAACGTAATGGCTATCCGGCGTTTTACATCAGTTTGCAACGTGCTGCAAGTTCGAACACAGTTGAAATTCTTGATGCGCTGAACAAAGAAATCGCCGACTTAAATCAAAACGAGCTGAAAAATAAAGGCATTGAAATAGTGCTGAGTTTTGATGCTTCAGTACATATCAAAAGAGCTATAGAGCTGGTGAATGGCAATTTGGTTTTGGGCATAGCTTTAGCCCTTGGCATTTTGTATCTGTTTTTACGCGGCTGGCAGGCGACTCTGCTGATTGGCTTAACCATTCCGGTTTCGTTAATGATGTCCATGATGGTGCTGGATTTGTTTGGTCGTTCACTGAATGTCGTGTCTTTGGCTGGCCTGGCTTTTGCGGTAGGTATGGTGTTAGACGCCGCCATCATAGTGCAGGAAAGCATAGTGCGTTTATTGCAGCAGGGGTTAGCGCTGGAGCAGGCCGTGAAAAAAGGCACAGCTCAGGTCAGTGGGGCTCTCTGGGCCTCGACTGCAACCACTGTGGCTATCTTTGTGCCTGTGTTATTTATGCAGGGAGTAGAAGGACAGCTGTTTTATGATTTGGCGCTGACTTTGGCTGTGGCTGTGACTGCATCTTTATTAGTAGCTTTAACTGCTTTGCCGGTGGCGTCCTTGTATTGGTTAAAACCCCAATCCGGGCAGGAGTCTGCGGTGTTGTTCTGGCAAAAGCTGGCTGGCAACCTGAGCCGTTTCACCAGAAACCGCAGGCGGGCATGGGCCTGGACAGCCTTGTTTGTACCGGGATCGATCTTTTTGATTACCCTATTGTTACCTAAAGCCGACTTTTTACCCCAGGCTTCTATCGATACCGTCTTTTCCGGTTTTTCACTGCCACCTGGTGCCAATATGCAAGTATTGGAGCAAGAGATAGGTGAGCTGCTGGTGGCTCGTTTACGGCCTTATTATCAGGAGAAAAAATACCCTGCTATTAAGGGCTATAACCTGTCGTTTAACAGGGGCTTTAATGTGCTTTTTGTCTACGCCGAAGACCCGGATAGCCTAGAGGATATGATCAAATTATTGCGGGAAGAAATTCTGGTGGGCTTGCCGGATACCAATGCCTTTAGCGTACAAGGCTCGTTATTTAACTTTGGTTTTGGCAGTGGCCGCGAATTAAATTTAGATTTCCAGGGCCCTGACGTACCCCAGCTTATGCAGCAGGCGGCAACTGCAATACCAAAAATCGAAAAATTATTGCCTGGTGCTACAGTAAGGCCCGTGCCTGATCTGGCGTTGGCTCAGCCAGAGCTGCGTTTAACTCCGGATGAAAACCGTATAGCGCAAAGTGGCGTCGACCGTTTTACTGTGGCCAATATGGTCCGTGCTGTCACAGACGGTATTTACATTGGTGAATACTTTGATGGTAACGAGCGAATGGACATTATCCTCAAAGGCCAAGGCTGGCAAACTCCAGAGCAACTCACTGCAACTCCTTTGTATACCCCAGGTTCTGGCGGTCAGACGCTAGGTCAGTTGAGCGAACTGAATTACACCACTGGCCCTACCTCCTTACAAAGGGTGAATGGTCTGCGAACTATCAGTTTGCAGATCACCCCTCCTGCCACTATGCCATTGGATGAAGCCATGCAAATTCTGCAATTGGAGCTGATGACGCCATTACGTGATGAAATGCCGGAGCAAATTTCGGTGCAGTTCCGTGGTAATGCCGATCGTTTGTCTCATGCTATGACAGAGATGGGGAAAAACTTTGCAGTAGCTGTGTTTATTCTTTTTCTGCTGATGGCTGCGTTGTTCCGCTCAGCTAAAGACAGTGTATTAGTGGTACTGACTATGCCTATGGCTATTCTGGGTGGGGTTGTCGCATTGCGGGTGTTGAACCTGGTGACCTTCCAGTCGCTCGACTTACTGACCATGATAGGTTTTGTTATTTTGCTGGGGCTGGTGGTTAACAATGCCATTTTATTAGTGGACCAGTGCCGGCAGCGTCAGCGTGAGGGAGATAGCCTGGATCAGGCGTTGTATCAGGCTATTCTGACCCGTTCCAGACCGATTTTTATGAGCACTTTAACCAGCATTTTTGGCATGTTGCCGCTGGTGCTGGTACCTGGTGTCGGTTCGGAAATATACCGGGGTTTGGCTGCTGTGATAGTCGGCGGCATGACCTTTAGCATGCTGTTTAGCCTGGTGCTTATTCCGGCTTTATTACGTTTGACTTCCGCTACCCGCCAGACAGCGCGGGCTACTCTTCCTCTGGAGATCTCTGATGCAACTTCATAAATGGACCCTGACCACGGCTTTATTTTGTTCCACTTGCCTTGTGGCGCAGACCCCTGCTGAAAAAGTGGTTAGTGTGGCGCTGGTGCAGCAACAAGTGATGTTGCCCCATACTATGGTCACAGCTCAGGTGCAAAGCCGTTATCAGGCCGATATCACTGCTGGTGTGGAAGGTCGTTTATTGTGGCTGGCTGAACCTGGCGCTCAAATTAAACAGGATGACGTGATAGCGCGTTTGGATACTACACCTTTGCAGCTGCGGGTGGACGAAATGCATGCCCGTATCAGCAAAGCTGATATTCAGTGGCGACGTTTGCAAAAAGACACGGCGCGTTTGCTGGAACTGAGTAAAAACAACAGCGTGGCCTTAACTCAACTGGATCAAATCAGTGCTGATCGCGACGGTGCAGAAGCTGAACTTAAATTATTGCGCGCCCAGTTGGCGCAGCTGCAGGATCAAATTGACCGCAGCTCCGTCAAAGCGCCTTTTGCCGGCGTGGTAGCACAGCGTTTCCATCAGTATGGTGAAGACATCAGCAGAACGGACGCTTTGGTGCGGCTGGTGAATTTAAGCGATTTAGAAGTAGTGGTATTTGCGCCGCTGAAATACGCCGCCTTTTTACAGCAAAATCAATTGTTGCAGGTGTTTCATAGTGGTGGCGAAAGCCAGCTGCCTGTACGCAATCTAATCCCAGTCTCTGATATGCGCTCACAAACCTTTGAAGCCCGTATCAAAGTACCAGAGCAGTTGCTGGCCAATTTTCAGGTCGGTCAGTTAGTCTCTGTCGCCGTACCTACGGCTATAGCCCGTCAGCAGTTGTTAGTGCCACGGGATGCTGTCGTAGTCAAAAGTGAAGGCCAGTTTGTGTTTGTGGTCGATAGCGAGCAAAAAGCTCAGCAAAAGGCTGTGGTCTTAGGTCAGGGTATGGGAAAGTTAATAGCTGTGGATGCGGAGTTGTCAGCGGGTGAACAAATCGTGATCCGTGGTGGCGACACCTTAACTCAAGGCGATAAAGTAAAGGTGCTGACCGACAAAGAGTTCCCGGTTAAAACTTAAGGCGCTTTGGCTGGTGCTTTATCTTGCCAAGCAGCTGTGCCCCAAAGTGGCACGCTGGTCAGCGAATGTTTGTAGCTGCCGGTGCTTTCTTTGGTGGAGTAGGACAAGTACAACAAAGTCTGGCTACTGCTATCCAGAATACGGCGAATTTTTAAGTGCTTAAATAAAATGCTTTTTGAGGTGCTGAAAATCACTTCGCCGTTTTTGGATTTGTCTATGTCTTGCAACATGGCAGCTGTGATTTCACCTGTCTGGCGGCAAGCGATCGACATATCTGATGGATCAGCAAAATCCAGATTGGCTTCCACATGGCTGATATGGCAAGTGACACCAGGAATTTTCGGGTCGTTAAAGGTCTGAATTTTAATGTCTTTGGTGGTGAATAAACCTAAGCTGACATCCGCTACTTCTTTGTCAGAACAAGCCGCAAGACCAAGAGCGGTAAAAACCAAAAGCCATTTTTTCATTGTTCAGTTTTCCTTTTTAGCCTTGATAGCAAAACGGAGCTTTATAGCTCCGTTTTGTTGTTTTGGATTAGTGACCAGCGTGGCCGTCTAAACCATGCACATGGCCATGGGCCAATTCTTCGTCTGTGGCGTCACGGACTAAAATCACTTCCACATCAAAGGTCAGGTCAATGCCTGACAGTGGGTGATTACCGTCTACGACCACTTCGTCTTCTGTCACATCTAATACAATCACAGACTGCTCACGGCCGTCCGGGCCTGCAGCGCGAAAACGCATGCCTACCTGTACATCCATGCCTTCGAATAAATTACGTGGTACCGCCTGAGTTAATTCATCATGGCGATCACCATAGGCTTCTGCCGCTGGTACTTCAGCTGTGAACTTGTCACCTACTGTTTTACCTAATAAAGCCTGCTCTAAACCGTGAATTAAAGCACCTGTACCAAAAATGAATACCAGCGGTTCTCCGCCAGCTGAACTATCTAATTCGTTACCTGCTTTGTCAGCCACAGTGTAATGAATGGCGACTACTTTTTCTGCTTGTATGCTCATGCAAACCTCAGTTACGCGAGTGAATAGGGCAAAGGTGATATCACTACAACCGATGCATCCGGAGTTGCTAATCGCAGTGGATCAGCTGGGTTAATATCGTTCGGTAACACCGCCAACACCCAAAGTTGCCCCTGAATATTCACCGCATTAATGACCTGGCCAACCCGACGCCAGTTTTCCGACCATTGTACTTCAATATCTGTGCCGCTGGCCGGAGTTTCCTCAGTTTGACTTTTGAGGATATAAGCTGCTCTTTTATTTTTACCCAGATATTTCATTCGGGCCACAGTTTCCTGGCCTATATAACAACCTTTGGTAAAACTAATGGCGTCGATACTTTGTAAATTCAGCATCTGTGGCACGTATTCGCCAATCACAGCCTGCTCTAAATAGGAAAAACCCTGCTGGATATGCTGGGCTAACCACAAAGTTGGAGCTGCAAGACTGCTGGATTGTTCCGCTAATAATTGGCGGGCATATGCAAAATCCAGTATTAACAGGTAATGCTCTTCGGATAAACGCAGCAATTTGCCACCAGCCACAGAGCTTAACTGGCCGACAGCGGTAGGCTGGGTGTAACCTAATTTCTCTAATAAAGCGGCACTACCGGCACCACTGATACCTAAAATAGCCAAGCTGTCATGACCTGCTTCAAAGCTGACTTTAGAAAACACACCAAACTTTTTCAGTTGAGTAGCTGAAGCCTGCAGTTCGTCTCGAAAGCCGATGTACCACAAGGCGTCGCCATCGGCACATAAATGAAACTGGGCCCACATTTTGCCTTTGGCATCACAATGAGCGCCACGCAGAAAGTTTTCGGCTGTCAAAGTGTTTAAATCTGCAGTCACCTGACCCTGCAGGTATTTACGGCTATCCGGCCCTGCAATAATCAGGCTTTCAAAGCCCGGCAGTGGGCTGATAAAGGCGCCTTGCACTGAAGTCGATAAAGAAGCGAGTTGATCTGCACTGATCCAGGATGCTTGCATAAGGGTAAGTCTCTTAGAATACTAAGTCGATCATTGGGGGATTTGGCCAAAAGCTCAACCCCTGTAAGGTTTTTTTGTTAGAATCCGGCTAATACCAAAACGGCCCGCGCGGTTGTTGCTTCAGAAAACAGAGGGTTACCCAAAGTTATTGGAGTTGCAGCAAGGCGACAAGTGAGCGAGACCCCAGGAGCATAGTTGTCCTATGTGACTGGGGCGAGAAAGCGCAGTCAACGCGGCTGCAGCTTCAAGAACGAGAGGTAAAAATGAAAGAATTAATGGGTAAACCCCGCCTGCGTTGGGCCTGTCGTCGTGGCATGCTGGAACTGGACGTGTTGTTGGCACCTTTTGTTGAAGAAGGTTATGACGCGTTAACAGATGCACAAAAATACACTTTTGAAGCCTTGTTAGCCTGTGATGACCCGGATTTATTCGCCTGGTTTATGGGGCATGGCAAATCCACCGATCCAGAGCTGCAGGCTATGGTGAATATCATTGTTAACAGAGTACGGGTATAACCTTAGTTTTGTGCCATCCCGCATGCGCCGGATTGTGTATCTGGCGCAAAGCTTCTTCATTCTGCTTATTTTTCTGTTGCAACCTTTTTATGCCCTATGGTGGCTGGTGCTCTGGCCCTGGTTGTTTTTCTGTTTTTATCAACTGTTACGGCAATGGCAACAACCCGTCAAAGCCCGACTGCTGTTTTTAAGCGAAAAGGGCGAGTTGAAATGGTGGCAGGATGAATTGCCTGGCGGGCAGTTGTCGCCAACGTCTTTAGTGTCTCAATTGGGTATTTGGTTACGCTGGCAGGATACAGAGCAGCGGCCGCAGCAATTATGGTTGTATAGAGATAACTTATCGGAAGAACAGTTTCGCAGTCTGGCACGGGTATGCCAGAGCGTAAAATGGCAGCAACAAGCCGGCTCAGCGAACCGGCGTTAAAATGGTAGGTGTTGGTTCTGCTAGCTGATCCGGATAATCCAGATTGTAATGCAGGCCACGACTTTCTTTACGTGCCATGGCGCTACGGATAATCAGCTCAGCGACCATCGTTAAATTACGCAACTCCAACAGGTTATTACTGACGCGGAAGTTACGGTAATAATCCTGAATTTCACGTTGCAATAATTCTACCCGGTGTAACGCCCGCTCTAAGCGTTTTTCAGTACGAACTATGCCAACATAATCCCACATAAACAGTCGTAATTCGTGCCAGTTGTGAGTAATCACTACCTCTTCATCTGAGTCAATGACGCGGCTTTCGTCCCAGCACGGCAGTTCAGAGACTAAGCGGGTGGATTCCAGTTGCTGTTTGATATGCCGGGCTGCCGCTTGGGCAAACACCACACATTCGAGTAAGGAATTACTGGCCATTCGGTTGGCGCCATGCAAGCCCGTATAGGCCACTTCACCTATAGCATACAGATTATCAATATCTGTCTGGCCATTGAGGTTGGTCATCACGCCACCACAAGTGTAATGCGCCGCCGGAACCACAGGGATCGGCTGTTTGGTGATGTCGATACCTACGCTTAAACACTTAGCGTAAATAGTTGGGAAATGCTCAATGATAAAGTCTTTTGGTTTATGACTGATGTCCAGATACACACAATGAGCGCCCAACTTTTTCATTTCATAGTCGATAGCCCGTGCCACGATATCGCGTGGTGCTAATTCGGCTCTTTCATCAAACTCCGGCATAAATCGGCTGCCATCCGGACGCTTTAAATAGGCACCTTCACCACGCATAGCTTCAGTGATCAGGTAATTTTGTGCTTCCGGGTGATACAAACTGGTGGGGTGGAACTGATTAAATTCCATATTGGCTACGCTGCAGCCAGCACGCCAGGCCATCGCTATGCCATCGCCGCTGGCTACATCAGGGTTGCTGGTGTACAGATACACCTTACTGGCACCGCCTGTTGCCAGCGCAATACATTTAGCGCCTATCACTTCTACATGTTCTTCGTCACGGTTCCAGACATAAGCGCCATGACACTTTTGCTCTGCTAAACCTAATTTGCTGGAAGTGATCAAATCTATGGCGTTGTAATTTTCCAACAACTGAATATTCGGATGGCCTTTGACTTGCTCAACCAGGGTGATTTGCACAGCGCGGCCTGTGGCATCAGCTGCATGCAAAATGCGTCTGTGGCTATGACCGCCCTCACGGGTCAGGTGGTATTTCAGTACGCCATCTTCGTCTTTGTACTGATCAAAAGGCACGCCCTGGGCTATTAGCCATTCCATCGCATCTTTGGCGTGTTCAGCGGTGAACTGCACTGCTGCTGCTTCGCACAGACCTGCGCCTGCTATTAAGGTGTCGTCGACGTGAGAGGCAATGCTGTCGTTTTCATCAAAAACAGCAGCTATGCCACCTTGCGCATACAAGGTAGAGCCTTCACGTAAAGGGCCTTTACTCAGCACTATCACTTTAGCATTGTCGGCCAGATGCAAAGCCAGCGATAAACCCGCGGCGCCACTGCCGATAATTAATACGTCACAAAGATGTTTTTTTTGTTGTTGCATGGGATACACTTATTCAGTCAAAAACACATAAATGTCTGTAATTTGGGTCTTTATACGCTACTTTTCGGCAGCTGGCCGTATCAGAAACGGCAAATTGTAACTTTTTTTACTTATTCCAAGAACTATTCATATAGCTTCCAGTCATAAGGGTACGCTTGACGAGCGCCAGTTGCAAAAAGAAAGTAGTATTTAGCATTAGGGGAAAGGCTCGGATGAGCGAGCAAGAATTGGATTGGCAGATTGTCCAGCGGGTACAACAAGGGGATAAAGCAGCCTTTAATGTGTTGGTAAAAAAATACCAGCATCGGATTGCGAACTTAATCTCACGTTATGTCTCTAACCATGGCGATGTGGCGGATGTAGCTCAGGAAGCCTTTATTAAAGCTTACCGTGCTATTCCCGGCTTTCGCGGCGAGAGTGCATTTTACACCTGGTTGTACCGGATAGCTGTGAACAGTGCTAAAAATTACCTGGTAGCGACAGGACGCAAACCACCATCTACCGACGTAGATGCGGACGATGCCGAGTTTTATGACGGCAGCGATGCGTTAAAAGAGCAGGACTCTCCGGAAAAACTTTTGTTATCCGAAGAAATCCGGCACGTAGTGTTCGATACCATTGAAAAGTTGCCAGACGAATTACGTACAGCTATAACTTTGCGTGAGTTGGATGGTTTAAGTTACGAAGAGATTGCGGAAGTGATGGGTTGTCCTATAGGGACAGTCAGAAGCAGGATTTTCCGTGCACGTGAAGCTATTGATGCGCAGTTAAAACCGCTCATTAGTTGAACCTCTACTAAACAGGAATCGGTATGTTGTCAGAAAAATCAGATTGGCTCTCGGCTGCTAGTGATAACCAAGCAATTAGCCCGGAACAATTAGACAGTTTACTGCAAGACGCTGAATTACAGCAGAGCTTCGCGCGTTATCATTTGATTGGCTCCGCCATTCGTAATGAATTGCCGGCTCAGCTGGATATGCAGTTTGCAGATAACTTTGCCAGCCTGTTGGATCAGGAACCTGCTTATCAGTTAGAAACTAGTCCTGTAGTACAGAGACAATCTACGCCTGTGTCGTTCTGGAAAAAACTGGGAGAAGCGGCCAACGCAGGTTGGTTTAAAACTGGTTTTCAAGGCACTGTAGCCGCCAGCGTGGCATTAGTTGCTGTGTTAGGTGTACAACAGTTTCAGGGCGCTGGTCAGGATGCAGATCTGAACTCACCTTTACCTGTGTTGCAAACTCAGCCAGTCGCTGGTTTTGCGACTCCAGTCAGCTTGAGCCAGACCTCAGTGGATTCCCGTTTTGAACAGGAACAACGCCAGGCCATGCTGGAACAGCAAAAACGTTTGCAGCAGTTGCTGCAAGCACATCGTCAGCAAATCAGAGTGATGGACACTGCACAACAGAGCACTCCAGAAACTCCAGCTGAGAAACCAAGACAAGAGCAATAAATATGGGTTGGAAAGGCTTAAGTAGTGCCTTGATCATCTTGTTTTACTCCAACCTGAGCTTCGCTGAAGTCTCGGGTTGGGAATGGTTTGAGCGTAGTCAAAGCTCAGTTCGCCAATTTAACTTCGAAGCCTCCTTTGTTGTCATCAAACCTAATCAGGTAGACAGTTACCGCTGGGTACACGGCGTACAAAATGATTCCGAGATAGAACAGCTGATGCCACTGGAACAAAGTGGTGTTGAAATTCTGCGTCGTGATCATATGGTGTACTACATAGCACCTGAAAAAACACCGCTGGCGACCAACAGTAGTACTATCAAAGAGTTACCTGCTTTGCTGTATCGGAATATTGAGTCAATTAAAACTCTGTACGACGCAGTGCCAGGTGGTGCGACACAACTATCAGGTCGCTCTGCTCAATTGTTGCGTTTAACACCGTTGCAAAATGGCAGACCTGGCTATTGGTTATGGCTGGACAGCCAAACAGGTTTTCCGCTTAAAATTGATACCTTAACGGTGCAAAATGAGGTGTTAGAACGTTGGGTCGTCACTCATATTCTGCCGCATTCTGCATTACCTGAAACCTTGAATGTAGCAGCTAATGCAGAATTACCTGCAGTTGCTGAGGCCATGCCAACCACAGCTTTGCCCGAAAGTCCTTTGGAATTGTCCTGGTTACCTGAAGGTTATCAACAAGTAGCAGTAACGGCTGCTATGGTTCCGCAACAGGTACTGGAACAATGGTTGTTGTCCGATGGTTTACATCAGGTATCTGTCTTTGTGCAGCCTAGTGCAAGTCTGCCTGCTCAAGCTTTCCGTGACGGTGCTACGACCATCTTCGTGATGCCTAAAAACCAGTTTGACGTGACAGTGATAGGCCCTGTGTCTATTGAAAGTGCCCGGCAAATTGCCGAGTCGGTGCGTTAAATGCTGGAAGAAATCGCCACTGTGATGAAAAGCCAGGCCGATGGTGTCTGGTTAAAAACTCAAAGTGTCAGCAGTTGTAATGCCTGTCAGGCGAACAATGACTGCGGTACTGGTGTAGTGGCAAAAGCTTTAACTCCTCGTGAAAATCTGTTTTTTGTCAAAAGCCCACTGCAGTTGCTGGAAGGACAAAAAGTGAAAATTGCCGTCAGCGAACAACATTTGTTGTCTGCTGCGGCTTTATTGTATTTACTGCCGTTGTTTTGTCTGATTGCTGTGGCAGCTTTGCTTAGCCGCTTACAACTGGCAGAAAGCGCCATAGTGCTGGGATCTTTAACCGCATTAGTAGCAGGTTTTGGTATAGCCCGATTTTTCAGTGGTCCGGCTGCTCAACAAGAACAAATAGAAATCCTCGCTGTATTGCCGGAACTTGCAGTGCAACATATCCGTATTACAGATTAATACTCCGCTGAAATCCGCTGTAACATCTGAACACATAGCAACCAATGCAGAGATCGAGTACAATTCGCGGCAAATTTATCTGAATCAACTTTGGTGTTCGCCCGGTTTGTGACCATAAGGGTCAGAGTGGGGCCACCTGATAGCAGCTTTAGCGGAAAAAATGCCAAAAATTACTCATATTCGTAACTTTTCAGTCATCGCCCACATCGACCACGGCAAATCTACGCTGTCTGATCGTCTGATCCAGTTTTGTGGTGGTTTAACCGATCGTGAAATGCAGGCGCAGGTTTTAGATTCAATGGATCTGGAGCGTGAGCGCGGCATCACCATTAAAGCGCAGAGCGTGACCTTGCATTACAAAGCCAAAGATGGCGAAACTTACCAGCTTAACTTTATCGATACGCCGGGCCACGTTGACTTTACTTATGAAGTCAGCCGTTCTTTAGCCGCATGTGAAGGTGCCTTATTGGTGGTTGATGCTGGTCAGGGTGTAGAAGCTCAGACTGTAGCCAACTGCTACACAGCGCTGGAAATGAACCTCGAAGTTTTACCAATTCTGAACAAAATCGACTTACCGCAAGCCGATCCAGACCGCGTTGCTGAGGAAATTGAAGACATCATTGGTATCGAAGCCATAGGTGCTGTGCAGTGTTCTGCTAAAACCGGTTTAGGTATCGAAGATGTGCTGGAGACTATAGTTGCCAATATTCCTTGCCCTGAAGGTGATGTCGATGGTCCAACT
>Ga0180008_1000695_pt1 | contig 25389 bp, 30 predicted proteins | sample MM_PW_MetaG_FD_121121 | JGI IMG/M metagenome (GOLD analysis project Ga0180008, IMG submission 121121) | Groundwater microbial communities from the Aspo Hard Rock Laboratory (HRL) deep subsurface site, Sweden - MM_PW_MetaG | ecosystem: Environmental > Aquatic > Deep subsurface > Groundwater... | reverse complement strand
GTTGAGTGGCCGGATGGCCGTGGAATCAGTGGCCGGATGCGCGTGGAATGGGTGGCCGGATCAGCGTGGAATCGGTGGTCAGATGCTCATGGAATGGGTGGCCAGATGACCGTGGAATCCGCAACTAAACGTAAGTACGAACACAAAGGTAAGTGTTATGAAGAAGAAGCGTGCACCGGTCGCCCCCGCATTGATCGGCCTTTCCGAGAAGCTGCGCGCGGGGACCTGCTCGACCCCGGCTGTCCCACGCGGGACGTGCTGAAGCACGTGACCAGCCGCTGGGGCGTGCTGGTGCTGATCGCCCTGGAAGGCGAGACCTACCGCTTCAGCGACCTGCGCCGAAAGGTCGGCGGCGTCAGCGAACGCATGCTGGCGCAGACTCTGCAATGGCTGGAAACCGACGGATTCGTTTCACGTCGCGCCTATCCGGTGATGCCGCCACATGTGGAATACAGGCTTACGCCGCTGGGCGATGAAGTGGCGGAAAGAGTGCGTCTTCTGGCCGACTGGATCGAGACCAACTTTCCCAGGATAGCGAAACATTGGGAGGCGGCATCGAAGAAGCGCACGACGTGAGTCCCCTGGTTCGCCGATGTCCGCGGAGCAGTCCAACCATCGCTGTGCGGCGGACCGTTCGCGTCTCACGGCAGGAGACCCCGGCCCTTGCTTCCATTCTGGAATCAATCATCTTCTTGTTGCCGGGATAATCATTCGCGCACAGTCGCTGTATGGTCTCGCAATGCATTCTCATTCCTGCCCTACTAAGTTCTGCCGCTGTGTATCGTGCCGCGCATCCTGTTGCTCGCCATGTCTGGTTGAAGCTCGTCGTCCTCACGCTGGCGGACACCGCTGGCTTCCTGGCTTTGAGCCTGTCCGCAAGGCTCTGTGGAAACCGCGCGTGAGTATCGATCAGGTCGCGTCGATCGGTGCGGGAGGGGCCGCCTGATGCTCGTCGACGGACACTGGGTTGGAGACTGGCAGCCGGTACAGGCGAGCGATGGCAAAGGTGCGTTCGTGCGGCAGACGTCCAGCTTCCGCAACTGGGTGACAGCGGATGGCGAGGCCGGCCCCACCGGCGAGGGCGGGTTTCAGGCCGAACCGGACCGCTATCATCTCTATGTCGCGCTGATTTGCCCCTGGGCATCGCGAACGCTGATGGCACGCGCGCTCAAGGGCCTGGAAGACGTCGTTTCGCTGACCGTCGTCGAGCCCGAGCTGTCCCCGCAGGGCTGGCGGTTCGGGGACGATCCCGAATCCACCGACCCTGTGAACGGGGCGGCCCACCTGCACGAGATCTACACCGCCGCCGACCCGCATCACACGGGCGGCCTACCGTGCCGGTCCTGTGGGACAAACGACGCCGCACAATCGTCAACAACGAATCGGCCGATATCCTGCGGATGTTCAACACCGGCTTCGGAGACTTCGCTCGGGGCGACATCGACCTCTACCCCGTGGATCTGCGCGAGGAAATCGACAGTCTTAACGAGGCGATCTATCCGCGCCTGAACAACGGCGTCTATCGTGCCGGCTTCGCCACGACGCAGTGCGCCTACGAAGAAGCGTTCGCGGACGTCTTCGGCATGCTCGACGCCCTGGAAGCGCGGCTTTCCGCGAAGGGACCGTTCCTGACCGGCGAGCGCTTCACCGAAGCCGACATCCGCCTGTTCGTCACATTGGTGCGCTTCGATGTGGCCTACCACGGCCTGTTCAAGTGCAACCTGCGCCGCCTTGCCGACTACCGGGCATTGAGCGCCTATCTTGCGCGCGTTCTCGCCATGCCGGGCATTCGCGAGACGGTCGATATCGGGCACATCAAGCGAGGCTACTACTCGATCAGGGCGCTCAACCCCCATGGCATCGTGCCGCTGGGACCGGATTTACCGGGGCTTGACCCGGTGGTGTTGCCGGGGCCCGGACGCAGCGCCGGAACGGGAACGGAGGTCTGAAGCGAGCATGGAGAGACTGGATTGCGAACGCATGTTCGTCGCCGTGCTCGATACCGGCAGCTTCGCTCGCGCGGCCAGGCGGCTGGGCACCAGCGGCGGGCAAGCCTCCAAGCTCGTCTCCCGTCTGGAGAGCGACCTGGGTGTCCAGCTCATCAAGCGGACGACGCGCGCACTGGCGCCCACCGAAGTCGGCCAGGCCTATTACGAACGCATCAAGGCACTGCTGGACGAGCGGGATGCGCTCGAAGCGGCCGTCCGCAGCATGTCGGGCACGCCTTCCGGGCGCCTGAAGCTGAGCGCTCCCCTGTCCTTCGGCACGCTGCAACTGGCGCCAGCGCTCCTGGATTTCGCCTGCGAGTACCCCGCGATACGGCTCGACGTCAGCTTTTCCGACCGGTTGGTGAACCTGGTCGATGAAGGGTTCGACGCGGCTGTCAGGGTCGGATTCCTGAGCGACAGCGCGTTGATCGCGCGCAAACTGTGCGACGTTCGCTTGGTGGTCGCGGCGTCGCCGTCCTATCTCGCAGCGAACGGCACGCCCCGGCATCCCACGGATCTTCATGGACATGCCTGCATCATGGACGCCAATCACCGCGACCCGGATCACTGGCGGTTCATCGCGCCCGGTGTCGGCGGGAGCATCGACGTGCCGGTGTCGGGACGGTTGCGCTTCTCGAACGGCGAGGCATGCGCTGCCGCGGCCGAGCGCGGATTGGGCGTGGCCTGCGTGCCGAGCTTCATCGCTGGGCCACGCATCCTGAAAAGCCACCTGCGACCGCTGCTGACCGAGTACGAGGATGCGCCTATCGGCGTCTATTGCCTCTATCCGCCAGCCCGGCATCTAGCGCTGAAGGTGCGCGCGGTGGTCGATTTCCTGGCGCTGCGCTTCCAGGGCGGGCCGGAATGGGAACGCGGCTGGTGATCGGACGGTGCCCCGGCCGGGCTGGCGCATTCGCGCATCATTTGGCAGCGGTGTCGTCCGGTTCGCGATTCGGAACGATTTTGTTTTCAAACCTACCCACAAACGGAGTAAGTCAACCATGGCAAAGCGAGTACTGGGCAATTCCGGGCTTTCCATCTCACCGCTGGTATTCGGCGGGAATGTCTTCGGCTGGACGGCGGACAAGGCGCAATCGTTCGCGCTGCTCGACCGCTTCCTCGATGCCGGCTTCGAGACCATCGACACGGCCGACGTCTATTCGTCCTGGGTGCCGGGCAACAGCGGCGGCGAGTCCGAGACGATCATCGGCGAATGGGTGAAGTCACGCGGCAACCGCGACCGCGTGATCCTGATCACCAAGGTCGGAATGGAACTGGCGTCGGACAGGAAGGGCCTTTCCGCGGCCTGGATCGAGCGCGCCGTCGAGGACTCGCTGCGCCGGCTCCAGACTGATCGCATCGATCTCTACTTCTCGCATCTGTTCGATGCCGAAGCACCTCTGGAAGAAACGCTGCAGGCCTACCAGCGCCTGATCGAGGCCGGCAAGGTGCGCGCTGTCGGCGCCTCCAACCATTCGGCCGAGCAGTTGGCCTCGGCGCTGCAGCTGGCTAGGGACGCCGGACTGCCTCGCTACGACGTGCTTCAGCCGCAATACAATCTCTACGACCGGGACAGCTACGACGGCGCGCTGCGCGACCTTGCGATCGCCGAAGGCCTGGGTGTTATCACCTATTACAGCCTCGCCAGCGGTTTTCTGACCGGCAAGTACCGCAGCACCGACGATCTGGGCAAGAGCCCGCGTGGCGGCGGCATCGAGCGGTATCTCGATGCGCGCGGCCTGGGCATCCTTGCGGCGCTCGACGAGGTAGCGGCCGCCCATGGCGCCGCGCCTGCCGAAGTGGCGCTCGCCTGGCTCATCGCGCGCGAGGGCGTCACCGCGCCCATCGCCAGCGCGATCCGCCTCGACCAGCTCGAAAGCCTGATCCGCTCGACGCAATTGACGCTTTCGGCCGACGATATCTCCCGGCTCGATCAGGCCAGCGCGATCTCGGGAGAGCCGCAATGATCGTTGACCTGACGGGAAAACAGGCGATCGTCACCGGCTCGACCGCCGGCATCGGCTTCGCGATCGCCGAAGGGCTGGCGAAGGCCGGCGCAAGAGTGGTCGTGACCGGACGCACGCAGGCGGCGGTGGACAGCGCGGTCGAAGCGATCAACATCGGGCTGGAGGCACCCCGCGCCGCCGGCGTCGCCGCCGACCTCGCGACTCCCGAGGGCGCCGCGGTCCTGATCGCGGCCGTGCCAGAAGCCTATATCCTGGTCAATAACCTCGGTGTCTATGGCGCCAAGCCGCTCTTCGATCTGGACGACGCTGATTGGGAAACGATCTTCGGCGTCAACGTCGTCAGTGCTGCGCGGCTGGCGCGCCATTACGCGCCGGCCATGAAGGACAGAGGCTGGGGCCGGCTGATTTTCATCTCCAGCGAGTCGGCCCAGAACATCCCCGTCGAGATGGTCCACTACGGCGTATCCAAGGCCGCGCTTCAGGCCTTGTCGCGCGGTTACGCGAAGGCGTTGGCGGGTACGGGCGTGACCGCTAATGCCGTCCTGCCGGGGCCGACCCGGACAGACAATGTCGGCGAGTTCCTCGCCGATCTCGCCCGGCAGCGCGGCATTCCGGCCGGGGAAATGGAGGAGAGATTCATCGTGGAGAACCGGCCGTCGTCCCTGATCGGACGCTTCGCCGCGCCGGAGGAGGTGGCGAATCTCTGCGTATATGTCGCCTCGCCGCTTTCGAGCGCGACGACCGGGGCCGCGTTGCGGGTCGAAGGCGGGATCGTGGAGGGAACCACGTGATGATCGAGATCACGGACGGCCATTCGCAGGCACAACGACATTGAGACAAAAAGAAGGGCAGGAAGTCGCTCCATGTTGAAGGACTCCAACTGGAACTACGACTCGATCACACGAATCCTGCACTGGGTGACCGCCTCCCAGTTCAGAACGAGTGATGCTCACAGAAATGTTCTTTAGATGATCGACAGGTAAGGATTATTCGGTGGCGTCTCCGAAAACAACAGGCCAGCGTCATCCAGAAGGTACCCATGAAGGCGGCGGGATTTTCTCGGCCCAGTGACCTCGCAGGTCCAGATGTTCAGGCCGCTGGCCTGCTTGCGATGCAGTTGCAGTTTCTCGAAGCGCTTCTGTATCCATTGCCAGTCCTGCACCTTGTCCTGTTTGGCGAGCGCCGCGATGGAAGGGTGCTCCTGGGCGTAACGCTGGAACAAGCCAGGACTGACGAGGTAGGCGGTATCGGCCACGGTATGCACCAGCGCCTTGGCGTCGTTGATGATGAGCCGCCGAGCCTGGATGCCTTGCTGGAGCCAGGCGATGAAATGCTCGCCGGACGGTTCCATGCTGCCAAGGGCTTCAGGCGCCCGCTTCGGCGGACTGGCGTCGGTGTCCGTGGGTTGTACGGTGGGAGGTATCGACGGGGCGCTGTTGTCTAGGATGGGCTGCTCCCGCTCGCCATCGCTCTCCTGCGCGGGTACCGCGAGCAGGGACAGCAGATCGTCCATCGCGGCGTCGGCAGGCGCAGCTTCGGGAGGCGGCTGTCTGGCGACAGGGTGAGCGCTGTCGGCCTCAGTTCTGATGCTGCTCGGGGCATCATCCGTGCCAGTCGCCGGTTGTTCGAGAGTGTCAGCCTCGGCAGCCACCTCCACTATCACCGTCCCGGCGAAGGGTTCAGGCCGCTCAGCCGGCTGCCAGATCAGCGCCGGCGACAGCCGCAACAGCGTAAAGCTGTGTGACCAACCGGCCTCGCTGCTGACCGTGGCACGCCAGATGGCCTTGCCATCGGGCGTCGGCTGCAGCATGCCATGTTCCTGCAGGACGTTGAAAACGGCGCTGTTGTTGGAGGGAATGCCGTCGATACCCTGGGACAACAGATGGGCGCGCAGTTTGTCAGAGACTGTCTTGCTGACCAACCACAAGGCATCCTCAGTGAGCCAGCCATCCGAAGCCTGGGGCTGGTTCAGCTTCAACTCTTCCTTCAGCAGGTAACGCAAGCCATCGATCAACTTGCGCTGCAGGGCGTGTTTGGGTGCGGCCATGGCGCGGGCGGGATCTCCTCCCAGTTCCTGGGCCACCGAGGCGCGGTCGGCCTGGATGACGAGCTCTCCCAGGATGCCTGCATGTTCGTACTGACCGGCCAGCACATAGAGCAGTGATGCCCAGAGCTTGGGATAGCCACTGAGCCAGTCAAAAATATCCCGATCCAGCAACTGATGGTAAAGCAAGCCGGTGGCCGCGCCATGCAGCCGATATTCGCGATCGTCCCGGTAGCGGAAGCGATAAGGCCGGGTCAGCGGTCCGTGCCACGGGTGCCAGACTGTACCGTCCGCATACTCCACATGCAGATCAACGGCGATCTTGCCGATATCGTGTAGCAATGCCGCATAGGCGACGGCGGCCGTCCAGGCTTCGGACTCGGCCGCTTGGTCTTCAGGAGGAGCGCCAGCGGGCAGCAGATGGGACTGGCGCAGCTTCAGCGCGTAGGCGACGATTTCGAAGCCATGGTCAAGCATCCCTCCTTGGTAAGCGTGGTGGTGGCTTTCCGACGCGGGGAACTGCTGGACCAGGGTGGCATAGCGCTCTAGCGGTGCGCGATACAGCGCTGCGAACTGCGTGCGCGATAGCGAGGTGCGCTGCCAGATATGTTCCAGCAGCTTCTGCCGGCGCGGCGTGGCCAGCAATGATGTAGCGGACTCCGGCCGAGTGACCCCCTTGGGAAGCTCGGGTGGGGGAGAGGCCATAGACGCAGAACGCTGCGGTTTTTTACGCTGGAATAATGAAAGCATGGCGAGCACCGGAAGATAGCGGGGCAGAGGGCCTCTTACCTTTGGGCAGAACCTATCCCCTTGCCTCATTTCATCAGCCCTTCTGCCCTTGAATCATTTGGATGTACCGCACAAGCAATTCCATTTGGAGCATGAATGCGGCACAGCCGTCTCCGGCTTGTCGGTGTCGATCGCAGGTAATGGGGAGGCCACAGTGATGGGCTCAGTGCTGAAACGGGCCGACGGCAAACGGGGCAACGTCGGAATCGACCGCGCTTGGAATGCGTAGCGAGTCGAGCTGGGGTGCCGCACAGCGGCAACCGGCCTGCTCCGCACAACATACTAGCCCTGCTTGCCTTGAACTTTAGGCGCGGTAGCCGGTTCGAGCAGAACGGCGCCGTCACCGAGTTCGCGCAAACGATCACCGGGATTTCTGAGCGGGCAGTCGTCCATAGAGAGACATCCGCAGCCGATACATCCGTCGAGCTGATCTCGAAGCTGGGTGAGGCTACGAATCCGATCGGTCAGCATATCCCTCCAGATCGTGGACAGATGTTTCCAATCGGTCGCTGTCAGTACTCGCCCGGAGGGAAGCTCGTCCAGCGCGGTTTTGATGGTCGCCAAGGGGATACCCGCGCGCTGTGCGATTTTGATGATGGCGACACGACGCAAGACATCCCGTGCATAGCGTCGCTGATTGCCCTCGTTTCGCGATCCCTGAATCAGTCCTTTCGCCTCGTAGAAATGGACGGTTGCGACCGTCACGCCAGCGCGGCGGGCAACTTCTCCGACAGAAAGAGGAATCCGCACATCTATAGCCATATTTGGAAAAACCCTTGACCTCATCTATACATGAGGTTTTATAAACGGTGTCGGCTTGCCTTTGCAAGCTCTCATTCGCGTTGCGGGTGGGACCTCTTACGCGGAGCTAACATGGATATTCGAGACGTGCCCACCGATCGGCGTAGCCCACCCAACTCGCTGGCGGGTCATTCTCCACATGATATAGAGCGCCCTGCCGGGACAGGCTGGGGTAGCCTGTTGTCCGGCGCGAACGGCGTGCGCTCGCTGGCGCTTGCCGGCGGCGTCGCGCTTCACGCGATCAATGTCTATATCGCCACCACCATATTGCCCTCCGTGGTCCACGATATCGGAGGCCTCGGTCTCTATGCCTGGAACACTACGATTTTCGTGGTGGCCTCGGTCCTGGGATCAGCACTTTCGGCACGGCTGCTCCAGCAAGCAGGCCCGAGAGGCGCCTACGCCATCGCCGCAGCGATCTTCACGCTAGGCTCCGTAGGATGCGCTATCGCGCCGTCGATGCCGGTCATGCTGATCGGTCGACTTGTCCAGGGGCTCGGCGGCGGATTCCTCTTTGCTTTGGCCTACGCCATGATCCGCATCGTATTTCCCGAGGCGCTGTGGCCCCGCGCGATGGCGCTCGTCTCGGGAATGTGGGGAGTGGCAACGCTGGTCGGGCCCGCGATCGGCGGCATATTCGCCGAACTCGGCATTTGGCGGGCGGCCTTCTGGTCACTCGTTCCCGTCACCCTCCTATTTGCTGTGCTGGCAGTGGCCGTATTGCCCAAAAGAGAAGCCGGGCCGTCGCAGCATTCGGCGGTGCCACTCATGCAACTGATCCTGCTGACAGCCGCTGTCCTCGCCATTTCCGCTGGCAGCGCCTCTCTCGATCTGACGCGGAATGCCGCCGGCATCGTTGTGGCTGTCGTCCTGGCCGTTCTATTGGTCAATGCCGAAAGCCGTTCGCGGCAAAAGCTGCTGCCATCAGGTGCCTTTCGGCCCCGCTCGACGATCGCCGCGCTCTACGCCACGATGGCGCTGCTGGCCGTCACCGTTACCAGCGGCGAGGTCTTCGTGCCTTTGTTCCTGCAAGTCCTCCATCATCAATCTCCGCTCTTCGCGGGCTATCTCGCTGCCTTTATGGCGGCGGGGTGGACATTGGGTTCGATTGCCAGCTCTGGCGCGACCGGAATCGGCGTCCAACGCGCAATCATGGTTGGCCCTTTGCTTGGACTTGCGGGCATGGCCGCTTTATGCGTCCTCGTGCCCAAGGGTAGCGCCGGAACATGGCTGGCCCTCATGCCAATCTGCGTTGCGCTGGTCGCGATTGGCCTCGGTGTCGGGCTGGCCTGGCCGCATCTTCTGACCCACGTGCTCAAGGCGGCACGCCCTGACGAACAGGAACTGGCGGGCGCTTCCATCACGACCATCCAACTGCTCGCTACCGCAACAGGTGCCGCCTTAGCGGGCTTGGTGGCGAACGCTGGCGGCCTGATTGAGCCGGGCGGGATGACAGGCACAGCCAACGCGGCTCGCTGGTTATTCGGCATGTTTGCGCTCGCGCCATTGCTTTGCCTTGTCAGCGCCCGGAGGACCGTCACGGTCTAAGCCTTCGGCGAATCTAATTACGCCGTAGCGGCCGTCCAGGCCCCCAACTCGGCAGCAGTCTTCAGGCCGGAGGCGGCCAGAAGTAGATCCGGCTGCGTGCATACCATGCGTAGCAGGCACGGTATGCACGCAGCCGTTAGGCGGGCTAAAGCCAACAATGTGCTCTGCGTGTGACGACGAAAAGCTGAATGAGAGTGCCACATCTGGAAACCGTTTCGCAGCGAACTGATGTCCACTGACAGCGATCTCGCTGCAAGGGCGCAATCCCAAAAGCGTGTTCATCCGCATATTCCTGGGTCGCTTCCCAATTTGCGCCGGGCTTCACGCAGCGCCTCAGCGTCCACATTGAGACGGTATGCGGCCTTTAATAGACGATCTCGCAATCCACTATCGCGGATATCATCAATCACACACATGATGTCCAATGCGGCAGTTTCGTTATTCGCCGCGACAGTGTCGAGCGTACGGCGATGAGCTCGTAACAACTGCGGCGCGGTATCTTGGCTGGCCATAAACTAGTTGAAGATCCAAGCTGGAGAAGACAAAAAAAGTCCTCCGTCTGAAGGTGGATGCCGGCAGCGATAATCGAAATCCGCATGTTGTTATCGGTGATTCCGCCTCGAAGCAGGCTATCTCACCATGCTGCGCCGGCTGCGGTGCTCATACAAGAAACAATACGGCACCGCCTGGACCGGGAACGTAATGTCCAGTTGGATCAAGTTCCGTCGCTAGACGTTCTGGCGTACCGCTCCTTCGATACCCGCCAGGTAGAGCGCCATCACCCGTGGAATCTCACGCAAATAGACATCGGCGCGCCGCGGATCCATCTGGAACCCAGCCTTCATGGTTCCTCACGCCGCCGTGGTCGTCGTGGTGGTGGTTATCGAAGGCGGGGTATGGCTCAGCTGCGGCAGTCCTTTTCCGTGTCTCCGTAGACAAATTAGGGAGGCGTCGATCGTTTTTCTTGGAACATACCAAACATCACGGTGAATGCTTGACCGGACCTTTTCCTTTTTCGGATAGAGCCTTTCCCCTTGCCACCATTCCATTGGCCCTTCCGACCCTTTAGCCCTTACCAAAACCATTTGATGTAGTGCCGTGCGTCAGCATTACCGAGCATCAATGCGTTACGGCGCTCGCCCCCCCTTATCGAGGTGCTTGCACTGGGCGAGCCGAAGCGTCGGCGCGGGCTGAACCAGGCAGCAAAGCTGCTATCTCTCTGGAGTGTCGGAGCCTTTTGATTGCCAGGGCGGATGGCCTTATGCAATCCTTGTCATGCGCCGCATATCGGCGCCGGGTGTGAGAACCCGAATTTGATACCAGCGGGTCGCGTTATGGCGATCCGTAGGGCAGGCGCTTGCGTCTGGCCGGTCTGGTATCAGCCGGTTTCTCACCCCTGCGGGTCGCCGCCATCCAGCTTGGTGGCGTTTACACAGGAGCAAGCGGGGGAGAACAACATGGACCAGTTCAATAACCAAACCAAGGCCAGCATCTACGCCGAAGCGGCATATAACCTCATTCTTTCGGGTGTGAACCAATTCCAGTCAGAGGAAGATCAGCGGCTGCTGCTTGATTCGCTGCTGTGCCAGTGTGCAGTGTTTGCACGCATGGCGGGAGGAGAACAGGCATTTCAAGATCTGTTGGACAGGTTGCGCGCTTTCGACTTCGATTCAGAATTGGCCCCGGATTCGATGTTGCACTAGGGCGTGTTAACACAAACGTAATCCATCCATTACAAGCACGAAATTGATGAAGCCAATGAACATTAGGTCCAGTTTCTCGAAGCGAGAGAAAATTCTTCGGTAGCCCTTGAGACGGCGAAACAGTCGCTCCACCTCGTTTCGCCGCCGGTAGATAGCGCGATCATATTCCCACGGATCTAACCGCTTGGAGGATGGGGGTACTACGGGGATATAACCGAGATCAAGTGCGAGTTGCCGTGTCTCATTGCCCTCATACGCGCGGCCCATTAACAAATGGACAGGCCGAGTGAGGGTTCCCAGCCGTTCAAGCAAAGCTCGGCCCGCCGGAGCATCGTGGGCTTGACCTGGAGAAAGTGAAAACGCTACGGCAGTTCGATCATCTGCGGCAACCATATGAATCTTGGTATTCCAGCCTCCTCGAGACTTGCCGATGGACTGGGGGCCGTTTTTTTTAACGCGCCCGTACCATCGGGGTGCACCTTTATGCTGGTGCTGTCCAATGAGACGGCTTCGATTCTTATACGCACGATCTGGTGCTTCTGAAGCTCTGCGAACATTCGGTCAAGGACACCGGCCTTCGCCCAGCGGTTCATCCGCGTATAGACGGTGTGCCAGTTACCGAAGCGCTTGGGCAGGCCGCGCCACTTGCAGCCATGCTCGGCCACGTAAAGTATGGCATTGACCACCTGTAGATTCGTCAGTTTTACATTGCCGCGCTGCCGAGGAAGGCAGCTCTCAATATGCGCAAATTGTTCGGGTGTGATCTCCATTTGCATAGGATAGCAATTTTACGGCCACTTTTATATTAGTGTTAACACGCCCTAGCTGTATTTCCAGTATGGTCGCTGACTTCGGCTCTACGAGGATGTGTTTGATCGCCGCCGAGTTCGGTTCCGACGGCAAGGAGTACCTGCGCGCCAAGCTGGCCGTCTTCGAGCATGAAGTCTTGTAGCGCTGTTCCTGGATACTCGCCTTCGGCTGTTCGACTATGCAAAACTCTTCCGTGGCACCATCGACGACTTCACCCGTGTACCCGCGCGAAGTCATCAAGGAGGCGCTACGCGCAATGCGGCGGAAGTCATCCTGGTCCATCATAACCATCCAATCAGAACGCCGCCGCCAGTCGGGCAACAAATCGCCATGGCGCGCCATGCCAAATGACCAGACTTTTTGGCTATCTACCTGCCCAAAGAAACACTAATCCAAGGTCATCCTCATCAAGATATTCGATGGAGGCTAATCTTGTCCGGCCAGGCACTTCAGAATGAAATCCGCCCGTTCACTGATTTTCGCTTTCGGCAGCACCACAATCTCATAGCCCACTTTCGGAAAAAGCTCCTCGAGCCGAGCATACTCGGCAGTCGCTTCATCGAAGCCATGACGTCGCTCTGGGTCAGTCCCATAGATTTCCGGCCAAGGTGGGGCAAGGAAAACTTGCTCGCGATAGCGGTTGGCTGCGATGACTTCCTCTTGGATCGGTTCGCCGGTCGCGTACTCAAGCGCCGCGGCAGCATCAACAAGTCCCCGGTCGAAAAACGTCCAACTCGGTTGCGATCGAGCCGCAACGTGATCATCTGTCGCGATCCTGATCGCACGGCGCGCAAAGGCGGGCATGTCGATCCAAGGCAAGGCATTGCCATCGTTCTCAAGCTCTTGCTTGACGATCCTGCGGCCGGGTTCGTCCACAACGGCGAAACCGCGAGCAGCAAGTTCTGCCAGAAGTGCCGATTTTCCGCCTCCCGAACATCCCGAGATCAATACAAGCTTATTCATTCAAAACACCGTTCTCGTCGCACAAATCCCCAAAGTACTTTTCGCAAAAAAACCGTTAGCGCTTTGCGGTAACGGCACGTCTCCCGTGATTCCCAAAACGTGATGTTACCGATACGAGAGTTCCCGATCGCACGGCGGCCAGCAAAGGCATTTAATATGTAAAATATACCACAATAGAACATATCAGACTTTGGAGGTTTCAATGATAGAAACCCGCCTGCTACAACAATTCGTTGCCGTTGCCGAAGAACTGCACTTCAACCGCGCTGCGCAGCGCCTGCATATGGCCCAACCTCCGCTGAGCCAAGCCATTCGCCGGCTGGAAAGCGAGATCGGCTTCCCGCTGTTCGAGCGCACGAACCGCAGCGTAGCGTTGACGCCCGCCGGTACGTCATTTCTGGAAACTACTCGGCGCATCCTTCAGTCCCTCGATGAGGGCGTGGTGCATACCCGTCGCGTCGCCCAAGGGGTTGAGGGTCACCTTACGATGACATTCATCAATATTGTGTCTTACGCCCCGTTGCTACGTGCGCTGCGTTGCTTCCGGCTCGCATCCCCGGGCGTTGCGTTCACCATGAAGGAAGCCACGACCCATGAGCAGGTCGAGGCGTTGGAGAGCGGCGCCGCTGATATCGGGTTCATGCGTACACCGGGGAGGACGACGCCCAACCTGCGCTTCGAGACCATCCTGCGCGAGCCGATATGCGTCGCGCTACCCGCCGGCCATCGGCTTGAGGGCAGCGCGCCGATCGCGTTGGCATCGCTCAAGGACGAAGCCTTCGTGGCGTCGCCCCGGCCCTTGGGCCAAGGCTTTCATGACCAGCTCATCCGACTTTGCCAGGCTGCGGGGTTCACGCCGAAAATCGTTCAACAGGCGCGACAGTTGCATACATTGATCGCGTTGGTGGCCAGCGGGTTCGGCATTGCCCTGATACCGATATCGCTGGCGATGGAGAGGCGTGAAGACATCGTCTTTCGCTCCATCATCGTGGATGCACCGCAAGATTTATTGCATCTGGGCCTGCTGATGGCCTGGAACACGAGTCAGGATTCGCCGATCCGGGACCGGTTAATCGAGGAAGTCCGGCGCGCCATGCCGCTAGACTGATCCAATGAGGCGTGGACACTAGGTTCCGTTAGCAGACGATCTCGGAAAAATGTGTCTGCTGCTTGGTGGCAACCCAGCTTCTGGCGCGGACATCACAGATGGGAGCAGCCTTGCTTCATCGACAACAAGACCTATGAAGTCTTATTAGAGTATTTATAAGATATTTTACGGATAGTTTTTGGCGCTCCATCATGACGGCTATGTTCACCATCTGGAGAAGTCGCCATGGAATACCGCCGCCTCGGCCAATCCGCTCTCAAGCTTTCTGCGCTTTCCTACGGCAGTTGGATTACTTTCGGCACATCGCTGGATGACAAGGGCGCCCAGGAATGCCTTGCCTGCGCCTACGACCACGGAATCAATTTCTTCGATAGTGCCGAGGTCTATCTCGGCGGTGAAGCGGAGCGCATGCTGGGTCGCGCGATCAAGTCGCTTGGCTGGCCGCGCGATGCATTTTGTGTCTCCAGCAAGGTCCTCTACGGTACGGGTGACAACCACGATCCCGCCCGAGCGGTTCGTCCGACGCAACAAGGCCTGAGCAGAAAGCACATCATCGAAGCCTGCGAGCAGGCATTACGCCGTTTCGACCTGGATTATCTGGACTTGTATCTCTGCCATCGACCCGATCCGGATATGTCGATTGCCGAAATTGCCTGGACGATGCACTCACTGGTTCAGCAAGGAAAAATCCTCTACTGGGGCACCTCCGAATGGCCCGCCAAGGACATCGAGGCCTTGCTCCAGTTCGCCCAGCGGCATTCACTGGTGCCGCCCCAAGTGGAACAGCCACAGTACAACCTGTTTCACCGAAAGCGCGTCGAGCAGGAGTATCAGCCGCTGGTCGATCAATACGGCCTGGGTTTGACAACCTGGTCGCCGCTGGCTTCCGGCGTGCTGTCTGGACGCTATGACCAAGGAATTCCGCCAGGATCGAGGCTGACAACGGAAGGCTTTGCCTGGTTGAAGGATTTCGTCTTTACCGACCGCCAGGAAGCGATGCTGGCAGCGATACGTCGCCTGCAACCCATCGCCGATGAGTTGGGGGCATCACGCGCACAACTGGCCATTGCCTGGGCCCTACGCAATCCTGCCGTGACGACGGTCATGCTGGGCGCTTCCAGCGTGCAGCAATTGGCGGAAAACCTGGGGGCCATCGAACTGCTGCCAAAGTTGGACGATGCCGTCGTTCAGCGCATCGAAGCCGCCCTAGACGAGCACGCCGTACCCCGCGCTGACCCATAGCCAAAGGCCGCTCAGCGCCTCATGTGCAGGTTCTCATAGCTCGAATTGTTGTCCCTGCAACGGCACGCTGACGCTCCAGCCCAGCTCACGCTGAATGCGCTCGCGCAAGGCCTCGGCGGCGTCGGCTTCGCCATGCACGACGAAGATCCGCTTGGGCGGCCGACGAAAGCCGGACAGCCAGCGCAGCAGTTCGTCGCTATCAGCGTGCGCCGACATCATCGGCAACTCGGCCACCTCGGCATTGACCGGCAGCCACTGGCCGTAGATTTTGGTCTCGCGTGCACCTTCAAGCAGCTTGCGCCCGCGTGTACCGGCGGCCTGGAAGCCGGAAAAGAGTAGCGTGTTGCGATGATCCGGCGCGAAGGCCGCAATATGGTGCAGCACTCGCCCGCCAGTAGCCATGCCGCTGGCCGAGATAATCACCTTCGGATAGCGATTGGCCGACAACGCCTTGGATTCCTCCACATCGCGCACGTAGGTGACCGAGTCGCAGGCGGCCTCGTACTCCTGCGCCGAGAGACGATGGTCCTCCGGGTAGCGATGCAGCATTTCGCTGGCGCTGGTTGCCATTGGGCTGTCGAGATAGACCGGCAGGCTGGGCAGCCGGCCACTGCGCCGCAGTCGCCAGAGGCCGTGGATCAGCGACTGCGCGCGACCGACGGCAAACGCTGGGATCACCACGGTACCGCCACGCTGGGCGGTACGTTTGATGACGGCCTCCAGGGCATCGAGCGGATCGGCGGGGTCGTGGCGGCGATTGCCGTAGGTCGATTCGATCACCACGTAGTCGGCCTCCGGCACGTCCTCGGGATCGAGCATGACGGGGTCGTCGTAGCGACCCAGATCGCCGGAAAAGACGATACGCTGGCCACCCATATCGATCTGCGCGGTCGCCGCGCCAAGGATGTGGCCGGCATGGCGCAGCAGCAGACGCGCGCCACCGGGCAGCTCCACGTCCTGGTGCAACGGCGCCGGCTTGAATAGCTTGAGGACGCGCTCGACGTCGTCGACGCGGTACAGCGGCAGCGCCGGCTTGTGCTTCGAGAAGCCCTTGCGGTTGGCCAGCTCCGCATCCTTTTCCTGCAGGAACGCACTGTCGCGCAGGATCAGTTCGGCGACGTCGCGGGTAGCCGGCGTCGAGTGGATACGCCCGGAAAAACCGTCGAGCATCAAGCGCGGCAGGTAGCCGCAATGATCCAGATGCGCATGGGTGAGCACCACCGCATCGACTTCGCCCGGACTCACCGGCAGGCGCTGCCAGTTGAGTTCGCGCAGGTTTTTCAGGCCCTGGAACAGGCCGCAGTCGATGAGCAGGCGGGTGCCGTCATGGCTTAGCAGGTGCTTGGAGCCGGTGACGGTGCCGGCACCGCCCAGACTGGTCAGGGTGAGCATCAGTGGTCTTCCTACTCGCTGGATTGGGTGATGTCATCCGTCAGTGATAAGTTGGTCCGCAGGTCGGCGGCGGCACCTTGGCCGCCCAGGGCGCGCTGCTGTGCCCTGTCGATACGGGTGGTGCCGCTCAGCGCGTTGGCCAGCAGATAGCCGATGAAGGCGGGCACCATGTTGAACGAGCCGTCGGCGTGTCCTTCCGGAGTGGGCTTGAAATCTTCCGCCCCTAGCGCGCGGCCGGACAGGTCGATGCGTCGCGCATAGGTCATGTGCGCCACCACATTCAACGCCATGCAGGTCAGACGGTCCGCTGCCGCGAGTAACGCATATGCGCTGTCCTCGTCGCCGATGCGACCAGCGGCCAGCAGGCGCGCCAACTGCTCGCGCGCACGCGCGACGGTTTCCTCTCGATGTACGATGGGCCCCAGGCCGGCGAGCCAGCGCTCGAATGCCTCGCTACGGATACTCATGGTGCAGGCGCCTCCTTACATTTCGTGTCTGGCTGCATTCTTGGAGACGACGGCAAACGCCGCCATGTCTCGCGTCAAGGTATCGGCGAATAGGTACTGTCTGAGATAGGTCTGTGATTGAGCGGATTGACCCTTATGATCGAGCGCCTACTGCAGTGGCCGCCGATGCTAGAGCCGAGCGTGAGAACATATTCGACCGTACGACAGTGGCGGGGGAGGGGCTAGCGCTGAAGCGAGTGAAGTAGACGTTGGAAGAAATTGCCGATGAGCGTTTAGTTCAGGTGTGGGGCAAACGCCCGCTGGAGCGATTCGCCTGCTACGTGGACACCACGCCGGATGCAGCCCAGCTCTCGGCAAGGCGGGCGTTGCGTCGATTCCGTACTGGAAGAAGAGGCGATACCCTGCTGAACGCAACCTGTACTGCCGCACCGTCATTGTCGGGTCGGCGCGCCCTCTTTCAGCCATCACCTTCGCATGGTCAATGGACTTGAAATTCCGCCGCAAAGGTGACTGGCAACCAGAATGGCTGCCAGCTAGGTAAATGCGAGCGCGGGCAGTGCGTGCCCTGGCGTACTGGTGGCCAGGGTCGAACCCGGGCTATGGATTTCCCATTGCCCTGCGAAGCTTTGCTACAGCTTCTACAGAAAGAGGTGTGGACCGTCGGGTTTGCCCGTCGATCAGAACGATCACCGTCTCAGCCACTGCTGCGCATTGCTCTCCTTGGAAAACGGCCTGTTCCAAGGTCACGGAACTACGGCTGATGGAAGCAACCCGCGTGCCTATCTGCACAGTCCCAGGCCAACGGATCTCCGCACGGAACTCCAGCGAAAGCTTGACGATGACGAATTCACTGGCCGCATCGCTCAGTGGGCAGGAGGTGCTGTAGAGAAGCTCGACCCTTCCGGTTTCCAGGAAGGTCGAAAACACGGCATTGTTCACATGGCCCTGGCGGTCAGTATCGGCGTAACGGACCTTGTCGGTGGTCTGTAGCGGAAAACCGGCGAGCGTGATTTCAGTTGCCATGACATACCTCACAAAACTCAATGGGAAGGAAGTGCAGCCGACTGGGCCAAGCCTCCGAAGGCACCGAGCAAGCGCTCTTGCCACGAGAAGACCGGATCGGACTGTTGGAGCACAGGCTGCTTGCTGGTGCAGCGCGCCCACATGAAAATCCCGAATACACAATAGTCGGCATAGGCGGGCGCATCGCCCGCGATGAATGCTTGATGCCTCAGCGTTTGCCGAAGAGGAGCAAGTAGCTGGCGCAATTGAAGAACGTGCTCCGTGCGGCCGGCAACGACCTCTTCAAGAGGTGCGCCAAAGTGCGCCTCGCGAGATGCCCGGAAGTACTCACGGTCGTTGGGGTGGAGCTGCTCGAAGACATCGAGCAGGATGATGCGCGCCACAGCCGGCAAGAGCATGGTGTCCGCCCAAGCATTCAAGAATAACGACAGCGGCATTGAGCTTGTCGCTCCGAAAATCGGCGGCCGATCGGGATAGGCTGACTCTAGGTGCAATGCAATTTTCCAGGAGTCGGCGATGATCTGGCTGCCGTCAAGAAGAACAGGAACCGCGGCTTGGCCGGAAAACGCGATGCGCTCCTTCTCATGGAACCGCCACGCGATGCGCTGCGCGTCCAGTCCCTTATGGGCGAGGGCCATCCGGGTCTTCCAGCAGTGAGGGCTGAATCGCACCTCCAAGTTCTTGCCGGCTAGTTCGAAGAGGGTCAGTGGTGCGGTGGTCATGGTTCATGATCCTATCGTCGCGGCCGTCCGGCCGAACAGGTACTTCCTTGATGCTGGCGTCACCGTCGGAGGCGTGTTGATCGTCGAGGCGACGCCATGGGCGCGCTCCACAGCGGGCCGTGCGGAAACCGTATGGAAGTTCTAGCTCCTCCAAAGCGATGGTGATCTTGTGGCCGTTCGGCATTGGCCAGTAGTACAGATCGATCATGGCAGATACCTTTGCGTAGCCGCTGGCGGGCCTGAAGGAGATTTCAGTGCGCCGACGAAGGGGACGTCCGCCGAGGTCGTCTCAACAGGGTCAAGGCCATTCCGGCCGTTACTGTAACCAGTCCGATGATGGCGGTGGTGCTGGCTTTTTCCCCTAGCGTTAGCATGGCCAGCACAGTTGCCGCTCCGGGGACAAGTGCAGCGAACGTCGCGCCGATTGCCGGCCCTAGCAACTGGACGGACTTGCTGTAGAAGAACAGCGCCACGATGGAAACCAATACACCCTGATAGACAGCCTGTACGCCGATATCCCAGGATGGCGCCTGTAATAGATGTGCGCCGCGTACAGCCAGGTAGAGCGGCAGGTAGCCGGCCAGCGAGAACACCGAAACAATGGCCGTGGCGTGCAGCGCGGACGTCGAGAAGCGCTTGGAGGACACGGTGTAGACGGCCCAGAGCAGACCACCCAGCAGGAAGATCAAGTAGGCAGAGGGAGAGGCCTGCGACGATGCGAAGCTGTGGTAGCCCACCAGTGCAACCCCGGCGACGATCAGGGCGATGCCTGCCTTCTCTTTGCGCAGAAGCGGGACGTCAAAGCTCCAGGCGCTGATAAGGACCGAGAACAGAATCATGCTGCCTGGGGTGACCACTGCGAACTGTTCGACGGGTGCTTGTGCAAGTCCGAAGGCAACCACAAGCATGTAGGGTGCGCCGATGCCGACCACCATCAATGCGATGGCTTGCCAACCCAGCCCCTTGAGTCCGTGCCTGAGGAGAAACGGGAGCAGGATCACGCCGGAGACTGTATAGCGGATAAACGTGATGTCGTAAGCGTCCAGAGCGGTGTGGGTGAGCCCCAGCCTGGTCACCACGGGGAAGGCTCCCCAGATAACGGCCGACGCCAGGCCGCACAGAATGCCTGCCCACCTGGCGTCGACGTTATGACGAATAGTCACGTGCATGCTCGCTTGGGTTCAATTAAGGCGCCGACTTACTGATGGCCGATGTGGATTGCGCCGACGTCACCACGCTTTCTGAGGTAGGCGTATTCGACGTCGTTGAGGATCATCTGCGCCCGATTGATGTGACGAGACGCATAGTTGATGCTGGTGAGAAAGTGCGCAAGCTCTTCGTTTTCGCCTTGTCCCTCTGCAAACGCGATTTTCCGGATGTCTTCGTTGTAGCCCGAGGCGATGGTCCCAAGGTGCGAGTAGACGTCCAGCTTCCGGACGAAAATATCATCCAAGAACTCTTGGCCGGTCCCCACCTTTCCTGTTACGTAGTTGTAGTCGGATTCGCCCTGCTCCGATCGCATCGAGACAGGCTGATTGCCCGTCTTGACCCGCCACTGCAGGGACTTGTCAGAACCGACCTTGTCATAGAAGGCCCGCTCGGACAGCTCGGCACCGATGTTGGCAAGGCCTCGGAAAAGTGCTGGCTTGGCGAAGCCGTCTGTGTAGCGCTCGACGTTGTCTCGTGTGAGCTGCCCTTGGTGCCGAGCAGGATCGACGATATTGATGTAACCGTAGCGAATGCGGCTGTTCGTGGCCATCTTGACGCCTCTTTTTCTTAAGCTTAATAGACAAGCCTTCAGTCGTCCTGGCTTGACATGCGAAGCCAGGAGGGATCGGTCAGCACCGAGAGTGCATGCCCACAAACGCCGGATATGTCAGTTCCAAGAGCCACGTCAGCATTTGAAGCATGCTCAGTTATACCCGTCGATCAGGGTATGATTGACAGGATCGTCATGTTTGACGATGTTGTCAAACAATTAAATTTAGGAGGCTTTGTGGCGGGTGTGAGGCAGTTCGATGAACAGAAGGTGTTGGAAGCCGTTCTGGACGTGTTTTGGAGCCGGGGGTGGCAAGCTACGTCGATGGCGGACCTGGCTGAGGCTGCGGATGTTCAACGCGGCTCGCTATACCATGCCTACGGGGGAAAGGAAGCGTTGTTTCTGCTCGCTTTTGAGCTTTACGCGGGCCGATTCCTGAGCGAAGCGAAGGCAGCGCTGTCGGCGGCCACCGCTGAGCAAGCGCTGCGTGGCTTCTTTAAAGTTGCTGTGGCAAACATGACCAAAGGCCAGCCCGCCCGCGGCTGCTTGACGACGAAGACGGCAGCGGAGGTCGGCGCAGCCGGCCCTCGAATTCAGCAACGGCTTCGTCACCTGCTGGATGATCTGCGCGATGTTTTCGTGACGGCATTGGCCCAGCCCTACATAGCGAAGGACCTTGCTCTGCCTCCCGAAGATGCGGCGGATATCTTGATCACCTTCACCCGTGGGCTGGCTGTCCTGGAGCGTGTCTATGAGAACGCCGCGCTGTTGCGCAGGAACGCCGATTCGCTGGTTCGAGCCCTAGTCCTAACTGCTCGACCTTAGTAAACGCTCAGTTGCCCACCTCAGCGACGCAACATTGAGGCTGCCGCAACCACCATGATCATCGCCGCGCCACGGAACAAGTGCTGTTGAGCGCGTTGGCTGGACAGCAGGTGCCGGACACGCCCCGCAGCGACAATGAACATTGCGCCAACGCTCAATAACACCAGGACGGTAAGGGGCATCAGCATCACCGCCCAGGTTTGTAAGGAGACCGCCCGCAGGTCAATCACCAGCGGCAAGATCGCCAGGTAAGGAGCGCTTGGTAGCGCTCAGCGGCAAGGGTTTCACCACACTCAATAGGCTTATCTATACCATGTGCGACATGAACCGGAAATGTGCCGCAATAATGAACAGTGTTACGTGGCCGGTGGCTTTATCAGTATGACAGGAACCAGGCTGGCAGCGATGGCCACTGCCGCAATCACCATTAGTCCGCTCAAGGTGAAGATGGACAGCACGATGCCGCCCAGCAGTGCGCCGGCCCCGATGGCCGCATTGAAAATAGCCACGTAGATCGCGGAAGCCGGCATCGCCGCCTGGCCGGCCAGTCTCAATATCCAGGTCTGGAGGCCCACGAAGAGAATCGCAACACCTGCACCCCATCCCAGCAGTAGCGCTCCTACGATGAAGGCAGGGCTTTCAGCAGGTAGGCAGCCAATCGCCAAGACGCTCAAGGCCATGAGCGCCAAGGAAGCCAGCACCAGGCGCTTGAGATGGCGGTCAATCAATTTCCCTGAAATGATATTGCCCACCACGCCTGCGACGCCAAACACCAGCAACAGTGTGCTGATGAGGTTGACACGAATATTCAGAGCGCTCGACAACATCGGCTCGATAAAGGTGAAAGCGGCAAAATGTGCCGTGATGGCGCAGGCCGTTGCCAGATAGATGCGTTGGAATGTGCGGTTCTTGAGGACACCGGCCAACGCATCCGCTCCGATCGCGGTCGACGCCGACAGGCGTGGCACGCTCCAAGCGATGGCGAGGGTGGCGGTAAGAGACAGCGCCGCGATCACCATGAATGCGGTGCGCCATCCATCGAGCTGCGCCAGCAGGTTCGCCAACGGTACACCCAGCACACTGGCGACGGAAACGCCGCCGAAAATGATCGACGTCGCCAGACCTACCTGCCGTGCAGGCACCAATTGCGCGCCTATGGAACCAATCATGGCCCAGAAAGCGCCGTGTGCCAGTGCACCGACCATCCGCGCGCCCAGAAGCGTCGAAAACTCCGAGCCCAAGGCTGCGATCGTGCTGGAGATGGTCAGAACCAGCATCAGACCGACCAGCAATGGTTTGCGTGGGAGCCGTCCCAGCAGCGTGGCGGAAAGCAGCGCCGCAATGGCGGCCACCCAGGCATACGCCGTCACGATCAATCCTGCCCTGCCTTCGGTTTGCCCAAACTCGGCAGCCAGCGGTGACAGCAAGCCAATGGGCGCCAACTCGGTCGTCACGATGGCGAATGAACTGACGCCCAGAGCGACAACGGCCAGCCAGATGCGCCATGAAACGACTGCCTGGACTTGCAGATTTTCAGTCTTGTTCATGATGGTCTCCTGGTTCGCCATGCAGGCGCCCGTTATGTGCGTCAAATGCTTTTTTGGCGGCATTGATGCCATTCATGCACGCCGGTACACCGGAATAAACGGCGATCTGGAGCAGGATTTCGATGATTTCTTCCCGGGTGACGCCGATATTTAGCGACGCCCGGATATGAAATTCGAGCTGTTCGGGCGCATTGCCCATGGCCATCAGCGCGGCAACGGTCAGCATCTCGCGGGTGCGCAGGTCGATGCCCGGGCGTGACACGACGTCGGCAAAGGCAAATCCCAGCACCAGCTCGGCAAAGTCGTTCGACAATGCGTCGAGTTTGGCGCCGACCTTGGCGGGGGCCTCGGAGTCCAGTTGGGCCAGCAGCGCAAATGCCCGCTCGCGCCGGTCAGGTGCAAGGTTTTTCATGCATTGACCCTCTTCATACCTTCCTCGGTATAGCGTTCTCCAGCCACCGGCAGGGCAACCACGGCACGATCCAGTTCGGCGAGCTCGTCTGGCGCCAGACGTACCGACAGCGCACCCAGGTTGTCCTGCAAATGAGCGATGCGCCGTGTGCCGGGAATGGGCACGATGTCATCGCCCTGGGCCAATAGCCACGCCAGGGCGATTTGCGCAGTCGTGCATGCCTTGCGCTGCGCCAAGGCCGCAATGACATCCACCAGGGAACGGTTGGTGGCGATGTTTTCCGGTTGGAAACGCGGCAGGCTGGTGCGGAAGTCGCCTTCCTCGAATACCGCATCGTTCTGGAACCGTCCGGTCAGAAAGCCGCGCCCCAATGGCGAATAGGCCACCAGGCCGATCCCCAGTTCGCGGCAGGTCGGCAAAACCTCGGCTTCCACGTCCCGCGTCCACAACGAATATTCAGTCTGCACGGCCGCCACCGGATGCACGGCATGCGCGCGCCGCAGCGTGGCGGCACTGACCTCGCACAGGCCGATGCGGGCGATCTTGCCCTCCTGCACGAGCTGGGTCAGGCCCGCCATCGTGTCTTCGATGGGATGCCCCGGATCGATGCGATGTACGTAGTACAAGTCGATCTGCTCGATGCCGAGCCGGCGCAGCGAGGCTTCGCAGCACTGCCGCGCATACTGCGGGCTGTTGTCGATGCTGCGTCGGTATTCGCCAGGCTTGCGCACGATGCCGAACTTGGTGGCAATCTTCACCTTTGGCTGGTGTGTCGCCAGGAAGCGGCCGATCAATTCCTCGTTGTGATGCGGGCCATACATGTCGGCGCTGTCGAGGAAATCGACGCCCAGACCGATGGCCTGCTCCAGCACCTGCAGCGCCTGCTCATCGTCACGCGGGCCATAGAATTCACTCATGCCCATGCAGCCAAGGCCGAGAGCCGAGACCTCCAGGTCGGTTCCAAGCTTTCTTCGTTGCATGTGGCTTTCCTTTTACAAGATATAGGAAGTATGATCTTCCAACTATGATTTACATACGGCTAAAATCGGGAGATTGATTTCCGAATATGGAAGATGGATGAATCCTCATTTGCAGTGGGATGACGCCCGCATCTTTCTGTCCGTTGCGCGCAGCGGCACCTTGAGCGGTGCCGCAATTGCCCTTGAAATGGGTGTCGCCACCGTGTCGCGGCGATTGGATCGCCTGGAAGCTGCACTGGGCGTGCCGCTGTTCAGCCGTCATCAAAACGGGTATTGGCTTACGGACGATGGCGAGGCCCTGCTGGAGCGGGCAGAGGCGCTGGAACATGCCGGATTGTCTTTTGGAGAAGCTGCTCGACAACAGGGGCGAGTTGCCGGGTGCGTGCGCCTGGCAACTGCCGAGAATCTGGCCAACCCGCTCATCATTCCTTCACTGGCGAAACTGTTCACGGCCCACCCTGATCTGCGGGTGGAGATCGTCAGTGGCGTGCAAACGGTGAATCTGCACCGCCGCGACGCCGACCTGGCCGTTCGGATGGTCAAGCCTGAAGCGGGCAACGTCACGATCAAGCGCCTGGGCACTCTAGGGTTCGGCCTGTATGGCGCCCGCGGCTACGTCGACGCCCGTCGTGCCGGGGCCGATGCCGCCGCCTTCGACGAAGATGCCTTCATCGGCTGGACGGAATCCCACAGCCATTTGCCCGCCGCAAAATGGATCGCCCGAATGCTGCGCGGACGACCGTGCCGGGTGGAAGCCGACACCCTGTCGGCGCAAATGGCTGCCGCGATGGCCGGCCTCGGGCTGGCGATCCTGCCGCATTTCCTAGCCAAGCACGCAGGCCTCGTCTGCCTGTTGCCGGAACTCGGTGCGGATCAGCCGATCTGGTTGGTGATTCATTCAGACCTGGCCCATTCCCGGCGTGTGCGGGCCGTGGCTGATCACCTGGTTACGTTATTTGAGGATCTGCGCCCAGAGCTCGATCGTTCGGCATAAGGCTCAATGGTCGTCCGCCTGCGCTGGGTTCTGGCAGTGCCAATATGATATTTATAGCTGTATTCGTACCTCATTCAGCACCTATAGCTATCAAACGATCATCTGCGACGACAATTCCTACTGGACTTCTGAAGTCTTCTGCGACCACCCTGATTTCTCCATTCGCACTTCCTTAGCTTGGGCTGCGGATTCCACGCCATCCGGACACTCAGCCCACCAACATCCGGACACTCATTCCACGCTCATTCGGACAGGCAGTCGGAGCGCAGCGACGCAGGTTTGCATTGTTAGTCTGAAGTCCCTGT
>Ga0180008_1000694_pt1 | contig 25389 bp, 25 predicted proteins | sample MM_PW_MetaG_FD_121121 | JGI IMG/M metagenome (GOLD analysis project Ga0180008, IMG submission 121121) | Groundwater microbial communities from the Aspo Hard Rock Laboratory (HRL) deep subsurface site, Sweden - MM_PW_MetaG | ecosystem: Environmental > Aquatic > Deep subsurface > Groundwater... | reverse complement strand
TGACAAGGCACACTGGCGGTCGCATCATGAGTGCGGGCTTTGCGGTCAAACAAAGCAATTTCACCTATCCAGTCACCGGCTTCCACTATAGTCAGCAAAGCTTCGCGGCCTGAGCTGTGCACACCAGCTATCAGCAAAGCGCCGGACAACAGCACATAAATACCATCAAACTCATCACCGCGATTGAATAAACGTTGCCCTGCCCCAAGTTGCACCAGTCTGGCATGAGCTAACAACTGCTGCTGTTGACTGGCTGACAAAGCCGCAAACCAGTGGCTGTGCTGTTGAAGCTGCAGTGCAAAATGGTCGGACATAACTACACCTGAGCTTATCAAGCTGAATAATTCAAACTGTGCACAAGGTAGGAGATCCGGATCAAATCAGCAAGTAGAGCAGCAAAGAGTGTTTGATCAACAAACTGCTGTTTCAGTTTTTATAAAGACTTTATCCGCCGTGTTTTGCCCAAGGCCACAAGCATCAGGGGCTGAAGGGATAGACGGCACTTAGGCCAGCACAGGTTTAGTTCTGTATCCAGCATCTTTCTCCCAAGTCTGACAGAGCTATGCTAGAGTTAAATCAACAGCTTAATCATTTTTTGGTACTCAGAACAATACCGAAGAAAAACGGGAGAAGTGTATGGCCTTTAGTGTAGCTCCAACAGCTATGGCTGAACCTGCACCACAAGAACAAGCCGAAACCAACCAGAACCTGCAGGATATCTCTCAACTGGCTTGTTATATCTGCGATGCTCCTGTGGCAATGGTGACGCGGGTCGACGACGCAGAACTGAATTTTATTGCAAAAGTAGGGCTTTCCGGTTCATCCGTTGCAGCAAAAGAGTCATTTTGCGTCTATGCAATGGAAGCACCGGATGCGGTGATGGTTGTCCCTGATGCGACTTTAGACAGCAGATTCAGTTCAAACCCTATGGTGGTCAACAGCCCCGGCTACAGATTTTATGCAGGTTCTCCTTTGGTTAGCCCGGAAGGTTATGTCATAGGTACTATTTGTGTATTCGATTATCAACCTAAGCAACTGAACCAGAGACAAATTGATTCTTTACAAGCCCTTTCCAGACAAGTGATCGCAATGTTGGAGTTGAAAAAATTAAGCGAGCAACTGCATCTGACCAGTCTGACCGATGCGCTGACAGGGGCAAATAACAGGAGAGCTTTTGATCAGAAATTTGACACTGAATTTGCCCGCTGGCAAAGAACAGGTCAGTCTTTTACGCTGGCATTGATTGACGTTGATCATTTTAAAAGCTTTAACGATAGTTTTGGTCATGCTGCAGGCGATCAAGCGTTAATAAAGGTGGCAAACTTATTCCAAAAACACTGCAGAAATTACGACTTTTTCGCCCGCTATGGTGGCGAGGAATTTGTGCTGATTTTACCAGGCACAGACAGAGCATCAGCATACAAAACACTGGAAAAGTTAAGAATGGTGATAGCCAATTATGAATGGCCACTACGTCAGTTAACAGTCAGTATAGGTTTGGCCAGCGCTGAAAAGTTCAGTGATAAAAAACAACTGCTCGAAGCCGCAGATCAAGTTCTCTATAAGGCCAAAACTCAGGGCCGTAATCAGACCGGTGTATTCTCCGATAGCTGAAGTCCCGGGCCAGAATAATAGACGCCAATCTCTGCACTGCTGGCTCAATATCTTATCCAGTACTCCTCTCTGAGTTGGAGCATGTCCTCCAATTAAAATACACAAATGAGTCCTAATGACACAAAATAAAAGAGTCAAAATAACTCACCATATCTATTAACCATTGATTTATAAAGAAAATAAAACTGGCCTAACTTTTGTAATAGCACGGAGGTCTTAGCTAACATCAAAAGAGGATTTTTATGCCAGTCAATTCAGTCAACAGCCGTTTTGCCGTTGTTACAGGAAGCAGTTCAGGTATAGGTTTAGCCGTCACTTCGGCCTTATTAAATCAAGAGGTAAAGGTTTTGGCCATGTCGCGCAAAAAAGGCGAACTGGAACCCCTGTTGTCTCATTATGGCGAGCAGTTGATTTGGTGCCAGGGCGATGTGACCCAGGCCGCAGATCTGGACAAACTGGCCGCTTTAGCCAAACAAATTGGCCCTGTGGATTATCTGGTGCCGAATGCCGGTATAGCTCAGTTGGGTGATAGTCTGGATGCCGAAGCTTTTAACCGGCAATGGGCAGTCAATGGTGCCGGGGCTTTAAATACTCTGGCGGCACTTCGCAACCAACTCGCTTCAAAAGCTTCTGTGGTCTTTATCGCTACTTTCTTATCTGCCATCACCTTCCCTGGACTGGCCGCTTATATAGCGTCAAAAAGTGCACTTAAAGCGCAAGCCCGTACTTTGGCGGTCGAGTTAGCCAAAGCTGGGATCCGCATTAATTTGGTGTCGCCAGGTCCAACTGCGACCCCCATTTGGGGCAGTTTAGGTTTGGATGAAACCAGTCTGAATTCAGTAGCAACTTCAGTCTGTCAGCGCTTATTAACAGGTCAATTCCTTGAAGCTTCAGCAGTGGCAGATGCCATTGTATTCCTGCTGTCTGATGCTGCGCGCGGCATTTATGGTCAGGATTTAGTAGTGGATGCAGGTTTTACCTTAAGCTAACACTGCAACTTATAACTACAGGCTCTGGCTGTTCGGTCAGAGCCTTCTTTTAAGACCTCAGGAAAACTGAGGTCTCCCTTCCAAAGATGCAATTGGATCATAAATCAGAGCAAGAGCAGACTATGCCTTGTCCGGTGCTTTGCTTTGCAAAGGCATCTAAACCTTAACTTATTATTGGATAGTGATGATGATCCCAAGCCGCTATAGCCCCTATGTATTTTCGTTTTTTATGTCGTTACTGATGTCCGGTGTGATGTCGTTTTGTATCACAGCGCTGAACCTGGGTTGGGTGACTGACCTGCTGTTGCTGTGGTTAAAAGCCTGGTCTGCTGCTTTTGTGATCGCCTTTCCGACCATAGTGTTGGTGACGCCATTGGTGCGCAAACTGGTTAGTTTGGTGATTAGTGTACCTAAGCAAAACGGCCTGGTCTGACGGGAGCACTAGATCATGATTGAACTGCATCTACTGACTGCCGCCATACTGATTGGCACTGGCGCCACTTTAGTGATGGATTTATGGGTCTGGTTGCTGAGCACTATGTTTAAAGTGCCTTCGATGAGTTTTTGTCTGGTCGGTCGCTGGATTGGCCATATGAGATCCGGGCTGTTCCGGCATCAGAGCATTGGCAAAGCCGCACCACAAAAAGCTGAATGCCTGATTGGCTGGGTCAGTCATTACGTCATTGGCATCTTGTTTGCGCTGCTGCTGATTTTACCTAATGATGGCTTATGGCTGCAAAATCCCAGCCTATGGCTGGCACTGTTGGTGGGCGTGGCTACTTTGGTGTTTCCTTTTTTCCTGATGCAACCCGCCTTAGGTTCCGGCATAGCAGCATCAAAAACACCTTCACCGGCAAAAGCCCGCTTGAAAAGCTTGCTGACTCACAGCGTTTTTGGCCTTGGCTTGTATTTGTCTGGTCGCTTATTCAGTATGCTGTAATCTTTCAGTTCAGGAGCCTGCCTGTGGATATTTATCAGCTAAAAACCTTTGTCACAGTAGCGGCCGAAGGCAGTATTACCAAAGCCTCTGAACTGTTGTTTTTAAGCCAGCCTGCTGTCAGCGCCCATATTAAAGCGCTGGAGGATGAACTGGGATTGCAGCTGTTTAACCGCACGGCCAAAGGCATGAGCCTGAGTGCTCAGGGTTTGGCCTTATTAACCAAAGCCGAACAACTGCTGCAACTGCAAAAGGAATTGCTGCTGGATGCCAAACGCTTAAAAGGCGAATTGCATGGTTGTGTCCGGCTCGGATCCAACAGAGGATCCAGCGCGAAATTGCTGGGACAACTACTGAATCAGCTTTCAACACTTTACCCAGAGTTAGACATCCGCATGCAATACGGCAGCTCCGCAGAAATACAGCAAGCGCTTGCGCAAGGCAAAATCGACGCCGGATTTTATACCAGTGCCAAGCCAGATCCTGAGCTGCATCATATCGAAGTGGACAGCTATGGTATTTATATTGCTGCACCACCAGCCTGGGTGAATAAAGCCACTCCACCCGACTGGCAACAACTGGCAGAGTTAACCTGGGTATTACCAGAATCCGACACTTGCTGTGGCCGGGCTGCGGCAGGGCTTTTCGCAAGCCATGCATTTTATCCGGAAAAAGTCATTAAAGTGGATCAGGAACAGATGACCAGAGCCCTGATAGCAGGTGCTGTGGGCATAGGTTTATTGCATGCCGACAGCGCATTGGATGCTGAACTAAAAGGCGAAGTGCAGTTACTTGGCCAAACCGATCAGCAGGTCAAACTATGGTTTTCCTGCCAACCCCACAGAATGCAGCAGCCTCAACTGAAAGCTGTGATTGAATTAGTATTACAGCTGGTAACTAAAGCCTGAACTCCCTCTGTAACCAACTGAATACCGTCACCAAAATCCTGATTATTGCTTCAGTCACAAAACAGATCTGCCACAACTTAGCCCGGGTTTTCCGTTATAGTAAGTGCGAACAAAGGCTCGGGAGCACAAAATGAACAATGAGTTTTGCCAACGATTAGGCATCCTCTATCCCATTATTCAGGCGCCTATGGCTGGTGTTTCGACGCCAGAGCTGGCGGCCGCAGTCTCGAATGCCGGTGCTTTAGGTTCCATCGCTATTGGTGCCAGTAGCTGTGAACAGGCCAGAGCCATGATCCGCGCCACCAGGCTGCTTACCAGCCACCCCTTTAACGTCAATGTATTTTGCCATCAGCCTGCTGTTGCTAAATCGGACGTTGAGCAGCAATGGCTGGCGCATCTGGCTCCCTTTTTCGCCCGTTTTTCTGCATCGGCACCTACAGCACTGCAGGAGATTTATTTAAGTTTTCTGGTCGCTACAGATGTACAACAAATGCTGCTGGAAGAAAAACCTGCAGTGGTTAGTTTTCATTTTGGTGTACCAGGCACAACCACAGTACAAGCCTTGCAACAGGCGGGTATTTACACTTTGGCTTGTGTGACTAATCCTGATGAATTACAGCAGGCTGAAGCTGCTGGCGTGGATGCCATAGTGGCTCAGGGCATAGAAGCTGGTGGCCACAGAGGGGGGTTTAATCCAGAACACCCCGACTCACAACTTGATACTTTAACGCTGCTGCAAACACTGAGCGGGCTCACTACTAAACCTCTGATTGCCGCTGGTGGCATTATGCACGGCAAAGCTATTAAACAGATGCTGGCAGCAGGTGCCAGTGCAGTGCAACTTGGTACTGCCTTTTTACTCTGCCCTGAATCTGCAGCTAATGCGCTATACAGAGCGAATCTGAAAAGCCCTTTGGCCAGTCAAACCCGTTTTACCAGCGTCATCTCAGGTCGGCCAGCCAGGGGTTTAGCTAATAGTTTTTATCAGGAAGTCGAAGTAAACGCGCCGCCACTGCCCGACTACCCTATAGCCTACGACGCAGCCAAAGCCCTGGTTGCTGCCGCAGCTAAACATGGCAGCGAGGATTTTACAGTGCAATGGGCCGGACAAGCTGCAGCTTTAGCACGAGAACTTCCGGCTGCAACACTGATTGCCACTTTAGTGAAAGAGTGGCAACAGCCTTAGGTTTCTGACACTTAACGCTGCAGGCTTTTATTGCTGTTGAGTCGCAGACAACTCAGTACGTTGTAGTGGTTTACCTTTGAGGATCACCAGCTCTATCTGATCATAAGCAGTGACAGTCTGCAGCGGGTTGCTGCCAAGCAATAACAAATCGGCATCCAGCCCTGCTTTGACAAAACCTATCTGACTTTCCATGCCTAAAGCTTTGGCATTACCACTGGTCATGGCGCTGAACAGCTGAGATAAACTCAAACCAGTTTCCAGCCAGCGTTCCATCTCCCAGCGACCATTGATGCCAGGAAACTGGCTATAAAAAGGACCACTTGGCGTGTCGCTGCCAAACTGCAACACAGCTCCTCTTTGGTTTAAATCTGCCGTCATCTGGCGCACTGTCGTCAGAGGTTGCTGATAAGCCTGCTTGATCTGCTGATACAGCTCTGCCGGATTTTGTGCTGGCGCAAAGTTGCCAGCCAGCTCCCTGTTCATCCACTGCCCAGCTTCGGTTTGATACCACTGGATCAGCTGTTTTGGGATAGCCTGCTGCACTTGTGGGTTTTGGAAAAATGCCGGGTTCAGTAATTCTTGCTCACCATAGAGCACCTGAATAGTAGGCTGAACCGCTATCCCGGCTTTCACCAGTTGATCGGCAATCTGCTCCAGTTTGCTGTGATTATGCTCTGGCTCTGCACCTTTATGGGGATGCCATAATCCATGCACTAGCGTATTTACCTTTGTGTCGAGCGCAAACTCATAAGCAGCCTGCGAATTGCCATGTAAAAACACAGGTAAGCCTTGCTGCTTGGCCTCTGCAACTACAGCTTTCATCAGCGTCACAGAAGGCACTGGTAAGTTACGTTGTGCACCAAAACCTGTTTCATAAAATACCTTGATACAACGGGCGCCCTGTTGTTTGGCTAAAGCCACCACAGCCTGTGGGCTATGATCTTCCTTGTTAAAACTGGCCGGATACACATCAGGCTGAGCCGGGTCGTACAACATATATTGGCTGCCTGTCAGTTGAAACTGGCCTTCTTTACCAAAAAACACTGCCGGATACCCGTTAGGGATCACCACTGGGGCACAAAAATAGGCTTTGGGGCCTGCAGCTACGCTGTTCCAGTTGGCAATAAAATTCGCATCGCCAGTTAAATCCAGCACAGTAGTGAAACCAAAATAGGCGTAACTGCGTGGCATCTGGGCTTTGGCTTGTTGCAGCATAGACTCGTCTTTTGCGTCATGGCCTTTGTAACCCGGTACGCCATCTAAGTGCACATGGCTGTCAATCAAGCCTGGGATCAGATACTTACCACTGGCATCAATCTGCTTGTCAGCCTGCCCAAGCTTGGTGCCAATAGCCTGAATTTTTCCGTTATTAATCAGCACATCCTGTGCTGTTGAAGCCTGAGGATGATCACCACTAACACCGTCACTTATAATGCTGACATTACGGATCAGCAAAGACTCGGCCTGCACAGCTGCAGTAGCCATCAGCAAGCTCAAAACACTGAGACTGACAAAACGGCTTTTGGTAGAAATGAAAGAGTGGCGCATAAAAGCTTCCTGTTGTGATGAACTACCAGCAACTTTGTGCTTTTTTGCTCTGTTACTCGACTCAAAACAGGATCGAGGTCTTAAAAAACAGGTTTCAGGTCGCCTTAACCAAGGCTATGATGAGGCATAATTTAAAAGGCAGATCAGATGCTTAGTTACATTACCTCTATTCAGTTCGCTCACACTTTAATTTGTCTGTTGTTGGCAGCACAGTTTCTGTTTATGGCCTCACCTCGCCCCTGGCCCAAACGTATATTAGGCTTAAACTTTTTACTTTATGCCCATCAAAGCGTTCTGCTGATCAGCATTTTGCATGGTCAGGCTGGTGCCTTTGCTCTGTTACGACCTTTAGGTGCTATGTGGCTGGGACCTTTGTTGTACCTGTACTTTTGTTTAGTACAAAAACCTGACGCAATACTGCGCTGGCGCGATGGGCTGCATTTTGTTATCGGCGCTCTGGTTATTCTGATCCTTAAAAATGCACCACAGCTGACTGGCGCTATAGACCTTGCCATCACGGCAAGTTTTATATTGTATTTCCTGCTGATGGCTCTTCGGATGCGGCAAGGAAAACAGGCATTGCAACATTTGGGTTCTTTGGCATCGCCTGCCTATAGTTGGCTGGCCTGTCTGATGCTGATGGCCTTTATTAATATTGCGGCTGAAATTGCGGTGGATCAGGAAATTCAAACTGGCATAAAACTACAGGACTCAGTTGCGCTTTTTTTCGCTGCCTGCGCCTTTCTTTCGCTTAGTATCGCCACTTTGCTGGCGGCTTTGTATCGCAGCAACTGGCTCGAATGGATGTATCAGCTTGGCTCGCAACCTGAACAAAAAGGTTTAACAGCAGAAGAGCAACAACGTGCGGCCGACATCATGCAACGCTTTGAAAAACTGGTGCTCAACGAGCAGCTGTATAAACAAGAATTTGGTATTACCTTGCCGCAGGCTGCTAAAAAGTTACAACTGCCAGCCCGCCAGTTATCCACTGCCATTAATCAACTGTACGGCAAGAGTTATTCGGTCTATCTGAATGATCAGCGCATCAATGAGGCTAAACGTTTATTGCTGGCTGAACCGGATCTGCCTGTGATTGCAGTGATGCAACAGGCAGGGTTCAGCAGCAAATCTAACTTTAATAAAGAGTTTTTGCGGGCGGTAGGAGTATCACCTTCGACTTTCCGACAAGAAGCAGGCCGTTAATCCAACTCCCAGACATCATCGTCACTGGCCCAAAGCTTTAACAGCTCCGCCTGCCGTGCTAACTGCGCTGCTTGTTGTGCTAAATCGCCTGTTAATACCGGACTGCCGGTCCAGGCTTTGCCTTTAGCTGCAGCAGCTGCCAAAGCAGCCCATTTTTTGGCAAAAGCAGCTAAAGCTTCACGAGGTTCAGCACCATCTTCTGCACTTAAATAATCAAAAGCCACAGGCTGCGGCTGCACACCTGTTGTGTCGCCGGCTAATATCCAGTGACCAACAAAACCCGGATCAGCCGGATCTTCCACTGCCCATAAACCTACATAAGGTGCGGCATACCATTCAGGCCAGTCACAAATGACACCATGTGGGATATTCTGCGCTTTTACATAAGCTTCAATAGCGGCAAACTGCGCATCACACCAGGCCCAATCTTCTGCTTCATCCAAATTCATCGTCATACGCCCTTGCTGGCTGAAAACGGCTATTTTCACCAAGTTAAAGCAAGGCAGCAAGCTTTGATTTCAAGTACACTCTGCGCCTTGTTTAGCTTAGGTACTGAAGATGACGGTTATAGATAATTTTGTGGCCCCTGCCTGTCATCAGCCGATTGAAACGCTGTATCAGGACCAACATATTCTGCTGATCAACAAGCCAAGCGGCTTGTTAAGTCTGTCCGGTAAAAACCCGCTGAACCTCGACTCAGTGCACTATCGTTTAGCCCAAGTTTACCCACACATCAGCTTAATCCACCGACTCGACTTGGGTACATCAGGCATTATGCTGCTGGCCTTGGACAAAACCACCAACGCCTTGTTAAGCCAGCAGTTTCAAGCCCGCACTGTGATCAAGCGCTACCAAAGCATAGTGGCTGGCCAAATAGAAAAAGATAGCGGCATCATTGAAGCGCCTATCAGCAAAGACAAAACCTTGTTTCCGCGGTTAAAAGTCTGTTTTGAACAAGGCCAAAAAGCACTTAGCCATTTTCAGGTGCTGGAACGTCTGACTAACCCAGACCGAACCCGGTTGCTATTTACGCCAGAAACAGGCCGCACTCACCAGCTTCGCATTCATAGTCAATATCTGGGTCACCCTATCTTGGGCTGTGATTTATATGGCAACGACGAAACACAAGCTATGGCACCGCGCCTTTTGCTGCACGCATCAGAATTGGAGTTTGATCATCCGGTAACAGGGCAACGTATGACAATATATTGCCCTTGCCCGTTTTGATTAGTTACACAGCAACCGCAGCACTTTTTGTAGTTCCGGCTAAGAAGACCTGTCGCTGAGACTCGTAGTTTTTCAGGTTGGTCACCAGGTTTTGCAGATGCTCGAACATAGGGTCATTTTGCATCGCAGCGTAATCTATACTGGCGGGCATATCTGCCGCATCCTGCAGCAGATCAAACTCCAGCTGAGTAATGGCGGTGTCGGCTTTTTCCACTTTTCCGCCCAAATACCCAGCTAAGACTTCAGCTCTGGCCTGAGCCAAATTCGGGCCACTGCTACCATTCACGTCATCCGGAAGCATACTAAGTAAGTCTTTGTTTAAACCAGAAGCCGTAGTTACAACACCCTGATTATCCACAGAAGCAATTACCTTACCGCCCACTTTAATAGTCGCATAGGGCTGGGTTTGCGGCAGAGATTCAGCAAGTGGGTTATTCCGGCTGCTGTACTGATGTTCCAGATACTGCTGATTTGCCTCTATCAGTTGTTTTTGCGCTTGCATAAACTCCTGATAACGCTCTTCCGGCAGTTCTGACACATGGATGGCCTTCAACTGCACTGACAGTGGTGTTAAAGGCTCACCTGAGCGGCTGAATAACTCAGGGAAATTTTGAGGCTGGCTGTCAGCCGAAGTAACAGCAGTATTTTTTGTTTCTGTGGTTTGTGCCTCAAATGCGCCCAGCAGCGCCTCTTCAGTCGCTTGAGTTTGCCCGCTCAACGCATTGCTAAACTGGCGGTAAGTGGTCTGGCTAAAGTTCTGTATCCCGCTACTGATGGTCATCCTAAGCTCCGTTGCAACCTATCTGTATTGATAAAAGCAACAGCTGTGCCAAAAAGCTAAGCAGGCTAAAAGTTGGCTACAACCCGCAATAGAAGTGCTGCCACAATAAGCAAAAGCATACAGACACAGCAAAAAGCCATACAGAAACTTAGAATTGGACAAAAACATGGCAAGAAATTGCCCAGCATTTCATCCCTTCACCAGAAAACCTGAAGCCAGCAAATTAAATGCCTCCAGCGTTTTGGGCAGCATAGCCTGAGGATTGGCACTAGACGCTAGCCAAAGTGCTGCATTCAGGGCAGCACCATTTAACAACATAGCGGCAGCTTCAGCATCGACCGGCTTGACTGTACCATTTTCAATCAACTTCTCAATAGTGTTTCTGGTCGATTGCAGGCATTTATTCTGGCTCGGCCATTGTGATGGGTCACCCAGCACAGAAGGGCCATCCAGCAATACAATTCGCTGCACTTCAGGGTCCAGCGCCTTTTCTATATAGGCCGCGCCTTCAGCTAATAAACCTAACCAGGCATTATCTGCTTTGGCGCCGACAGACTTCGCATAGTCAGCCATTTCAGAGTCAATCTGGTCCACAACAGCAGCAAGCAAACCACGTTTATCGCCAAAGTTATGGTACAGCGCGCCACGGGTTAACCCGGCTTCAGCAGTTAAGGTATCCATAGACGCCGCAGCGTAACCTTGGTCAGCAAAGGCCCGCCGCGCAGCAGCAATCAGCTTCTCACGGTTTTCCGCCATCTTTGTTAATCGGATGCTCACTCAATACTCCTTTCACATACGCAATGTATGCCACTTGACATACGCGGCGTATGCGAGATATTCTACATACGCCTCGTATGTTAAACCAATTCAACATGCAGGACCATTAAAACTATCCGGATTGTGTTGTGCTACTGCACATATCGGCAGCGTCGCAGCCAATCACCCATTAACAAAGAGAGCTATACCATGACTACAAAAGAAGTTATTTTCCCCGCCAACAGACATGCACTTTATGAACAGCACGGTTATTCAGCTGCAATTCGCTCAGGCGATCTATTGTTTGTTTCCGGTCAGGTCGGCAGCCATGCTGACGGCAGCCCTGAAGCTGATTTCGAACTTCAGGTTGAGTTAGCCTTTGAGAATCTTAAAGCTACTTTGGCTGCGGCAGGTTGCGGCTTTGACGATATTGTCGATGTCACCACCTTTCATACCGATCCACAACATCAATTCGGCACCATTATGAAAGTAAAACAAAAGATCTTCGGCGCCCCACCTTATCCAAACTGGACAGCAGTAGGTGTCACCTGGTTATCCGGCTTTGATTTTGAGATTAAGGTAATAGCCCGCATTCCTGGCTGAAAATCCGAACCAGCACTTTAATAGCCGTTAAAGTGCTTTTTCCACTAATAGCTTAATAGATCAGAGACAAACAAACTCTTATCCAAACTACAGTTCGAACAGCCCCAGCCTAAGGCCGCAGTTGATCTAGCTTTACCTCTCCAAAACGTTGGATAAATAAAGCTTCTGCCTGATCCAGAGTATCAGTCAGTGCCCTATTCACCTTTTTCTCAATTTTACACTCCGGATGCTGAGACCGGCTGCCGATAGCAAACAAGCCTGGCCGGCCAAGTGCGATATAAATATCCAAAAGACTGATTTGATCCAGAGGGCGGGCTAAACTCCAACCTCCACCATGGCCTTTGCCGGACATTACATAGCCCCCCTCTCTCAAGCCCGCCATGGTGCGGCGAAACACAGCAGGATTAGTTCCCATGTTCTGCGCTAACACCTCTGAAGTTACAGGCTCTGTTGCATGCTCAAGATGCAATAAAACATGCAGCACGTCAGACAAACGTGTGTCTTTATTCATTATTTACGTCCTTCATTCCGTCATCCATCAGGCTGTTTGACAAAAAGTACAAATAACGTATCATTTAATGATACATGAAGTTCATCATAAGTAACAAACTAAAGCCTGACGGGCCGTTTAGTTTCATTACCTTAAATTCTGGAACAACTATGAACAATCACTTTGTGCAACCTCCTGAAAAGACATACCTCGAAGGCCCACCACGGCAAGTTCCCGGTTACCATAGTTTACATCGAATGACAGCCATACTGCTGGCAGAACAAGTACCTGCCGAAAGTTCTTTGTTGGTTTTGGGTGCTGGAGGAGGACTTGAAATTAAAGCTCTGGCTGAAGCCCAAGCAGGCTGGACTTTTGAGGGTGTTGACCCTTCTGCCGGAATGTTAGAGCTGGCAGCTGAAACAGTGGCCAGTTATCAGGATCGTGTTAGGTTTCATCAGGGTTATATAGAAGACGCTCCTGCAGGCCCTTTTGACGGTGCTGTATGCTTACTAACCTTTCACTTTATTCCGCGAGAGAGCAGGCTTGAAACTCTGAAACAAATTCATCAACGCCTAAAGCCCAAAGCGCCTTTGATTATTGCACATCATAGTTTTCCTCAAACTGAGCCAGAGTGCTCACTATGGATCTCGCGACATCTGGCTTTTGGCAATTCACAATCCGCAAATCCTGAAGTGGCAAAAGAAGCGATGAAAACCAAACTCAGTATTTTGGCGCCAGAAGAGGAAGAGGCATTATTAAAACAAGCCGGCTTTTCCCGTATCAGTTTGTTTTATGCAGGATTTAGCTTTAAGGGTTGGGTAGCCTATGCCGGATGATTAATGCATAGCTGCGGCACATAATGAGGAGGCCTTATTGCTCCCAGCTCGGATTTGTTTCTGGCTATCCAGCAGATTGCTGTCATTTGGGGAGATTTTCAGCGCGGCCTCAATCAGTGTGGTTGCTTTAGCCTGGCAACCTTGTTCACTCAGCAGCACAGCGTAATTGTTCAGATAAGATATTTCCTGCTGAGCAAAAGGCAGGCCTTTTTCAAACCACTGAGCAGCCACTAAAGGCTGGCTTGAGAAGTAATGATTACCCAATAAAAAGTACGGTAACCAATAGTCAGGCCATTGGCTTGTCGCGGTTTTAAGTGCTGTGATGCCTGTATTAACCTGTTGAGTGCTGAGTAAATCCTGACTGGCTTTGGTATAAATAAAAGGCTCAAGCTGCGCGCTGCTTTTATCCGCAGGTAACATGGCTAACAACCAGTAATTGCCCCGCGCCCAGGTGCGTTCAAAGGTAGAAAAGTTCAGCCGATGCGCTTCAGTCACCCCGGTATGCAAAATCACTTCTTTGCTTTGCAGGTCGTAGCCAATTACCACGGCATAATGCCACTGTGGCAGCCAGGCGAGAGAGTTGTTTTGTAGCACTATGATTGGAATATTTTCAGCAACCAGACTTAACAATTGGTGCATGGTACCGCGCTGTGCGTAGGCGACCAGCCCAAGTTGCCGTGTTGCAGCCGACATTTCAATTTGCAGAGTGCCTTGCAAACCCGAAATAAAAGTAGTGGGCGCTATAGTGGCTGGGTCTTTTTTAAGCCCATAAAAACCAGCAACTTCAGATAAGGTCGTTGGGCCGCAAAAATACTCTTGCTGCGGATAAAATGGTACTTGTGGGATAAGATGCGCAGAAGCTATCGCAGGAGGCTCTGCCAGTAGCAGCTTGGTTTGTGGCGGTGTCTGGCAGCCTGTCAGTAAAATTAACAAGCCCGCCAAAAGGCAGGCCTGTCGTAGTAAAACCATCAAACTCACGAATTAAATTGGGTTGATAAAAGGGTAAACGTCAGTCAGACCCATTAAATCCGTTACAACCACAACCACCAGTACAGTGACCACAACACCGACAATACCGCCTGCAGGCATTTCGTTCATCTGACTGTTCAGCGCATTCAGCTCTTCGGCAGTCATATTGGCGATACGTTGTTTTGCATCAGCAGGACTTACGCCCAGCTCGATCAGTTTATTCTGCACTTCGGCACTGTCGACATAAGACAGTACTTGCTGCTTGTTGAAATTGAACTGTTGATTAGAGATAACCTGCTCTGAACTAAACACAGCAGCGCTAGCCTGGCTCATACCAAGAACTAACATAGGACACAGGATGCTGGCTTTTAAAAACTTATTCATTTTATTTATCCTTAATTTGTTGTTTTTATGGAAAAAAACTGTTTTTAGATAAATCTCAGAGAGCTAACTATTTAACATTCATCTAAGGCGCAGAGTAAAGCATTCGTCAGGGATGCGCAACAAAGCTCACAGAGCAGCGCTCATCGGCAAAGAAGTGCGTAACCTATTACACGAGCCCACCTCGCCAAAAAAATCTCAAAAATCAGCAAACTCTTGATAGCAAGCTGCTTTGCAGACCTTATCAACGCCTGCTTGCGTTTGCCCGGACTAATCGTATAAAACCATGGCGGCGCGCTGCACAATATGCGTCATATTTGGCACGTTTCTCAGTGCTGTGTAAGACAGCATAGGCTTCAGCAACACGTCTAAATATCTCTGCGGTATTCGGCAGTTTACTGACATCAGGGTGATACTTGCGGCCAAGCTTTCGATAGGCTGCTTGAATAGCTTTGGTGTCCGTCGTTGGAACAACGCCAAGCACAGTGTAATAACCTACGAATCCATTGCGTGATCCTATCTGACGAATTCCTACAGCAAGCCTAACAGCCCCGCAAAGTGCCGTTCTGTGCGTTGGCACGCTGAATAAACAACAGAAGACGTTGGAAAGCCATAGCTATATGACCATCATAACTATCAATGCTTCAACTGCTTTGCCCGCCGAATAAAGTCCCTGCCCGCGACTTAAAAGCACAAAGGAGGCAATGCCTCCTTTTTGTTGCTACAACAGTCTTTTAGCTGCTCAGGGTTTAGGTTCTGGTAATAGATGCGCCACCATCTACTAAGGAAGCTGTGCCTGTGACAAAAGAGGAGTCGTCCGAGGCCAGATACAGCACTGAACGGGCTAACTCTTCAGGTGTTGCGACCCTTTTTAACGCATGCAACTGAGTGACAAAAGCCTGTGATTCAGCATTGTCATTCATACCTCTGTACATTGGTGTGTCAACGGCGCCTGGTAATACCGCATTCACCCGCACATTTTGTGGGCCAAACTCAGAGGCTAAAGCCTGAGTTAAACCAATCAAGCCTGCTTTACTGGCGGCGTAAGCTGCAACACCAGGGAAGGCAAAGCTATAACCGACAAAAGTAGAAGTGAAAATGATTGAACCGCCACCTTGTTTAATCATTTCAGGGACCTGATGTTTGGCGCCTAAAAACGCGCTGGTCAGGTTGGTTTCCAATGTTTCAGTAAAACCCAAAGCTGATACTTCAGTACTGGCGCCCATTTCACCCAAAGTGCCGGCGTTGTTATAAGCGATATCCAAACGGCCATACTGACTGACAGCTAAAGCCACTAAAGCTTTGGCGTAGTCTTCAGAAATAACATCGCCTGCCAGTGCAACAGCTTCACCACCTTGTGCTTTAATTTCTGCCACTAAGCTTGCCAGTTCGCTTGCACGGCGCGCCCCTACCACTACTTTTACGCCTTCACGGGCAAACAACAAAGCTGTTGCACGGCCAATACCTGAACTTGCACCTGTCACAATAGCTACTTTTCCGGTTAATTTTTGCATGATCTATTCCTCAGTTTTAAGTTAAACAAGGTCACATGACCTGCTTGACTGCTACTATAGTGAATAGCTTTTAGTGGATGAAGGCAGTGAATATAAAGCTATCATTCATCTTTTATGAACGAATTGATAAACAGAAGGCGCGGGAATGGACAGACTACGAGCGTACGAAATTTTTATGACTGTGGTGAGCAAAGGTAGCTTCAGTAAAGCAGCGGATCTGCTCGATACTTCGCCCGCCAATGTCACCCGCTATGTCAATGATCTTGAAGCCCATTTGGGCTGCAGACTACTGAACCGCAGCTCTCGCAAGTTGTCGCTGACAGAAAGTGGTGAAGCGCTGTTTGAGCGCTGCAAGTCGATACTGGCGGATGTGGCAGAAACTGAAGCGCTGGTGTCTTCAGCCGCAATGCAGCCAAGGGGCAGGCTGAGAATTAATGCGCCTTTAAGTTTTGGTATTTTGCATCTGGCACCTTTATGGCCTGAATTTAGCCGCCGTTACCCAGAGCTGGAACTGGATATTTCGCTGGTTGACCGGGTGGTGGACATAGTAGAGGAAGGCTACGATTTGGTGATCCGTATTTCACGTGCGGGTTCGGTCAATCACGCAGCGCGTAAACTGGCCAGCTCGCATAATGTGTTATGCGCATCACCCTCTTATCTGCAGCGACACGGCACACCCCAGACACCGGACGATTTAAAAGAACATGAATGTATCATTTACGCCTATTCGGGCGACGAATGGAGTTTTACTGACAGCAACGGCAAAATTCATCAGGTGAAAGTGAAAGGCAAGGTGCACACCAACAATGGCGATACGGTAAGAGCCTTGGCGCTTTGTGGCTCCGGTATTATCTGGCAGCCTACTTTTCTGATCGGCCCGGATTTAGCCTCTGGAGCTTTGGTGCCGCTACTGCCAGACTACAAATTACCCGATATTGACGTACTGGCCATGTACCCAAGCCGACGGCATTTGAGTGTCAAAGTAAGGATGATGATCGACTTTCTGGTGGAAGCTTTTGCCGGAACAGCGCCCTGGGACAACAAAGGAAAACAGAAAAAAGGAAAATAGCAGAAGAAAATAAAAGGGCCTGATGGTACAGGCCCCTGAGTTTTACAATTGGCTCATGCCACCATCAGCAATCAGTTCAGTGCCGACAATAAAGGCAGAGTCTGACGACGACATAAACAGCACTGTTTTAGCCAGCTCTTCCGAAGTACCAAAGCGGTTCAGCGGAATTTGGTCCTGAATGGCTTTTGCCATCTGTTCAAGCTGGGCAGCTTCCATCCCCAAACGACCGTACAGTGGTGTGCTGACAGGGCCAGGGCTGACTACATTAACCCGCACACCCAGTGGCAACAGTTCTGCCGACAAGGTTTTAGCAAAGGAAATCAACGCTGCTTTACTGGCTGCATACACAGAAGAAGAAGGCATGCCGATATGCGCATTAATAGAGCCATTTAAGACAATGGCGGCGCCACGATTCAGCAGCGGCGTCAGCGCCTGTATGGTGAAAAACGCCCCTTTGACATTCACGTTAAAGGTTTGGTCCCACAAAGCTTCATCTATATCCAGCAATGGGGCGAACTTCGCAACGCCAGCATTTAAGAAAATGGCGTCCAGTTTAATGCCCTGCTCAGCCAAAGTACGGGCTAATTCGCCAGTCGCTTTAATATCACCCTGATCATTCTGCAGAGCTATGGTGTTCGCGCCTATCAGGGTTTTCGCCTGGTCCAGCGTCGCCTGATCGCGGCCGGTGATCACAACACGAGCGCCCTCTTGGGCATATTGAATGGCAGTCGCCAAACCAATACCGCTGTTGCCACCTGTCACTAACACTGTTTTGTTGGTAAATCTGTTCATATGTAACTCCTGATTCTGTTGGGTTTAGCTTTCGCGTCACTGTTGTGGACTGCGTTGCTTGTTAAAAAATCTACCCTACATGCGATGAGCAACTTAGGTCACAAGGCTAACTCGTAGGCAGTGAGTGAACTATAAACAGTCAGAACTTCTGAAACAAACCCACAACTATTGATAATCCATTCAGCTTTTATGAATGATGGGTGCGGATATAGCCGTAGCCATTTGCGAAACTATTGGTTACAGCTTCGCCGTTGCAACTACAGCTACTTTTCAATAAGGTGAGGTAAATTAACTTGTTAGAACCACTTTCTGGCGGCTAACTCAAGGACGACCAATTCATGCCTGCACCACAGTTACTGCGTAAAACCCTGATCTTCCTTCTGGTATCTAGCGCCTATACAGGAGCAGGGTTTGCAGCCAGTTCAGACTCAACCGCGCTAAATGAGAAAATCAGCCGTGTTGAACAAGGGCTTTCTACTTCAGTGGTTGTTAAAGGCGCATCAGCTCAACAAATGCGGCTTGCAGATCGGATGCACTATCATCAGGTTCCTGCCGTAAGCATTGCGGTGGTAAACAATGGTCAACTTGAGTGGGCCCGCGCTTATGGGGTTAATGTTGTAGGAAAAGCAGAACACACCACGCCAACCACCTTATTTCAAACCGCCTCTATCAGCAAAGCCGTCAGCGCCATGGCGGCATTGCATCTGGTTGAACAAGGAAAACTTCAGCTAGATGGCGATGTAAACAACCAACTGAAAAGCTGGAAGCTGCCTGACAATGAATTCACTAAAGAGCATAAAGTGAGCCTGCGGCAGTTGCTGAACCACAGTGGTGGCGTCAATGTGCATGGTTTTCATGGGTATGCGGAGAAGCAAACTGTACCAAGCCTGCTTGCAGTGCTAAAGGGGGAAGCCCCTGCCAATACGGAGCCAGTGCGTGTTGAAGCAACACCAGGCACAAAATGGAGCTATTCCGGTGGGGGTTACAGCATCATCCAGTTGATGATGATGGAAGCAAGCCAACAGGATTTCCCACAGCTATTGCAAGATATCGTATTCACCCCGTTAGATATGCAGCACAGTCGCTTCGCAGCCCGCTTGCCAAAGCAAGAGCGCAACAATGCGGCTGCAGGACATAACGGCAGCGGTGCAACCATTCCAGGCTTGTGGCACCAAAACCCTGAGCTGGCAGCTGCTGGCATGTGGAGCACAGCTTCGGACTTAGCAAAAATCATTATGGAAGTGCAAAAGTCGGAGGCTGGTACTTCAGACAAAATACTCTCCAGTCCATTGACCAAAACCATGTTAACCCGCGGCTTAGGTGAAACCGGCCTTGGCTTTTTTGTTGAACAACAGAAAGACAGAACCAGCTTTAGTCACAGTGGCGGCAACGAAGGATTTCGCACCTTGTTATTCGGCTACACAAAAACCGGCCAGGGTGCAGTAGTACTGACCAACAGCGATAATGGCATGGCATTAATTGAGGAAATTTTTACCAGTATTGCCGCCGAATACAACTGGCCTGACTTTAAGGTGACAGCAAAATCAGCCATAGCCCCAGACGCAACACTGAACAAAAAATTAGCAGGCGAATACCTGCTGTTAGACAAACCCGCTTCTATCATCGCCGAAGGCAACCGTCTGTATTTCCAGAGCGATTTAATCAGCAGCAAGCGTCTCGAACTGCACCGCGAAGCAAACTCCAGCTTCTTCCTAACAGCCCCAGACGCCACAGTCCGCTTTGAAACTGATGCTAAAAATCAGCTGACAGGGTTTTCTTTGATTAAGGGGGTGAATACTTATAAGGCGGAGAGGGTTAAGTAAGGTAGATAGCTGCTGCCATTCTGCCTTGAGAATGGTTTAAAAATTAGGCTATTTAGCAAGGCATTAGGTAATCGTTAAATTAGTTCTTAAGGAATAAAAGAAATCCTGGTATCATCAAAAAACTTAAAATAAAAAGTACAAAAAATTTGTGAAACGCTTAAAAGTTATTGATTTATTTGCAGGCCCAGGTGGGCTGGGAGAGGGATTCTCAGCTTTCACACATAGTAAAAATCATCCATTTGAAATAGCTATTTCAATAGAAAAAGAAGAAAGCGCTCATCGAACACTGATGCTTCGTTCGTTTTTCAGGCAATTTGGTGATTCCCCTCCTGACGAGTACTATCAGTTTTTGCGTGGTGAACTTGGAAACACCCCAGAAGAACATCTATATAAAATGCCGCAATTCAGCAAAGAAGTCATAGCAGCTCAAACTGAAGCGAGAAGATTGACGCTTGGTGTGGATAATATTGAAATAAACTCCGCAATTACAAATGCTATTGGAGACGATGAGTGCATCCTCATAGGAGGTCCTCCTTGTCAGGCTTACTCCTTAGTAGGGAGAGCCCGAAATCAGGGTATTCAAAGTTATAAAGCCGAAGAAGACTCTAGGAATTTCCTTTATTTGGAATACCTTAATATTATTGCACGCTACCAACCAGTTCTCTTTGTAATGGAAAACGTGAAGGGGATGCTGTCTGCTAAGATTAATGGACACCCCATATTTGACAGTATATCCCGAGATCTGCAAAACCCGAGCGAAGCGACTGGATGTGCACCACAGGCAAGACGAAAGAAACATAAATATAGGATCGTATCTTTAGTATGCCCCCCATCTTCCGAGACAGCTAAAAATGATGGAACTTCGGAATCCAAGAGTTACATAATTAGAACTGAAAACTACGGAATACCTCAACGAAGACATAGAGTTATTCTGCTCGGTTTGCGAGAAGATATTGCAGACAAATGGAATAATGATCTTTGCTTAATACCTAATAATCATCAGACCACAACAGCAGAAGTCATAGATGATCTCCCTAAACTACGAAGTGGCTTGTCAAAAGGAGGTAACTCTAACGAACAGTGGCTGAATACAATCAAAAAAGCACAAGAAACATTAATCTCAACACTAGAAAACTCAAGTCTGAGTTTAATTGGGCGACAACTAGAAAAGATAAAGATGCAACTTAGTGTTCCTAAATATATACAAGGCGCCAACCAAGGACTTAAAAAAGACACAAGTTTAGAATTAGCAAGCAATACTGAGCTACAAGATTGGTACACAGATAAAAGATTAGGTAACTATATTACCAACCATCAGACGCGCGGACACATCGAACAAGATTTGCACAGGTACTTATTCTGCAGTACTTGGGCAAAAGTTGCACTGCAAAATAATTGGGAAGATTTATTCCCAAAATCAAGAGACTATCCAACACCTTTGAAACCTAACCATAAAAACTTTGATAGTGGAAAATTTGCGGACCGTTTCAGAGTTCAAGTGTCTCATACACCAGCAACGACAATAACAAGCCACATATCGAAAGATGGCCACTATTTCATACATTATGATCCTTTACAGTGTAGAAGCTTCACAGTGAGAGAAGCGGCACGCATTCAAACATTCCCAGACAATTATTTCTTTGTTGGAACTAGAACCCAACAATATGTCCAGGTGGGCAATGCGGTACCGCCATTTTTAGCATTTAAGATTGCAGCTATTTGTCACGGAATTATTAATAACTAGATTTCATTCCAAAAGATCAAGTATTGATACCGGTTTAATTGTCGGAATTCCAACAGAACCATAAAAGCTGGAAAAGCACTCTTGCAAGGCCTCAGCATAAGGTGGTGCCAATGTGGCAATTTTTTGATAATCCTCTTCGATTTTTGAATATTGAATGCTATTCACTTGAAGGAAATCACAGTATAAATGAGGGATGTCAAGAAATTTAGGCAAATACCAATGTCTGCCAACAGGCCTTTTTTCTGTTTGGGCTGGTGAGTTCGCCCAGATTCTAAGTTTTTTAAGTTGTTGAGTAATTTCAATTTTCTTCGCTGAATCAATTTTATCACCCAGTACTGACTTTGCACACTCCGCGCGAATGGTCAATATAAACTCCGCCCTAGGTGCAATAGCATTATCTTGCTTGAATAAATGACAATGTGGGGTAAGTATTATCCTAATATCAGTTGGATCATTATTATTTCGGAGTATATCCCCAAGGCTGTAGTAGTCATGATCTAATGAGGGGTATATATAATATTCTAGTCCGTGTCGGCTATCGATAGCTACGTATTCATCTGATTTCAAATCACTTATTATTAGTGCGGCTCTTCTTCTTACAAGGCGCTCTAATTGCTCGTAGTTGTCTTGACTATCTATTTTTATATTATTCCAATTATCCTCAAGAAAGCCCCATAGATATTTACCTGCTGAGTTTTCCAGTTCTTCATGTAACTTTCTGGAAATCTGTGGCACTCCAATTTTCAAAATATATCTGATTGAATCATCTAACGCATTTTGTTTACCTTTATCAACCCAGTATACAAAAGGTGATGTTTTCAGTTCTGGAGGGCATTCACCACTACTGCATACAATTACAGAACAGAATTTCCCCTTTCTATATTCGGCAATTGTTTCTAAAACAGCCGCGTTCCGGTTCTTATGTTCACCTTTGTAAGTGTCAGAAATAACCAAATCGTATCGCACATGACTGTTCTTCACCTCAACCAAGGCTTCATCAAAATTACTAAACAAGTGTAATTTGACATCTATGCCAAGCTCAGAGAACACATCCGGAAGATCTCGCTTCAATTGCGCCAGATAATCTCCGTCGTCTTCTACAATTAAAACATCCAATTTCATATAATATCCTTACAATCCAACGTTTTGTAAAAAACTAACTTCGAATAACACTCCTGGCAAGTCGCCATCGTCACGATATATAATCTTTCCATATGGCTCAATTACTTGCCTTGCGATAAACAATCCTAGTCCCATACCGTTTGGCTTGAGCGAGTAATATTGTTCAAAAATTTTCTCGCGATCATGTTCAGGTATTCCAGCACCATTATCTGAAAACTCAATGGTGAATCCATGTTCAACTTTAACTATGTTTATTCTTATTAACCCACCGTTGCCATCACCGTAGTGTCTAGTTAACCAGTAAATACTATTATCAATTAAGTTTGCTACAATCTGACCAAGAATAGATTGAGGCATATGCACTATTAATGGATTGTTTGGCCTTGTGAACTCCACTTTTAAATTCTGTTTTCTAATCAAATTTTCATACAGATTTAGGTTACCTAACACTTCTTCAGTAACGTCAAATGATGTAGCACGTCCTCTTTTCCCCGCAGTCTTTGGATCAAGGCGAGCTCTTAGATTTCCAATTTGTTCTAACCATCCGAGAGTCGAAGTAAAGCTTTTAGTTAACGTTTCTGATATTTCATGATCTATTTTCAGCTTCTCTATCGTTTTCCGTATAAAAATTATTTCTCTATTAATACGACCAAGAGGAGCGCCAATCTCATGTATTACCAAATCAACTAATTGCCCTAAACCAGCAGCTAAGAGAACTCGAGAATAATGTGCTTGTAATTTTTTTACGCCTTCCCTGATATCGGCATCCTTTACTTTTACAAGCTTTGTAACAGGGTGAGATACACCTAATTGGCTAGTTGCTTCTTTCACAACATCACTCATATCAAAGGCTTCAAACAAAGTAGTCGTATATTCTGGCCGTGCGTCTTCTCTAGGCCTTAGACTATATCTCTCGTTTTCTAGAACAGATAGCACACGCTCAAACCACTCTTTAAGCTGCTCAAATTCAGCGGTATGGACTAAACCTTCACGTGTCGTCCTATCTTTTAATTCAGGGTTCGTTTCTCTAGACGTTCGAATTGAAGCAATAACTTGGTTTTTTGCGAGTCTCGTTGTTGGATTTTGGCGGCTACGATTATCTAATGACAGCCAATCATCGCCAACCTCTCCATATGGATGTACTCTAAAACCATCCCTGTAAATACTAACACCGCAAAACACATCCAATGTTTTCCTAACACCAGACAAATTCATATCGTATTCCAACATTAGCGGAGATAAACCATCTCTATCACGATCCCAAGCCCGAATTTCAAATTCAAAAGCACCGCACCCTACTATTTCACCCGACTTGCTCAATTTATGATTGGTATAATTTTTGTTTATCATACCGTCAAGGTGAAAATCAGCATTCAAATAACCCCGGCTGCATATCTGGCCCTTTAAGGTATATTTTGGTTTTTTTGTTAGTGGGTGAGATTCGACGTGTCCACTAAGATCAGGAAAGCTAGGTACCACTAAATTAATTTTGAAATCACCAATTTCATCGAAAGGAGAAATAAGCCGTGACAGTCTGTACTGAAGATTTTTAAAATCATCTTCTTCCCATATTTTTTTCTCATTAACACCTTCAATAGTTAAGACTGTACCATGCCCTCTATTTGGCATTGCCGTCTTCTCATATGTCATTTCGATCTGATCAAGGTAACTATCGTCATCAAAATTTCCCCACTCCAGCAACGCAGTCACGCCATGACTAGCATCAACTGTTTTGGTTTCCATGAACATGGCTATACCAAGCCTTGCTGCAGCAAAACGACCAACACCTTTGGCCCCTTGATATAATCGCCCTGACGGAGACCTACTATTCTTCTTTTTCGTTATAGTCCCAGGTTCAAACCAACCCTTAATGACGTTTTCAATATTCATTCCATGACCATTGTCGCTGACAATTAATCGATTAGGAACAAAAGCGTCGTTGACCTCAAAAACTACGTTTACTTCAGTTGCATCTGCGTCATAAGCATTTTTAACAAGCTCGACAACACCTACTCTTTCGTCACTAATTAACTCCTCTCCGATTAAGGATATTAATCTAGCACGAGGACGCATTCGAATGGTGTCTTGCTCTCTTTGCTCGTCTACGTTATTAGATTCATGCATAAAAACATCCCTATTCTCATTTTAAGTTCTGTAGCTGATAACTTAAGTTATTGTAAATCAGTCAGCTTCACAAGATTAAATTCCCAAAATAGGTCTCTACAATTCAGACTTTAAGGTTTTTCCTAGTTTTGTCAGTCGATATTTCTGAAATTTACTTGATGGTCTATCAGGAATTGTCATTTCGATGAAACCTTGCTTGAGTGCGGGGATCAAATAACGTTGACGTACATACTCAGCGTCCTTTAAATCCAATAACACTTGGATCTCCATACGACTTAATACCCCAGAAAACGAAAATATCAGTTGTTTTATTCCTCGATCTATCAAGTCGAGATTGAAATGGTCATGAGTTTTATTATTTTCGAGTTGTTTCTTGGTTACATCCTCCTGGTAGTCCTTGGTTACATCCTCCTGGTAGTCCTTGGTTACATCCTCCTGGTAGTCCTTGGTTACATCCTCCTGGTGGTCCTTGGCTACATCCTCCTGGTGGTCCTTGGCTGCATCCTCCTGGTGGTCCTTGGCTACATCCTCCTGGTAGTCCTTGGCTACATCCTCCTGGTAGTCCTTGGCTACATCCTCCTGGTAGTCCTTGGCTACATCCTCCTGGTGGTCCTTGGCTACATCCTCCTGGTAGTCCTTGGCTACATCCTCCTGGTAGTCCTTGGCTACATCCTCCTGGTAGTCCTTGGCTACATCCTCCTGGTAGTCCTTGGCTACATCCTCCTGGTAGTCCTTGGCTACATCCTCCTGGTAGTTCTTGGTGATATCCTCCT
>Ga0180008_1000693_pt1 | contig 25397 bp, 21 predicted proteins | sample MM_PW_MetaG_FD_121121 | JGI IMG/M metagenome (GOLD analysis project Ga0180008, IMG submission 121121) | Groundwater microbial communities from the Aspo Hard Rock Laboratory (HRL) deep subsurface site, Sweden - MM_PW_MetaG | ecosystem: Environmental > Aquatic > Deep subsurface > Groundwater... | reverse complement strand
GGGTTGACGTGTGTTCTGGAATCTATAGAATGCACACCACCAAGACGCGGGAATAGCTCAGTTGGTAGAGCACGACCTTGCCAAGGTCGGGGTCGCGAGTTCGAGTCTCGTTTCCCGCTCCAAATATTGCGCTACAGAGTTCCACTGAATTCTGTAAGCGATTGAAATCAGGGCCTTTAGGCCCTTTTTTCGTTCCAGCGGGAACCACTGAAATCCAGCTCCATCCAGTGCTTTTAAGTCCCGATTTAAGTCCCGAATGAGGATCTTGGATTTGGATGTGCACTGAATCGGTTTTTTGCTGGAGCAGCTGGGGTAGCGAGACGAGCATCTGGCCCTGACTCTGTTCAGGAGCTCGCGATGGCACTCTCGGATACGACCGTTCGGCAAGCCCGAATCACCGGCAATGACTACACGATGGGCGACACGGATGGGCTTGCGCTCAACGTGACGGCGCGCGGCGGAAAAATCTGGCGTTTCAGGTACTACTGGGCGGGCGTGCAGAAGCGCATGTCTCTCGGTAGTTATCCGCAAATCAGCCTCAAAGAAGCCCGTGCCCGACGTGATGAGGCGCGAACCTTGGTCGCCCAAGGCATCAATCCCTATGAGCACCGTAAGCAACAGCGTCGTGCTGTTCGTTTTGCGGCAGAGCATACCTTCGAGGCCGTGTTCAATCAGTGGGTGGAGTTTCGCAGGCTGAGCCTGAAGGAAGGCCGCCAGAGCACGCTCTCGCAAATCTTGAGGATCTTCAATAAAGACGTCCTGTCCACGTTGGGCGGGCGGTCCATCTACGATATCAATCGTCACGATCTGTTGGATTTGCTGAGCAGGATTGAACAGCGCAAGGCCTTAACGACCGCCGAAAAATGCCGAACTTGGTTCAACCAATTGTTCCGTTATGCGCTGGTGAAGATTGAGGGGTTGGAACACAATCCGGCTTCAGACCTCGATGTTGTCGCACTTCCCAAACCTCCTGTGACACACAATCCTTTTCTCCGAATGGACGAGCTCCCAGGATTGATGGTTGCTCTTCGAAATTACGGTGGCGCCAGCCAAACGCGGCTTGGCCTTCGGTTGTTGCTGCTGACCGGTGTCCGCACGGGCGAGTTGCGGTTGGCGACACCAGACCAGTTCGATCTGGAGAAGCGCTTGTGGGTCATACCGGCGGAGGTGGTGAAGCAGCTCCAGTTAGCGATGCGAAAGCCAGGTAAGCAGACCCAAAATGTACCGCCTTATATCGTGCCGCTGTCGGTTCAGGCGCTGGAGATCGTGCGTCACTTGCTGGACCAGGTAGTCCCTGCGCAACGCTACTTGTTTGCGCATCGAAGTGATCTGAGCAAGCGTATCAGTGAGAACACGCTGAATGGCGCGTTGCGTCGGATGGGGTATGCCGATCAACTCACCGGTCATGGGATGAGGGCGACGATCTCGACGGCGCTGAACGAGATCGGATACCCGAAGGTGTGGGTGGATGCTCAGCTTTCTCATGCCGATCCGGACAAGGTGAGTGCGGCCTACAATCACGCGGAATACGTGGAGCAGCGCCGGACGATGATGCAGGATTGGGCGAACCGCCTGGATCTGTGGGGGCAGGGCCAGCTGAAAGCGGCAAGCTCTCCGCTTACTATTCGTTTAGAGGGCGCAGCTTCGTTACCTTCGTTGGAAAGCGCGAACACAAACGCCATTCTGTACAGCAGTGGCTTCCCAGCGACGACGGTCTCAGCCTCTAAAAAGTCCATCAGCAACGAACCGGTCCTTAACGCGGATCAGTATTCACCTGTCCTATCTGCTTCAACGCAGACTGAACAGCTGCGCGAACCCCAAGTATCTGAGATACAACGTCAGCGCGCCGAGATGCTAGCCACCTATGAAGCTTCGAATAATTTGCCGCTGCTTGTCTTCGCCAAACTGGCAGGCAAATCCCGAGATCAGATCAACCGCGATATCAAAGCTCGGCGCCTGTTGTCCCTGAGCCTTGGGAATCGCGGTCAGCGCATTCCTGATTGGCAGCTTGATCCACTGCGACACAAGTTGGTACTTGCTGCGTTAGCACGGTTTCCGGATGTCGATGCATGGAGGCTTTATGGCGCCCTTTGTAAGCCTCATGATCGATTAAAAGGTCGCGCGCCAATCGATATGCTCAATATGGAAAATTTCGAAGGGACCGCACAAATCGTTTGCAGTGCGCTGGGTTCAAGCTGAGGTGCTGTCTTCGTGCTGTGATAACGGATGTCGCTGCTTGCTTGGGTCCATCTAGCTCGGGCTGCCCTAAATGCGTGGACTTCACGAGTTGCCTGAGGTGCGGCGGAGGTGTTCGGCAAGAGGCTTCTATTGCGCAGGAAGACACCCTTTGGCAATATCTCGCTCCCACCCTCTCTTGTCAGCTCTCCATCCCTCTCATTTGGGGGCTGCGTCTTGGGGATGGCGGGTAACCACCCGGCCTCGTGCCGGGTTTTTTTTCGCTCAGCCTGCCGAGCGAATGTGATCCTCAATCCGCAATCCTGATTTCACTGGGGCCAGGTTTCCGTTTTTAACTGGATTGGAAGTCCCTTCCGGGGGCTCCTCTCCACCGCAACACGTGATGCGCGGGTAATCACCCATCAACTGGTGGCCGGGCACGATTTTTTACGGTACTTTGTGCTGGCATGAGGCCATATTTGCAGCAGGACGCACCTCCACGGCTAGGGTCAATATCTCCTTGCCGGTACCGTTCCTGCGCATTCATTTCGTGACAGGAACGACCATGTCAGGCGGCGAAACCGAAAAAATTGCGAGGCTCGCGGAGCTCGTTTCCAGCGACATCTTCAACTTCTTCCGCTGGAAGAAAGAGGGGCCTGCCAACCTCAACTTCGCCTGTGTGAAGAAGGAAACACACGCGCCCTTGAAGAAGGCTGAGCACACGCACCCGACTGACGTGGTGTTCAAGTACGCAGATCCTTATCTGAACAAAGCCATCTACCTTCATACCGATTTGAAAAGCTATGCGGTTGGCTCCATCACGCTGGACTCGATCAAGAAGGCCCTGAAGTCCCTGGGCAAGACCATCGACTGTGCCCGTGCTTCGCTGGAATGGCAGACTCGCTACCATTTGGCCAAGCGTGAGAAGTATGAAGTTCGTGGGATGCTATTCGTCTATAACCACGATGACGAATACGACAAGAATTTCTACGATCATTTTAAGGATTACAAAGGTGAGAATCTGCATATCAAAGATTCTCAGCAGGTTCATATCGTCGAACCTTCATTAATCAATTACCTGAAGACGCTGCAGCTCGATGTAAACACCCTCAGAGCAGAAGGGACATTCCCGAAGGAAAATTACACCTTCTATTACCCTGACCTCGTCTTGCACAAGGCTAGTGGTGAGTACTGGGATCGTGCGGCAACCGCAGAGCTCATCGCTTCGCCGTATATGATCATTCACCACAAAGAGGTGATGTCGTACTGCGAAAAAGCCAAAAACGTGACTGAAACGTATAGCGAAGGCTATCTGATCTATTATCGCCGCGATGGTAGCACCGAGATCGAGTTCAGGTACCTATTTGACGCGCTATCCAGGTTCCAGATCCTCAACGCCAACAAGGACTTGAAAATCCGAATCAGAGTTGCCAATCGCCACCATCACAGCAGCATCCTCAGCAACTTCAATGCTGCCATCAACAGCTATGTGACCGAGTGGGGCGAAGACGAAAACCGCAAACGGAAACTGCAGGCGATCGAACTGGAGATCGTGAATCACGCGATTCCGAACTATAAGCCCGAAGCGATCGGATGGGAGCGAGACTGACATGAGAATGGGTAGTTTGTACTTTGCATCCGACAAAGCGATCTACGATGCGCTAACGCAGCGAAGCCTGACGAGCGCTGAGCTCAGAAAAGTCTTCCTCTCCAGAGGGATCGTGATCTCCAACGAGTCGGACAAAAAATTCCTAGCCAATCGATTCAGTGCCCTATTCCATGACTACTACGATTATCGGAATCTGTCGCTCTTGGTGGGTGGCCGTGACATTCGTGAGAAAACCACCAACGTGGTCGTCACGACAGCGGTTACTAAAGACCAACTGACCGACGCTCTCACCTCCGTCAAGGAATGGCTGGTGGATGACCAGCACGAGCAGGCTGAAGTGGCCGTCCACGGTGATCAGCTCAAGCTCACCGTCAAATACCAGAAGCTCGATCTGAGTCAGGCAGAGTTCCGTCAGGTGGTTGAGAAGACGGCGGAGGTGATCCTCGAGAAGCAGGGCAGTGGCTGGAAGATCACTGGCCCCATGAACGACAAGTTCAAGGACATCACAGATCAGTTGTATTCCCAAATCGAGATCGTCACTGATCAGGATGTGGCGACCCGAACCATTTCCTTAGAGGCGGTCCCTGATGCGGGCATCAGGACGAACTTTCTTCGCAGCTTGATCCGCAATCTCAAGGACATGGAGGTGGTCGATGTGGTCGACGTCTCCACGTTCAACCCTAAAGACCAAGAAGATGATGATCTGGATCTCAGTGACGATGCGCTGGTGATCGAGGATTCGATTGAGGTTGAGTCAGAAGATGAGGGGGAGGAAGTGGGGGATGGCGACCCTGAAGCCGAACTGGCCAGGCCGCAGCCAGAAGCCAGGATTCACAAGATCATCCGCATCGACAAGGCGTCCCTGAAGGGTAAGGGTGTCCTGGAGTCGAAGCAGTTGCTTGAGCTTGAAGGCCACGGGTTCTATATGTGGAAGATTCGATGGAAAGCTCGTGAGAAGCTCGTTGGATCTGAGCTAGTCCTGTTTGAGGCTCAGTTTGGTAACCAGACCAAGTACTGCGATTTCTCCTACATCGTCAAAGGTGTCTATAACTACAACAACGGGAAATACGCTAAAAACCTGGTACGTGCCGAGCCGGTGTTCGAGCAGAAGCTTAAGATCCGCCTGGAGGAGGCGGCGCAGAACACCCTGAATGACATCGAAAGGAGTCTGACGATATGAAGTCAAAGCGGCTGAAACTCTGGGTTCTGACCGCTCGCATTGACTTTCAGACCCTTGTGCATGGACTTCGACAACAGCCGTTCAACGACCAGAATCGCGTTGGTGTCGAGGCTATCGAGATCCTGGATGGCAAGGCAACCTTTCGGTACCACGAGCAGCGGGAGATCACCCAGTCGTTCACGAACCCTCTGGGCGAAACCGTCGAATCGAGTTACTCGACGCTCATCAGCTTCGACATGGTTTTCGAAATGCTTGGGCCGGATCGGTATTCGATCTGCATGGGTTCGCCAGCGAAGGATTTGAAGCCGTTCGTGGAGCTCATGCGAGCGGCAGCCGGGACGAACTTCGCACTGGAGATCGTGAAGCCGGACATCTCTTCGATTTATCAGCAGCTCAAGGATGACAAGCGCTTCACAAGAGTTATGGCCAAGCGGATCGTTTCTGGAGCGGTGACGTTCGACATCGAAAGCAGCTACCGGGTCGATATTGCATCGACGGGGAACGCGATGTCGAAGCTGTTGGAGATCACGGGTGGCCGCGCGGCACCGATCGACAAGATCAAAATCGTCTACACGTACGACTCAAGGCCTGTTCAGATTGAACTCTCGCGCTCAGGTTCGATTGCAGTGTCGTGGGATGATGAGGAGCACCTGCACCTGCTGACAGGCCTCTTGATCCGGTAAATGAGCAGAGACTACGAGAGGTCGAGCGGGATGTGCCAAGCCTGTCTCGGCTGTCTCGGCGCTTGGGGCGTTCAAAAAACTCAGCTCCACCCATCAGACCTTTGACTGCCAGTAACCGGAAAGGGGACGACTTTATATTCTCTAATTGTCCCTTTTGGCCGACAGCAGACGCTAGGCGGTTAGCCATGGTGAATCCGATATGGATGCCAGCCCGTGGCTGTATCTTCGCAACGCCACTCAGAGTGGATAGCAGCCCATCCGAGTTTTCCAAGCTCTTTCGGCGAACAGTGGAGACGCAAAACAATTTTCTAAGGAGTTTTTATGCCTATCCCTTCCGCAGTTTGGAACACCATCGAATCCGACATGCGTGCCGTCACAGTCCTGACCCAGATCGGCTGTGACACGCACGCGCTGGCTCTGGTGTTCAGTTCAATTGATAAAATGGCTTGGCTTACCAGCGCAAATATCGACCACACCCGTAGTGACTTCATACGTTGGGTCGACGATTACCTTCTATCAGCAGGCTCAATCTCTCTTGACGCAATTGACCTTTACGCAGCGAGATGCGGATTTCTCCATACTGGCTCCTCAGAGTCAAAACTGTTTCGCGACGGAAAAGCGAAGCAAATCTTTTATTCCGTCGGACCTCGTAGGCCACAGGGAGAGATACTGGCCGAGGTCCACGCGAAGCTACCAAAATTAGGTCTCACACCAGACGACGTGATCATAGTTCAGTGCATCGAGCTGTTGGAGCAGTGGGTGACAGCTATGGAGCGATTCACCGACGCCGTAAAGGCAGACACTTCCCTTGAGATCCACACAAAAGAACGGGCTGAACGTCAATTGGCCGTTTTCCCAGTAGCTTGAGGCCACCAACGGCCTGTCCGCAGTCTCCAGAATTCCCTCACAACCGAATCGCCTCAGCGCAAGCCCGCTTCGGGTCGTTTGCTGCCCCTCTCGACAGGCGGAAATCGGCCAGAAACGGACGTCCATAACCAGTTGACCCTTGAAATCGCTGCAAATGCGGGACGAGATTTTCACCATTTATGCCATATAGATACTAAGCTGGGGATCTACTGTAAAAAGTGAAAGGGAGTTTTTCACATGATGAGATTTTTTTTTGCTTTTTTGCTCACGCCCCTAGTTGCGTCGGCGGCGAACGCCCAAGTGATCTATGCGTTAAATCCGGCCGGTTCAGGTGAGATCGAAGACGTATTGGGAGGGAATGCAGCATTGAAGGCAAGCAACTTCTATGACTTCATGGTCAAGGAGTGGAAAGTTTCCACGGTAGAACCAGTCTATAATGATAAAGTCATCAATAACGTAGTGGATCTTATCCCATATGAAGTGGTCGTGGTGCCAGAGCTGGTTACGGTTCATACAAGTCAGATGAGAGGTTCCGGTGACGATTACAAGAGGCAGAAAACTTCGGCCGTCAGCCCACTTCCGGTCACAGTGAATCCTGCGGAGGATTCCGTCTTTATTTATGCCTTCAACAAAGATGGAAAGCTGATTTATCCGTTTGCCTCCATCCCCTCCGGCAATGCCAAGGATTACACATCCATCTACAGAATTCAGGCGTTTCAGGAGCATTCAAATTTCACTTCCTTTTTTCAGCCTATCGTCACTAATACCGATATCGATATTACAGGTACATATACGAAAGACCGACCGAACATGAACCCGCCAAACGCCTTCATGTTTCGCGGAAGAACAGTCGGCCAATACTCCCTAACGCTTGCCGTACAATTCAATGAACTGTTCCTTTCGGACTCTACTCCGCAGAAAGTGAAAGAGCTAGCCAGCAAGATTGTGACCAAAACCGTTGAAGTAAACGTCGTCGACGGGCCGGAGACGATCGATCAGCTTCTGTTTAATGCGTCCAGAACCCTAGGTATGCAAGACCCGTTGAAGGACTTGGGCTTTGCAATAAAAGAAGGCGAGAGTTTGGAAGTCAGCCTCAGCGGACGAAAATTTCGCAAAAAATGGGACAAAAGCAGCCAGCAGTATCAAGATGATGGCTCGGTGAATGTCATGCTGAAGCAAGCGAATTGGAACTATAGCAACCTGAACCAGAAGGTCGGCGCGCCCTATGACGCAGACCTGATCTTCATCAGAAAGCTGACTGCGGACGGCACCTCCGCTCACATATTGGCCAATAAGTTGCCATCGACTGCGACAGAAGGCACAGGGACGATAACCATCGACGCGCATGGGCGTCGATTCAATATCAACGTCCGAGTCGTGAAATAGTTTCAGTACTTGTGCTAAACCGATCCGGCTGCGGGGCGACCGCCATGCAAGGAGACAGTTTGTGTAAATCCGATAAGAAGGAGATCGTCTCGCGACTTCCTGCAGGCATTCAACTTAAATTCCGTCCTAATACGGTTAGCTCATCCGACACGGCCATTTTAAGCAGCCGCCGTTTCTAGTACTTGTGATGGAAGTTAGGGGCCGTTAGGGGTATTTACTAAGGCTTAGCTTAGAACGGCTGAGCGAGCATCATGATGCACTGTTGGTAGACATAGCGCGGATTTCCTCAAGGGTGGGGATCGGTTTGTCTCTTGGCAGAACCAAAGTCTGGGAGCTAAGAATTGCCGTCTCGTAGTGTGATGCGCACTCAATATTTCCCCCCTGTTGGAACCAATGAGTAGCTTCAGGCAAAAGTGTCCGGGGAAACGGGTGCTTCGCGTATGGGTTGTGAAACACCTCAAGATCGGCAGACCAAGGCTCGTAACCTTGAGGCCAGAGAGCCCTATACTCCTGGCTTGTAATGTCTAGGCAAAATGGTACTCCCTCGGTCGCACCGGGGATTCGATCCCAGATGCTGCCGAAGCGGATGTACAGATAAGCATCATCCATAGCGCCACCAGAGATCGGAACTCTATAAAATTTCGAGATTGAGCAAGTGTTAGTGAAGATTACAGCCGATAACTCGCAGCACACCGGACTCCGGAATAAACCGGCTGGAATCTTCTCCTCACCTTGAAGGCTCAGCTCTTCGCTGGCCAGTGTTATGCGAACGCGCCCCCCTTCCATGCTGGGCTGCAAGACGTAGAGATAACTAATCAAAGCATTTCGACTCCAAACCATTGAGCTTGGAGCGTGAAAGTCGGCCAGGGCGATTGCGAAAGGATTACCGAGGACATGCGGGGTAAGGTGATAGTTTTTCTGCAGCTTCGTACGAAGGGTCTTTGCAAAACGGGAGGCTGCCGGCCCAAGCGTGCGCTCGAGGATGTCTGTCGGCGGCTCAGATGGCTCAGCGTTGAAGTGTTTGAAGCGAACCTGAGGATTTGCCGTGACGGCCTCCACCCATGCCGCATCACCTGCTCGGTTTTGGAGTAGGAAATCCGGCGACCGCTCTGGCTGAGTGACTAGCATCCCTTGCTCACGGAATGCCGCCAGCAAATGCGCTTCCCACATCCTTGTATGGAAATTTTCCGTCTGAAAGTCGCCGGCCCAGTTGGCATCCGGATTGGGTAGGGCTAGATAGAGCTGGTTGATGGTCCAAGCAGCCATGTGGTGAAAAGGTCGTCGAAGACTATCGAACAAATCACCGGGCACGCGCCCCAGCAGATCGTGCAATGGTGGACGCCTAGCAGTATTGGCTGGAAGCGGCTCACGAGGCTCCCCCTCTTTTATCGCCACCTCCAAGGCATTGAGCGCAGCGATCTTGCTAGCGAGTCCATGCACCTCTAAAACAACCACCCAGACATCGTCCAGCTGGCGCCTTGCAACCATACATCCAAAGCTAAGAGTCTCTGTGTTTTGGGTTACTACGCCATAGGCAATTCCGTCATCACTCCCCCACACCTCAATGGGGCCTGCTCGACCAAAACCATGCCCTCGTGGGAGGGACAGAGCGTAGATATCGAACAGCTGTTGGGATAGTCGCCTCATACAGAATCTCCGGCAGGTGTGCTCTCGCAAATGCAATGGCTTGAGCTGGAAAATCTATTGTCGCTTCTGAAGTGAACTGATCATAAACCTTGAAGACTGAAATGACTGCTCTTGGCCGATTGTAGCCTGTTGCGAAGGGCTGCGTTCGTCTCAGGGGTGCTGTTGACGAAAAGACGGCGAGCGTCTCGGGATGAATAACAGAGGGGTAAAGCTGCGCGTGTGCATTTCAGAATAAACTTGAGTTTCGATTCCTACCAACGGGGCCGTTAAAAGTTAGTCTCTTTCGATTTTAAGAAACGGATTGTCGAGTGGTATAACTTCAAAAAATTGCTGGGAATCCTCAATCAAGTAGCCCTTCAAAGTTGTTTTCTTTCTAGGGCCTTGCACTTGGCATGTCCAGATATTTAGGCCATTGTCCCGCTTTGTGTGAATCTTCAACTTTTCGAACTGCTTTTGCACCCAACGCCATTCCTCCATCTCCTGATCTGAACCCTGCGAAACGCCTGGAAATTCCTGCGCGTAGCGTTGGAAGAGACCAGGCGTGACCAAAAATACGCTGCCATCCACTGTGTGGATTTTGGCCTTGCTGTCATTGATGATCAACTTGTGGCTCAGAATGCCTTCCTTGACCCAATTCAGGAATGCCTGGCCTGGGTTATCCGATGGAGGCGTTGAGGTTTCGAGAGTACTTTCTGCCGGCGCATTGCTGGTCTCAGGGTCTATCAATTCGAACATGTCCAGCAGCGTGCCGAGGTAATCGACATCCTCTAGTACCATGGGATCCGGCTGCGGTTGGCTTTGAGCTGATCCTGCACTGGCTGCCTCAGGCGCTGGTGTTGGTATCTGGGTGTCAGTTGAGTGGTCATGGGCTGCAATGCTCACCGTTCCACTGAAAGCCTCGGGCCGGTCTTCGTTCCCCCAAATCAGTGCGGGTTGAAGACGCAGAAAGGTGAAACTCTGCTGCCAATTTCCCTGAACCACTAGCGCAGTCCAGATGGCTTTGCCTTCTGGAGTCGACTCGACCAGCCCATGCGATTGCAGTTCATCGAACACCGCGAGGTTGGACGAGGGGATGCCCTCAATCGATTGCGACAATAGATAGGCTCGCAGCTTGTCCGTGACCGTCTTACTGACCAGCCAAAGTGCGTCTTGAGTCAACCATCCCGCGGCACCTGGCTGGTTGAGTTTCAGCTCGTGTTGAACCAGATGACGCAGTCCGCTGATCAGGTGATGTTGCAGTGAATGAGTCGGGGCTTGCAGCGCCTTGCTCGGGTTACCACCTATGTTTTGTGCGGTGGAAACGCGGTCGGCTTGAATCACCAATTCGCCCAGCACGCCGGCACGTTCGTACTGGCCCGCCAGGACATACAGCAGGCTGGCCCACAGTGACGGAAATCCACTTAGCCAATCAAGGATTGGACGGTCAAGAATCTGGGTGTAGAGCAAGCCGGCAGCCGCGCCGTGCAGGTGGTAGTCGCGACCCTTGGGGTAGCGGAATCGATACGGCTGATCCAGGGCTCCCTGCCAAGGATGCCAAATACGGCCGCCTTGCCGTTCGACCAGCAGGTCAACGGCGATCTTGCCGATGTCGTGCAGCAAGGCACCATAGGCGATGCCAGCCGACCAAGCGTCGGTCTGGGCCGCTTGGTCTTCGGGCGCGGCGCCGGTCGGCAGCAGATACGATTGACGCAGTTTCAAACTGCAGGCGACCAGTTCCAGTCCATGGTCGAGCATGCCGCCAAGATAAGCGTGGTGGTGCGTCTCGCTGGCTGGAAGCTGCTGGACCAGCTCGGCGTATCGATGGATCGGATTTAAATAGAGCTGGCTGAATTGCGGAGGGGAGAGGGCGGTGTACTGCCAAATGCGATCAAGCAACTGGCGGCGATGCTCGGTTGCTAACAAGCTCTGGGACGATTCGATGGGCAGGTACCCATCGGCGACGTTTACGGTGGGTGGCGGAGGAGGCTTTTGCCTTTTGTGCCGAAACAGACTGAGCATCGTGACCTCCGGGAAGTGGCTGGGTCAGTGGCCTTTTAGCCTTTTCGGATAGCGCTCTTACCCTTGAGTGCCCATTCCCTTCCAACCCTTACCCGTCCTTTTGCCGTGTGTCCCTTTGTGCGGCAATCGGAATATTGATTTGTCCTGGTGCCGTTTTATAGGACGCGCATGCTGGTACGAAAAAGGAAAGTGTCGGTACACTGCGGTGCGAATTTTATTGGGTCTTGTCATGAATCTCACTGACGCCACGCTCGTGCTGCTGCTCGCGGCACGTATCCATGGGACAGACGAAGCTGTCAGGGCCTCGGCGAAGAGCGTGGTCAAGAAGCTGCCGCGCAGCAAACGCGATCTGATCTACAAGGTGATCGACAGCCGAAGTCCACTCGAGCTGGTGGATTACCTGGCTGAGAATCTGGATACGTAACGGTGTACTGCGGTTGCGGGATTACCTCATGTTCTTTGCGTCAGAGCTCCGCAGTGTGGGGATTTTTCTGGGCATAGAAAAAGGGTCCAACTCGTGTTGGACCCTGTGAAGCGATTGCAGCAGTGAGGTAACGATCAAGCTCCATCTTTCATGCATCGCGAGTCATCCATTACCGTCTGCTTCTGTTGCTGCTCCAGGTTGAGCACATACTCCGAAGCGCATCGGGCCTGGCCACTGGCGCGGAAAATCGCGCGGTTGTCAGCCTTGAGCAGGCCGAGCCAGGAGTCGATATAGCCCTCGTGCCGAAGCTCTCCCCGTATACCGGCGTAGGCACATAAAAAAGCGGCCCCCATTTCGGCGATCAACTCTTCAAATGCATAGTCTGGCGAGCCAAATGGACACGGAGAGGTTACTCCTTCGCGCTGCAACCGAGAGTGGTGTCCGGTCCAGTGCGTCAGCTCGTGAAGTGCGGTGGCGTAGTATCCACCTTGATCGTGGAATTGCGATTTTGTCGGCAGTTGGATGAGATCCCTGATCGGGTGGTAAAAGGCTTCGTCGGCAAATCGATGAATGATATTTGCGCCCGAACTTAGCAACAAACTTTCCGCAGCAGCGTTGGGGAATACGGGATCGCTCGGTTCCGTCTCGAGCACGGTTTCGTTAAGCGTTTCGAGCCCTTCCGTTTGCTCGATGTTGAACAGAAAATGCGTCCTGAGAATGCCAAAGTGAGCGACTTTTGGCTGACCGTTTTCATCGAGTACGGGTTGGCCTGCTTCGGTTTGTTCCTCGCGCTCCATCGGCTTGTAGAGCACTGCCAGGGTGCTGTGCTCACCCTTACGAATGTGCCCGCCAGCTTTTTTGGCTTGATTGAAGGTCAGCCAGCGATCTTGAGTGAACCCCTGCAACCTAGCCTCGGCCCAGAGCAACGGTAAATTGATGCCCGAATAGGGACGCTGTGTGACGGCGTTTATGGGATAGGGTTGGTGATGACCGACGTCAGTTGAGCCACTTGAGGACCAGGGTTTGATCCAGGGCGCTACGCCTTGGTCCAACGCGGTAACGATCTTGTCAGTCACGTCTTGGTAGATATTGCGCATGGCATTTTCCTCGGAGAAAACGGAGGAACGCCTTTCCCGTCGGGGAGGGTTCCCCGGTGGGTGTTGGTTGGATTGGTGCAGGACTGCGTATAGCCTGAGTTGGATCAGTGGCCAGGTATGGCCGTTTGCGTTTAGCGTTGCAGCTCTTCCGCAAGCGCTATCAGTAAGGCGTTAGGTTGGTCTGATGCCTGAAGTAGGCTGAGGCTCAGTCGCAGCAATGGTTCATGTTCTGCATCACTCACTGAGCCGAACTTGGCTATCTCGAACACCACGTAGGGTGCGTTTGGATCGGCCAGGTGAGCTTTGAAGGCTGCGCGTACCACGTTGCTCAGCCTATCGAGCTGCAGCTTTTCAGGATGACTTGAACCGTCGAGCAATACTGCGTGTTGCCACGCGTCTGGAGTGAACACAACGGGCAAGCGCAGAGTGTTCAGTGCTTCGGGTGTGAGTGAGTCGGACATGGTGTGCCTCCGTTGATAGCGCGAAGAAACCTGTCCCATTGGGGAATGAATTTCCCCGCAGTGGGTTGAAGAAAAGCAAGAGGGGTTAGGACGAGCCGAGCTCGAAAGAGGCTCGGAAGAGCAGTAGGCGTTCATCACCCGTGAAACGTGACCGTGCGAGCCACCGAACGCTAATCGCACTTGGGGGGAACCATCACCGGAGTGACGTAGTTTTGAAGGCTCTGGCTACCTGGGAAGGTGCTGTCGATAACAGCGATCCGTACCCTCTATGTAGCTGGATGATATGGACGGGTCAACGGCCATAGAAGCGCTGGTGCACGAGCTGCGTCTTCTGTCTTCCAGTGAAGAGTTTTTCGACCGAGCAAGCTGATAAACGGTTAAGCGTGGGCGATTTTCAGTAGTAGGCTGTAATCTCGATTTCCACAGGAACACGTTCAGAAGAGGGCGCAATCATGCCGGCTCAGCAGCCACTTCAAATCTCCCGCGCACACCGCTGGGCCTATGCATGCGGTATGTCGGTAAAACGTGTTTATCGCAGGTTGAAAGGATTTGAATCTCGTATGGCTAAACGTGCGGTGGCGACAGGTATGCCTGCGGGTGGGCTATTGGTTCGTGGGAGCTTTCTGGTTACGAAGCTGGCACTCATCCTTGGGTTGCTCTTTATCGGTTTCTGGTTGGTAGCTTCTGTCGTAACGATGATTGCTGTGATTGGTCTCCTGTTGTCCAAGGCTGCCATTGATGGGGATCTTAAAGAGCCGGAAACAGGGCCAGACTATCTCGGTGCCGACCTCTACATCGGTGACTTCGACGACAACGGGCACTATATCGGCGACAGCAAGTCATCTAACTGAGCGCTTAGCAGCCCCCATTATTTGATCCGTACCTTTACTTGCTGAATCACTTGCGGCTTTGCTGCCATTGGCCAACATGCCTTGAATCCCGTTTCCTACTGCATATCCTGTCCAGCTCATAGCTCCAAGGAACAGCATAGGCAGTACGATGAACATTGCCCCCATCACATACTCAATCACCTGCGCCGTGACTGTTCCGTCCATAAAACCGGATGTGGGTAGGGACAACAGCACCTGACTGGACGCTGACACTTGGTTGTACAAGGTATCGAGCATGCTGGAGTCGACCCAGCGGGCCAACTCCCACCAGAAGGTCAGCATATGTAGCGTGAACAGCGCGAACGTCACCGTCATGACGGTCTTTAGCTGGTAGGTGCTGACCAGCAGGATCAGCGGCAAGCTGATGATGACGCCCATGATTAGGAAAGCCTGCACCATCGGCAGGGCTGCGCGTAGTGCATTCATTGCCGGGAAGTTGCTGAATGAACCAAGGGCCAGCCCAGTATTGGTGGCCAGGTTATTGAGCCCCTGATTGATCGACCCACCACGAGCGCTGGAGCCGTAGTCCTGGTACACCTGTCCTGGCGACATGGACATCGATTGCTGGCGCGGGCTGACCAGTTCGCGCAGGGTGGCATCCTCAATCTCATTACTCGAACGGCCAGTCAACCAACCTTTTAGCTGAGTCAGCAGCGAAGGATCGACTTGCTCGATCAAGCGCTCGCGCAACCCGACACCGTTGTCACTCCACCACTGTCTGCAAGTGGGGTAGCCCGCGCCATTCTCCAACCGTGGTAAGGAAGTATCTCGGGTTTCATCATAGGGCCAACTGGCTCGCGGTGTCCGTGAGCGATCGGTGTCGTAGTAGCCCGGAGTGTCGAGAAAATAGCTTGAGCCGATCCAGGACGCATCATGACTTTGCACCTTGTCCAGCTGTGGACGATTGGTGAACAGCCGAGAGCGGGAATAGCCGTAGCAGTCGCGAGTGAAGTCGGCGACTTCCTGTAGCAGGACCTGACTGTCGATGCGCGAACTGTCGATCTCCATGCGCATCTGCCGGATATCCGGTGTGCAGGGGATGGCCGCGGTGGCCGCCGCCGTCACCCCTTTGCTCAAGGCGTGCACCAGAAACCACCAAATTGGCACGTTGGCGGAGCGTTCGCCGATGGTATTGAAGGTAATCCCCCAGGCGGTTTCTGCTGGCTTAGCCACACTGACACCGCAACGCTGGCTCGCTGCATCATCGAATGCCATTGACGTGAGGCTCAATGGAAAGACCGGCGCGCAGCCGAACAAGACAACGATGTAGGCCAGCCACAGCCGGTTCTCTATCCGCGGTACAGAGAGCAATCCTTTGTTGCCCTCATCCGCGCCTTGCTGACGGGCCGACAACCACTCTTGCAAGATGATCGCACCGAAGGGCGCAGCGAATAGTCCAGTATCGGACATGACGTTCCAGATACCGTTGTTGATGATCCAGGCCAGCAGGGAGAGGTAAAACTCCAGGTAGCTGTTGGTGCTCATGAGCATGGTGGTGACCTCACAATCGAGTGAGCTCGACGCAGGTAAGGAGCAAGAGCCCTAATGTCCCGGCGCGTTTCACGCGCAGTCGGTCCTGTGGTCGATGTCGGTAGCGCCTCAGCAGGTCCCACCAGAGCGCAAAGAGGACGGCGTAGAGCGGGGCACGCCACCACCGCAAATAAGGCCGTATCGATTCCAAGGCTTGCTGCCAGACCTCGAAACTGCCCAGCGCAGTGCGGCCGATCCAGGCGACCAGTGCGGCGGTCAGGATCATCACTGCTGCAGCCCAAAGGCTTGAAAGCATAGTGAATAGCAGTGAGTGTTTCATGGCTCACTTGCGCCTGGCGTCAGCGTCGTTGAGTCGCCCAGGTTCGGGGTCGCCTTGCTCAACGGTACGCGAAGCATCGGCACCACCGGCATGCCGGTCGAGCAACAGACTGGCGGTATTGGTTGTGAGCATCTGCCGGACCTGCAGTTCGGTCTGCAGCAGGCGTATTTCGCGCTCCAGGGTGTCGATGTTTTTCGTCAAGGCCGTTTGGGCCGGTTCGGCGGAAGCGATGTTAGGTTCGTGGCTGCCTGCCAGCAGCGTGCGCAATAGCAGGAGCGCTTTGTCGAGCACGCTGGATAGGGCCGTCTCACTGGCCAGGCGCCGCGCCAGGAGTTCCTGATCAGGATCGTCGCGCAGGGCTTCGATCACACCACGGGTCACTGGCAGCATCGGGCTGGAGGCTTTGCTCAGATTGTCAGAGGTAGGCGGCAGAGAACCGGACAGTAATCCTTGCAAGGTCTTGAGGTGTTCACTGTAGGCCTCCTGGATCAGCGGCGTCAGTCCGCTGCCAGCGGTGGCCCGCAGAGTCTCGCAGGTGTCGCAGGTCGCGACTTCGGTCTCACCCAACACTCGAACAGCCCATTCGGATTCCTCTTGGGGCGAGGTCCACGCCTGGCAAATAGCGCCGCCCAGGCAATCACTGCTACTGATCGAGGCGCTGTCATCCACCGACCGGTTATGCAGCAGGTTGTAGCCCGCGCGCACCACATCGGAGGTTGCCCGGATGGGTGTTTGTCCGCTACCTCCAGCCTTCTGCCCGCCGACCCATGACACCCCATTATTGCCGTTACGGGCCTCGGTGTTTTTCACCGCGGCCACCGCATCACCGCCGGTTTGTTCGAGGTTGTCCTGCATCTCCTGGTTCTTGGCCAATGCGCCCCAGCCGGCTTGGCCGACCTTGTCAGACATCTTCTCGGCCATGGCCTGGCAGGTCAGTTTGGAACGGTCGAAGTCGATGCGCCCTTGCATCACCCCGTTACTCAACAACTCATAAAGCCCGGGGTTGGCGCGCTGGATGATCAACGCAGGCAGCGACATCACCGCTTGGGTCGCGTTCTGCACAATGCTGCCCATGATCTGCTGGAACCCTTCGGTGACGCCGTTCAACTGGTTTTGCAAGGTGTTGGTGAGGCTCATGTTTCCGCACATCATGTTTGCCTGCCAGGATCCGCCGACACCGAGCCCGTTGGGGCGATAGAGCGAGCTCGGCGAGCCCGCTGCCGAGCCGCCACCGATGGTGTACATCACCCGGTCGTCGAGCACTTCGCCCTGAGTGCCTAGACGGTAATCATCCTCGGCGGCATGGGCATGCGTGGCCACGGCGAGCAGCCCGCAGAGCAACAAGCTCATCGGGCCCAACCATGATCCTGCGAGAAGTCGACTCATGACGTACCACCTTCGAAGTCGATGCTGAACAGGAAGGTCTGTCCCTCACGCTTGCAGCAGCTATAGGGACGCCACAGCGACCAGGAGTAGCCGCCATCCACGCTCTGCACCGGTTCACTGGGGAAGATGGCACATGTGGGTTGAACCACGGGGGAGAGCAATTGCCATTTGTGGGTCGAAGCGTCGTTTTCAACGATTGGGCTGGGCGGCCAATAACCATCGCGTGGTACGGATATGAGCGGGACATACACGTGCGGTTGCCAGTTGCGGGTAATGACATCACCTGCTCGCTGCGCCATCACCGCAGCGGCTTTGAAGTCGTCGGGTTGCACCAAAAATCCTTGCCGGGGATAGACGTTACCCCACATGTTTCCCGCGAGCTGACGACCGATTTCACGGATTCCCGGCACGAGTGACTCGGGATAGAGGCTTTCCGGGATGCCATGACGCCAGGCCAGTGAGTCCCAAGTGCTCAGGTAGTAGGGCATGAACGCCGTGGCACCGCTGGCGCAGGCGTAGCCGGATTGCGAGGCCAGTTGCGTTGCGGCCCAACCACCTGGATGACCGATGGCATCAACGTTTTTGAAACGAGGGAGATTATCGCGCTGGGTGTTCGGCGTGATCAGGTTACCGCCTCCTTCCGCACCACTGATAGGAGAGGATAGGGCGGCCATCTCGGTCCAAGGATTGGCACCGGTGGTGGCATAGCTCGAGACCACTAGCTCAGGAATGAAATGACGAACCTTGGTTGAGGTTTTAACCGTGCAGCCGAAGGGGGTGCAGAGCAACCAAAAGCAGATGCCGACGACCCTGTACTCGAGGCAGTCTGGAGACAGTACGGAGGCGGTAACGTTGCCGGTATCCAGCGCTACGCTTGACCCGGATGCCAGCAGAATGCTCAGCACCAACGGATGTAATTTCTGGGGCGAAATGTGCGGGCAGGCAGCAGACATGATCCAGGCTCTGGGTGTATGGCCTGGACAGGTTCAATAATCGAGCGAGGGGTGTCAGTGAGAAAGCCGAACGCAGGATTGTCGGTTTATAGCGATCTTCTAGATCAGCAGGTGGTCATTCAGCGTTCAGCGTACGAGCAAGCGCGTCAGACTCAATGAGCAGTTGGTCCGTTTTGATCTCGAAAATGTTGGCGAGTTTGCAGAGGACCAATAACGACGGGTTGCCTACCCCTCGTTCGATTTGACTCACGTAGGTACGATCCACCTCGGCCATGAGCGCCAATTGCTCCTGGGTAAGGTTCTTCACACGCCGCATCGAGCGGATGTTTTCCGCCAGTTGCAGACGAAGCTGTTCGTAGTCTTGAGTCATGCGCGCAAACTGCGCCTTGAGGGACTCTCAATCCACGGGATATAGTCTACATTGGCTCTGATTCGGGCTTTTTTGATGCTTAAGCCGAGTGTCAATTTTGTTTCTATGCTGCTTAGAACAGACCGAGCATTAATAAATAATCGAAAGCTAAGGTGTCTATGGACGAAAATTACGTTTCAATTCCGGCGGCGGACGGCTGTCCGAGCCTTTTGACACCGTGGGGCAGCGAATTTGCGCCCATGATCGAACGTGGCGTGCAATGCGCCCAGGCTTGGCTTAATACACCCGGTGACGTACCGCTGTGGTGGGAACTGGCGCAGGCACGGAAGACTTGTCCGGCAGGAGAATCTCAGGATGCTTTCGAAGCAGGATTTTTATTGAGAGTTCAGCAACGGCTTCAAGGCGTTTCACCGTAGCCGTGCGGCTCCAACCCTGACGATATGGCCTACACGGGAAAATTTACTGGAAGGTATGGTTCCAGGCTCCATTCCTCTAGAATGGAGATCTGACAGAAGTGGCGTTGGTCTGTGATAAACAGATTTACATAGCTAGGATTCTGATAAGTGCAGATTCTGCACGCTCTGAGAACGTGGAGCGCGATATGAAAGCCGACCAAGTGTTGAGTGACGATCTGGTGAGCCGACTGGAGGGTAAAATCCCAGCCATGGCTGAAGGTGCGATCAATACGGCCTATATCAACGCGCTGGCGGCCGGACGCAGCGTGATGGAAGTGATGGACGGCAAGCTCGTTGAGACGACTGCCGACGGTAAGCACAAGGTTATTCGAGTGGCCAAGCCCAAGCATAAAGTGACCTTGGGCGGGATTATCAAGGTGCACCGCTGCTCATGACCGTCCTTCGGCTGAGGGTGTTTGCCGGCCCTAATGGTTCCGGTAAAAGCACAATGAAAAGTGCCGTCCCTTCCCACCTGATCGGGATCTACATCAACCCGGATGAAATCGAAAAGGCTGCCAAAGAGGGCGGACGCCTGGAATTCAGCGATTTTCAACTGGAAGTCGAAGGCGACGAGGTTCTCGGCTTTATCAAGGCGCACCGACTGATTCGGTCGACCCAGCTCGTTGAAGAGGCATCCAATATAGACTTCAGCAATAACGGCCTGAATTTCCAGTCCGTCGCGATGAATTCCTATTTTGCTTCCGTGCTCTCTGATTTCATGCGGCACAAGCTCCTTGAAGCCCAGTTGTCTTTCACCTTCGAAACGGTGATGTCTAGCGAGGACAAAGTCGCTTTTATGCTTAAGGCAAAAGCGTCGGGATATCGAACCTACCTCTACTTTGTCGCCACTGAAGATCCTGACATCAATATCAACAGGGTCAAGAACCGTGTCGCGGCAGGTGGGCACCCAGTCCCCACGGAAAAAATTGTGCAGCGCTACGGTCGTTGCCTGAACCTATTGCCAGCAGCCATCGCAGCCTCGAACCGGGCTTATATCTTTGATAACTCCGGTGCTGATCTGGTACTGCTCGCTGAAGTAACAGACGGGACTGACCTTGAATTCAGGGCTGATGAGATCCCTGACTGGTTCATGCAAGCCTACGTGGAGAAGGTTTTCAAGGATTTGCTGCCGGGTTGATCGAAACCTAGGATCAGCTCTGTTTCACTTAATTCCTCGTATCCTATCGATCCGTTCAGCTACCCGGTAAGCCGCCTCCAGTTCCGAGCAGCCGGTGCTCTGCATCAGTGTCCAGCGTTCGGCTTTTTCCTCGGGTTCCGTCATGGCCAGGGCGAGATAAAGACTTGGCGGCACGGCCCGAAACAGCGTCTCGAGCTTCTTCGATAGCACGACCCCCTCAGTGTATTTCCCCGGCTCCTTACTGGCGGAGAGCAGCAAGGCCTTCTGTGCCGGCGTGAGTTTCTTGAACCGTGCGATTTCTTCGATTTCCGCGGGCGGCATGTTCAAGCAAATCCACCATTCGATCATGTTGAGCATGGTCTGCGCGGCGGCGGGGAAGTCGGCAAGGTTTTGCGTCGCCAGCCAGAACCACGCGCCGAGCTTGCGCCACATCTTCGTGCCCTTGACCACGAAGGGTGCCAGCAGCGGGTTCTTGGTGATGATATGGCCCTCGTCGGTGACCATGATGATCGGTCGGCCCAGGTACTGGTCTCGTTCGGCAAGGTTATTCACGGTGTTCATCAGGCTGATGTAGCTGATGGACATCTGTGCCTCGTAGCCTTCGCGAGCGTAGGTGGCCAGATCGACAATGGTCACATCGCTCTCGGGCCAAGGCGTGCCTTCACGATCGAACAGTTCACCCTCGAAACCCTGGCAAAACAGGTCCATGGACTCACCCATTTCCTGGGCACGCTCACGACGCTTCTCCGGCAAGTGCGTGTCGGCGGCGACGCGCAGCAACGCGTCCCGCACGTCGCGGGTCAGCACCTGCCGGCCTGCGGCGACGCAGGCCTGTGCTGCATCCAGGATGCACTCGCGGATCAAGCTGCGATCGGCTCGACTCAGGCGCGCCTCTTCCTTGGCCTCGCCGCCGGTGATCATCAGGCGGGCGGTGATTTCCAGTTCGCCGAGAACATCGCGCTGGTCTTCGCGACTGGCTACCGTCTCATCGTCCAGCTCATCGATCGACAGACTCGCCACCTGATCCGGCTGCTCGACCAGGCGCCAGGCATCGGTGAACGGGGCGAGGCTGCTGACCGCGGTACCAGGTTTCAATTGGACCTTGTTGACCGACAGGCCTTGCGTTGCGAAGTAGTCGCCCTGCAAGCCGAATGAGTTACCGGCCTCAACGATAAACAGGCGAGGGCGGTACACCGCCATGACCTGCATTAGCAGGGTGACCAGGGTGGCCGACTTACCGGCGCCGGTCGGACCGAACAGCAGCAGATGGCCGTTCATAGCCCGGTCTAGTCGAGACAACGGATCAAAGCTCAACGGCGAGCCACCACGATTGAACAGGGTGATGCCCGGGTGGCCGGTGCCGGTGCTGCGGCCCCAGACCGGAACCAGGTTTGCCAGGTGCTGGGCGAACATCAGGCGGGTGTACCAGTTGCGCGTGTCGCGGGCCGGGTTGTAAGCCATCGGCAACCAACGCAGGTAGCTGTTGCAGGCGGCGACTTCATCGCCTTCGCGTACCGGTTGCAACCCGGCGCCCAACAGCGCGTTGGCCAGGCTGACCGAGCGTTGGTGCAATTGATGTTCATCGTGACCGCGTACGTAGAACACCAGGGTGCCTCGGTACAGCTTGTGCTGGCGGCCGATGATCGCACGAGCCTCCTCAACATCTTGGCGGGTCTGGGTTGAGGCCAGATTTTCACCGATGGCTTTGCGCGCCAGGCGGTTCAACTGCTCCTCGAGCACATCTTGGGGTTTGACCACCAGGGTCAGACTCATCACCGTACCTTCGGGTAACTGGTCGAACAGCGCATTCACCGCGTCGCCCTTGCGGGTTTCACCAGTGAGTTGGCCAATCAAGGGAGGCCGTCGCAGTTTGTCCACCACCATGACTCGATGGGGTTGCCCATCGAAGTACCAAAGTCCCTGTTGCACATCCGAACGCGGTTCGTTGAAAAACAGCCGCTCGGTGAAGTCGTGATCGAAGGGCAACTCCAGCGACTCGCCATCACCTGACTCAGGATGGGCTACGCGGTGGTAGAACTCCTCGGGCGCTTCATCCGTGAGCCTTGGCGCCGGATTGAACCAGGGCAATAACCATGCATACAGACCACGGCCATCGACTCGCGTCGATTGCACTGCGCATGCCTGCAATGAAGCCACGATACGCTCGCAGGCCTGTTGCAGAGATTGCACCGGGGTAAGTCCCGTCTCCTCAGTGCCAGAGTCGATCCAGCGATAGATCACCAGGCGCACCCGTCGGTTATTGCCACGCCAGGGCAGGCGCGTGACGGCCTTATCCTCGAACAGACCTCCCGGCTTGGCGATGGCCTTCAGATGACGACGACTGAGTTCCAAAAACGTCTCGGTGAAGACCGTGCCTCGCGCGCTGTCTTGAACATAATCGGTGAGCTGGGTCAGGTAGGGGGTGAAATCGTTGTCGTTCTGGCAGAAAAACTGCGCCACCCAAGGCGCTTGATCCAGTTCGTCAAAGCTATCCTGCAGGACATCTTCGAGGGCATCGCGGGTCTCCATCAGCCAATCGGGTTCGCGCCCTTCGGTGCCGATGGGCAGTAACTCGAACACCGCCCCCAACGAGCGATTGTCATCCAGTAGAAAACACTGCTCGGTGTCGAGGTATTCGACCCAAGGCAGATGATCGGTGAAGCTGGGGTTGTGTGCATACAGTGCAGCTTCATCGGCCAAGGTGGCACGAGGGCGCAATGGGTGGCGCCAGGCTTTCCACGCAGAAGTGCGGCTGCCCGAATCGCCGGTACGCACTACAAGTCTTCCTGACGTTCACCCGGCAATGCGTACTGCACCCGTTGGTAGAACGGAAAGATTGTCGAGTAACCTGGGATCGGTGCCTGCTCGGTACCACTCAGGTGCGGGTACACGTACAGCACCAGATCGGGATTGGGCAGGCGAGGGAACAGATTGTGGATCTCGTTCGCCGCTGTACGCGTGTACGGCTCTTGGAGGGAGACCGAGAAATCTACTGGGGCTAACGGGCGGCGTAACTGCTGCCGAGCATCCAGCAGTTGCTGCTGAGTGCCCTGCGACCCTGCACCGTTCCAGATGTCCAACATGGTTTGCTCGCCATGGGGCAGCAGCATCTCCTTGTCAGTGGTACACCCTGTCAGGACCAAGGAAAACACGTTAATCCAGGTCAGGCAGAGAAACGTGGTCTTTTTCATAGCGAATGCTCCGGCCCTTGGGCTCGTAGTCGATGGTGATCTCATGGTCGAGGTGCAGCGCGATTTGGGCGGCCGGTGGCACGTACACGGCAGCAAAGGTCTCGCCATAGAGTTTGTTGATCCATTCACGGATGTCGCTGACCCCACCGCTGAGAATTGAATTCAGCGCGCCGTTGCCACTGCTGCTGGTGACCCCAAGCGTACTGCCACCCGAACTGATCACGCTGCTGTTGTTCTGCTCATCCCCGAGCAAGGCGGCGACACCGGCGCCGGCGGCAGTGATCAAGCTCTGGCTGCCGAGGTACTGTTGAGCGTTTGAGCGGCGCTCACCGGCAATGCAAGGAATGCCATACGGATCGGACAGGTAACCGAGTCCGCCACGAATCTTGTCGGTGTTCGAGCTCTGGGTGGTGGAGGCATTGCGGCTGGCTACCGCCTTCGGCTGAGGCACCGTGCGGATGGTGCCGTCTGTGAACACGAAAGTGATCGACTCGACTTGTCCACGAACGCAGGATAGCGTCCAGTCACCGGACGCTGTGCCGCTCATCATGGCGCCCGCGACGTCTGGCAGGTCGATACCGTTGGCAGTCAGGTTCTCCGGACCAACCAGTACCTTGAAGGGATAGGGATCATTCACGGTGCCGTCGACTGGGACTCGGCCGATCAGCGCGGTCATGGCGACCGAACCCATCAATGTTGCGTTTTCGGGAATGGTGTAGACCGGCTTTGAGCCTTCGGTACGATCAGCGGAGCGTGTCAGGTCACGTTCATCTTTGGTGACCTCGCGTAACTGCTTCTGGCTGCGGTCGATGGCATTGTCCTTCAAACCCTCCAATGAGTTAAAGGCGGTAGGCAGACTCAGGGAGGACGCGGTCTTGGTTTTGCCCTGGGCGTCGATGGGCAGAGCATCCGAGGGCTCTATCCACTGCAGTGCGTCATTGGCAGAATGCTGCCCTTCGAACTGAGCACCGTCGCCCGGCTCAAGCCCCAGTCCGATCGGCATATCCTTGCCTTTGCCGGTCAGCCCCGACAACTGTTCCTGCAATTGCGTCAGCAGACCGCGAGCCTGACGACTGTCTTGTTCTGCTTTGAGTCGGGCCTCGTTGGCTTGTCGGCGGCCTTCGTCTACCTGCTGGGACACACTGCCAAGCGCCGTCTGGATTCGCGAATCAACGCTGTTTTCCCGCTCGCGCAGGCGGTTGTTCTCCGTCTGCAGCGAATCGTTGTGTTTCTTCAAACCGAGCATGTCGCTGCGCATGGCCTTCACCTGGCCGATCAGGGTGGCGACCGTATCGCGTGGGGTGTCGCCCGCAATACCGAGCGACTTGGCTTGCTCGGCGGATAACTGAAGATTGCCTTGATCAAGCGACCTCTCTGGATCTGGAGAGGAACTGCTGCCATCCGCGACCCAAGTTTTCAGGATAATCAACACCACGCCCAGCAGCGCAGCCGGTACCAGCCATTTGAGCAATACGTTAGCCTTCATCGCCAGCACCTCGCGCAACGGGCGGAAGCAGCTCGGCGTGTTCGAGGCCGGCACCGCGAGTGACAAGGTAGGCGATCGTGGTGTCTTCAGCGCTGCCGACAGGTCCGAGGAAAGCATGCTGGAAAGCCGCGGCGAATAGCTTGGCCTGAAGTCGACGTGGATCGAGTTGCACCGTCTCTGAACCACGGTTG
>Ga0180008_1000691_pt1 | contig 25439 bp, 35 predicted proteins | sample MM_PW_MetaG_FD_121121 | JGI IMG/M metagenome (GOLD analysis project Ga0180008, IMG submission 121121) | Groundwater microbial communities from the Aspo Hard Rock Laboratory (HRL) deep subsurface site, Sweden - MM_PW_MetaG | ecosystem: Environmental > Aquatic > Deep subsurface > Groundwater... | reverse complement strand
CTCCTTATATCTCAGTCCATCTATTCTTTGTCCCTTGCCACGCTTCCAGTTTAGGCTTTAAGTCATCTGTTTGTGGCTCAAGTACCCATAACTCCTCATTCTGGTCTATGACTATGAGGCAGGCATGTAGGTCAGTCCACATCTTGCCAATAGTTCTATCAGACCAGCCCGGTACATTAAACTGCCCAAACAGACGGTTAGTGATGTTATCACAGTCCATCCTATTTTCCACATATTTAATCTTGTCAGTCTGGTCGGCTTCCAGAAATGCCTCAATATCCTCCAGGTTACAAAGCACATAGTTCTTATTGTCTGATAAATACAGTTCTCCGTCTGGAAACTTCTTTCTGAATATTTGCTGTATGGTAGTAGCATCCACTTCCCTCTGAGAAGTTGGTTTAGGAAGCGGAGGATATACTCCCATAGTTTCTAACTCAGCCAGTCTTTGTTTTAACCTTGCGTGTTCTGTTATTAGACACATATTATCAACCCCTCTTCGATATAAGCCTGAATACAAATATAAATGCTGTTATACTCATTGAGAATACAAGCATCATTAAAATGACTTCCATTCGGGCTAAAGGTAAATTAGGCTCGTGGATTGTTGCCACTCCACCATTAAGAATTATTGCCATTAAGTGCTGAGCAACCCAGAATGAGAAATAACAGGAGTTAAAAATGACAGCTAACAATACGGCGTTTAGCATCCTGTTCAACTAAAGTTTACCTCTCTTAATCTTACCTTTATACCTAACTCAGGTTGCCTTTGTTTCTCATGTATTATCTCTATCTCTTGTGGGTAGCCAGGTTCCATTACGCAGTATTGATAATCAGTCCCAGCAGTTCCACCTGTCTTTTCTCCATACCTTAAATCAGCAAACTTAATCAGGGTTGTTGTGGTTCTCCCTGTGCGAAATAAATCCCTTAATGTCTTAGACCTATTACTGGGTTCATCGCCAACAGAATAAATACACTCATGTATTCTAACTCTTTCTGGCTTCTCAGCACCTCTGGCTATAAATAACAGGACTTCAGGTGAAGTGGCACTTGAATTAGTAGCCAAATGCAACTCAAAGCACATTCTTTTACAGGTTAAAGCTGCTGTTAAGTTGGTCTTGGCTACTCCATTGGTTGTAATAGCTGCTGTTAGATTGGTGGCAGTTGACTCAGTGTCCTTTCTATACATGGGTTGTACCGTTAAATTAGCAGTGCAGGCTGCCGTCTCAGTAACAATAGACTGGAATAATTTATCCCAATAAGGATTAGAGCCATAGGTATAACTCATTCTTACATGACCACTGGCAGCAAACCTAGCATCGCTGTCGGCCAAAGGATTATCAGACAATAATACATAAGCCGTGTTAGTCCCGTAGCCAAACCATAGCCTTCTATCTGTTGCAGAATGATGGCATACCTTTGCCGTAGCACAGGCGTTAGTGCCTAAATATACCCAGGGACACCACTCCCACCTTAAATTACCATTGTTATCCCGAACTTCTCTTCCTTTATATATATGGGAATTTGTGCCCTCGTCCATCACGGCATAAATCCAGTCGGAATCAGAAGCTAAACCAACACAAGTCCCCTTCTTACCTATGTCATCTATCTTGGTGAGTGGCCCCATCTTATCAAAAGACGCAGAAGAAAAACTAGCAGAACCTATCTCTCCTAGTCCGTCACCAAGAGAGAAATACGTGCTGGATTGAAAGTGGGTTACATACTTGAAATTATTAGTAGACCTGTTGTGTTTCAGGTCTTCCATCAGCGGGTGAACCCCACCATCAGGGTCATACCAATAAAGATTATCTGGTCTCCCTACCATCAATAAGTCGCTGATGAGAAAGACATTTGTTATATTTTCAGATGAGTCCCCTATCGTAGCACCACTATCCCATGCCGAACCCCCTGCTGCTCCATTGGTAGTGTAATAAATCTTATTGGCAGCCCAACCCCACAGGATATTTACCGTTCCCGCAGCGTTGGGAGCACTGAGGAATCCCACCATATCGTCATCAACTAAATCGGTGGCTGTCCATGTATCTCCATCGGCAGACGTATAGTAAGTGGTACTCGCTCCTCTTGAGGCGTACATAACGCCATTAAACTCTTCCAGTTTAGTAACCCCTGTTAGTGTTGTTGTGGCAGCCTTCCACTTAGAGATATAAATGTCGGTATTGGTAACGTGGGTTGCCGCGGTTGTACCCCTATATTCTCTTACTACCGTGAGGGAAGTTCCTGTCGCACTCACAAACATCTGCTCGCTTTCTATATGTATGATAGAGCCTACTGGGATTGCGGTAGTTGCACTAGCATCACAATCTACCCCTGTTTCGGAGGTATCCAGTGCCTCATCGGTATCTATCCCGGTATCGTCTTTTACATACCTGTAAATCTTCCCCGCGGTAGCACATAGTAATTCACTTGTAGTGGAGAACCAAGCAAAGCAAACGGGTGCTGAGTCCAGAGCGGTATCATCATCCTCTTTAACCTCTGTGATAAGGGGGCCGAGTATAACCTTGCCATCAACAGTAGTGTCTATAGATTGCCCTTCAAAATACTTATCGGGAACAAGGACATCATACTGACCATGCCCACCTATCCAGTTGTTTTGAGCGAATTTTAACTCAGGGTTATACTGTGATATTTCCTCGGATACCTGATACATAGCAGCCCCAGTATCATCTCTGATAAGTTTGAACCTATCAGTTGTGCTTCCTATTACTAATTCATGGTCATAAGTGTGTGTTGTCATCTCTCTAATTTCTCCACTCTATCGGTTAATTCCTTTATAGCTGATAACATTAAACCATCCATAGCTACTAAACTGATTCCTGGCTGTGGTGTTCCCTTAGTAATACCCTTCTCTTGTAAACGGTCTAACTTTCTTTGGTAGCTATCTATTGTTGCCTGCTTTGTTTCCCTTTCCTTCTCATTGGATTCAGGTAGATTTTTAGCCTGCTCTAATTGGGAAAGTAACCTTGCTTCATGGGCAAGTTCTTTTTGATAACGCTTCTCCTCTACATCTATGTCACGTTGAGTTACAGGTACGATTACATCAGCAGGCATGGTATCTCTGTCAAATGTAGTTACCTTTTTCCTGGGTTGCCCCTTCTTTATCTTGTCCACAATATGAGTTTTAATCAGTTTAATTTTATTTATGGCATCAGGACAAAATAGTGGTGATGGAGTGCGATTTACAAAATCATCCGCATTACAATTATCTAAGAAAACAGTGGATGTTCCCAAATCCGAAAGGTGTGTTACATGAATTATCAAACCAGCAGGCTGAAGCATTATATCATCCGCAGCCTCAAGTGAAACATCATCTGTGCTGGCTATCTCTACGTCTGTGCCACTTGGGGCTTCGGCTGTAGCGTCTCCACCTTCTATCCTTACACCAGCAGTGGCTCCGATTCGTACATCATTCCCTGCTTCAAGTTGAATATCATCAGCGGTAGGAGTCCCAGTAACACCGCCAGCCCTAATGTATACTCCTGTACCAGAACTACTATATAGTAGCATATTTGCATTACTTGTTACGTTCAAATCCCCATCTGCAAGGATTTTAAGCCCAACTGTATTTGACCTTACTTCAAATTTTGTGGCAGTAGAATTGTACTGTATTCTTCCTATTAGGGTAGCTCCGTTATACCAAACTGCTCTTTCTCCATCTATCTTTAGACCGCTTGAATCTAAAACACAAACGCCTCCACCAAAGTAAGCCTTACCATCAGAAGCCTGGAGGTAGAATTGTTTGGTGGTAGCATCACTATAGCCTGCTATTTCTGTTACTGAAATCTCAATCCTCGCAGCAGGGGAAGCGGCCGTTATGAATTTACCACCAGATATGATAGTCCCGATTACATTTAATTCCCCCGCAGTTATTTTATTAATGGAGCACGTAGCTATTTTAGCGTTCTGGATAGATAGGTCTTTATACATCCAGCCACTCAGACTGCCAGCACCAGGTGCTTCTGAAACATTTATGCTTTTATATTTAGGGTATAGCTTCATGTAATTCCCCAATCAACCGGTGCAGGTGGAACTTCCATACCGTATTTATTGATTGCTCTCTTTAATTTACTGTCCCAGAATCCTATTACCTCTTGATACTTGGTTCTATCACCAACCGTAAAGTTAGGCATAGACATCTCGGTGTAAAGATACAAAGCAGCCTGAACTACCAGAACGTCAAGTTGAGGAGAATCTATATCAATCGTAGCAGTCCACGCAGTTGAGGATACCCCAGAAGCCAGGTAGTCTAAATATCCTATGCCAAGTATGCGTAGTCTATAGTCCCTCGCTACGGCGTTGGGTAGATACATATAGCCGTTCTTGGTGTCATACTTAATACCGTGAATGAGTGTCCACGGTTCTTTGTTGCTGTAGTTAGAATGTTCTATCAGGACTTGATGCGGTGTATTCTGAGCCAACCCTAAGTTTCCTATATATATTCTGGGATTATCGGGGCCAATTACCCGGGCATCATCCACGTAACTTGTGCCAGCAGCTACGGCATGAAGTATCTTAAAGGTTATCTCGGTAGGGTTCTCGTCTATTGTTGCCTGTACCTCTAAGGGAGCGTTATCCTCTGTCCATGCACTATCCCCATCATGATAATCGGAGTAAGTTGTGGTAGTACCGTCATAGATAGATAATCTGAGGCAACTAGCGGTGTCGCAATATCCCTGAACGGTGAAGGTTACAGTATGACCTGCCAATCTTTTCAGGTCGTCCCAGTTGCTTATTCCCTGGGCTATACTCCCTGCTGCCGTAGAAATCTTGCAGCTAGTTGCCCCATGCTTAAAGTATAGAGATGTAGTTGTCTGGGCTATGGTTGATGTGGCGGTAGTCCAGTTGGTCAACGCTGATGAGCTAGTCCAGACTTCAAAGCTACCGTCTTTTAGCCAGTTATGAGACACTATGGACTCATCTCTAATTACTTTATGAAGCTCAGGATAAACTTGCCGTGCAGCATAAATCAAAGCACGTCTCTTCTCGCTGGCTGTAAATAGTCTATGGACTCGATAAGTAACCGCAGAAGCTATCTGCCCGCCATGAGCTAAGACGGTCATTGCCCCCGTGGAATTGTCAAGGGAAGAGATTTTACGCTCTTCCCCGTCATAAGTTCCAGAGGTAATCATGTCATGGGCATCATCACTTATCCAGTCATTAGCCTTCGCCATTAAAGCCGTGTCTACAACGGTAGTGCCGCCAGCAGCACCAGCACTTGTGGTCGTACCCGACCAGTAGTCCCCGATTTGTTTTGAAAGTTCTACCTCACTATTTTCTAGGGTTGTAGTCATTTAGCCACTCTCCTCTACTCTTAAGGTAAAATTTCTTGTGCTAAATACAATCTTCGGTGTATTTCCCATCCACAATTAGACGGGCAGTAAGACAGGTGTGGGCTTTAATTACTCCACCACCAAATGCCCTGAGTGCTTTTCTTTTTAACCAATTCATTATGTTTTTCTTCTTATGTTTTAATAATTCGTGGAAATAATTCACTCAATCTTCCCCTTTAGCTAACTGGTATTGCCATTTCACCTCCTTATTAGAGATTGCCAAGTTTACTCAACTGAACATCAGTCAAACCTTCCAATACTTGAATAGCCCGCTCTCTCTTAGCTTGCTTGGCTTCCTCTGCCAGTTGAGCATCTGATACCTCAATATACGTTGGTTCTAGTTCTTTACCATCTACATCAAAGTGCCTGTGTAATTTAGTTCTTAGCATAATTCCTCCTACGGTGTATCTATTCCTATCCAGACAGCGTCATGAAAACCAAGAGCTGTATTTACTACTGTATCCCAAGCTGTGCCTGGGTCAGCTAGTGCTGCATAGGCCTTTGCAACATTTATTCCTAGTACTGGGGCATTAGCTCCAAGTGTGGAGATAGCACCTAGTAATTTAGAAGTCCCACGACTACATGTAAAAGTAGCGGTAGCGTCCATTGTAATGGCTTTAAGATAACGCCCTTCCTGTAATACAGTTGAAGCCAGGGCTGTTTCTACAACTGCTACACCATCAACGGCAAACTCAGCACTTGCAACTACTAGGTCTGTAGGCTGCCAATCTGTATCAGCATTATAAATTCCAAATCTACCCTTTGTCCCTGCTCCCCCAGCAATAGTTATTTCTACAAAGAAAGAGTCTATAGTGATAGGTGTATGAACTATCATTGGGAAATAATGAACAACATTAAGAGCCAAGCTTATTGTTGACATACTATAAGGGTCTCCACTAAGCTGCATGATAAGCTCAGTGGCTCCATACTTAGGTCTACCTCTGGCTACCTCAGCAGAATGATGGGCATCAATGTCAGCAGCATGAACTGAAACATCTACCCCATCTACATTAGTTCCGTCTACTATAACTGTCATAATTCCACCATCCTATATTTTTTGTTTTCTGGGCTGACTAAAATGACACCAAATAGTTCATCCTCAGTCATCACCCATTTGTTACTAAACACTATATCGGCAACAGCAATAGCATGAGAGAAGGCAAAGTTATCTTCACTCTCATCCCAGAATATTCTAGGTGTACCAGTAGTGTTAGTAAGGTTGATTATTTCTACATCCTCATCAGCAGCAGCATAGAAAGCCAGTCCCTTATTCCCAGCTACAGCGTCATCGCCACTATCGAGAGAGACATAAGCGTCACCAGCAGCGTTGTAGGCTATGAAGGGTAGTATACTTCCACCACCAATATCTCCAATAACAATGCCGGAAGTCCCAAGCGTAACCCCACCATCTAACCAAGCCATACCATCAACTTCAATGTCTTCCCCAAATAGCACGTCATCAGCATCTAGGGAATGTCCAGTTGCAGCGTCTTTTCCCAAGACAAGGTAGTTCCCTGTCCCTGAGATGAGAGGTCTGTTTGACGTGGTTGACAGGGTTATATAGTCGTCCAGGTCCCCTGTTGTTTTAAGGTCAATAGAACCTGGTGCTTGCCAGGCATCAGCAAATAATTCTAGTCCTTGCTTAAAAACTTCTACAGACATTTCATTACCTCCTACTTCCCCGGACTCGAATAAGCCTCTCATCCAACTGAGTTACAGAGGATACAACCTTGATAAACTGGAATCCACCAATGGTAGCCACAGTGGTAATTCCACCAGCCCCAGCCGTTATAACTTGAGAGCCAGAACCCAACGGCTGAAACGTACCACCTGTCTTTTCTGCAACCTCAAAGCTGATGTTGCCACTGGTTATCGTGGGGATAATTATTTGAACCCACTCACAATCATTGCCCAAATTCACCTCAGCAGACTTTGTGCCATTATTAGCTATAGTAGCTGCCTTCCACGATAGATATAAACTCATCACACACCCCCTTTGTTTTCTATGAATTTCTCGTATAAACTGAAATGCTCCATCTTGAGCTTCTTTTCCTCATTCAGCTTGGATAGAGCAGTTGCAATAATTTCGCTTGCCTTTTCGCCGATTTCTATTTCTTTGAATTGCTCCGATTCAGCGTTCCATTTAACTGACATCCCATCTTGCACAAACTGGTATTCCTTATGTTCCGCCTCAGAGAAACTTAATGACTCCCTCAAAGTCCTTATAACTTTAAGAGTAGTAAAGTCTCCCTGTTCTGGTAAGACACTCAGTAATACCAGTCTTTCACCTACGCTAAGTTCCATTTTTACACACACTCCTTTTTATTTAGATTACTTACCTCTTTTTTGTATGACTACTAACAGGGCAACCTGTTGTAGAAGGCTCATACTTGCTTTCCCTGCAATAAAAGCAGGTTTCAACTATCTTGGGAGCTTCCTCTATCTTAGGAGCTTCCATTACTGGTTCAACTTTAACTTCGGGCTTCCTTGTCCTCTTCTTTCTCGTCTTTTTTGTTGTCGTTACCATATCACACACTCCTTATTTTATTTGGGGGGTTTAAGCACCCACCCCCCGAAGCCTATTGTGCTTACTCAAATGCAGTATCAGCACTAAGTGGGATATAATAGTCGACCCCACCTATTCTGATTCTTAGTTGAGCATCAAACTCTACTGTCGTTGGTGTAGTAGTAGCTACATCAAACATACCGCTAGTTGTATCTACCACACCAGCACCCAACTCAAACAGATAGCCATTGGTATTCAGGGTAGTCTTCCCTGTGCTATTAGAACCAGCAATATTCATATAAAGGAAGGATGTTGCTGTCCCTGAGCTTACAGCAGAATTAGCTACAAGTTCGCTTTCCAGTGGTGCATAAGTGCCACTTGTAGTTCCAGCCGAGAGAAGAATTTCAGCACACACAGCAGACCCTAGACCAGTTGTCCGCCCTGAAGTTCCATATTCGGTATACCCCTTGAGGGCATTAGACCAACCACCAAGAGCTACGTTGGTATAGAGATGGAATCTAGCCCGACCACCTACTCCATTTGCTGCACTCATAGTGCTCTTTAAGTAAAAAGGTTCTACGCTATTGCTGGTGTCAGCAGATGCACTGGTAGTATAGATTTCAACTGCGTGGTTGGCATAGGTAGTTAAGGTCATTGCCGTTGTAGAGTTGCCAAGTCCCAACCCATCCTCAAGTTGGCTCATTACCACATAGCGGGTATTAGCTTCAATTAAAGCCTTTAGTGTCTGCGAGTGTAATGATGCAAACTTACCAGCAGCAGGGGTAATTCCAGTCCCAATTTGGAATAGATAACCGTTAGTATCAAATGTAGACGCAGCAGCCCCAGCAACATTACAGTACAAGAATGAAGTAGCTGTCCCTGTAAGAGCACCTGAAGCCATTGTAAGCTCAGATTCCAGTGGTGCATAAGTGCCAGAAGATGTACCAGCAGACAGGACAATTTCTGCACATATGGCTGACCCTAAGCCACTTGTGCTACCCGAAGAACCATACTCAGCGTAGCCCTTCAATGCGTTAGTCCAGCCACCAAGTGCAGCATTAGTGTACATATGGAATCTGGCTCGACCGCCTACCGCTCCTGCACCAGTCATCGTGGTTTTTATGTAGAAGGGTTCAGCGCTAGTATCAGTATCCGTTGATGCACAGGTTATGTAACCTTCAATGACAGGATTGTTGATGTCTGCTGCAACAGTTAGCGTCACTGGTTGTGCAGAAGTTCCAATCTCCAACTTTCTATATACTTTTACTTGTTGTGACATTTAGTCACCTCCTTATTTATTTATAGTCTTGACGGCTCTAGGATAGAGCCTATTGGGGGCTGGTATCTCTACCTTTCAGGCTTGCCCCCAGAAGCCTTCTAGTTTATCCTGAAGCAGTCCAAGTACCCTGACCTGCGAGCAGGTAGTAGTATGTCCCATCGCAGATAACAATACACCAGTCACCTGCTTGAGCACCACAGGTAACAGTATCAGCAAGATTCCCGTCTGCTCCACCCATTATCAGGTCTGTATCCCCACCAGTAACAGCAAGTGTTTGTGTAGTTTCCGCATTAAGAAACAGCCAGGTCTTACCTGCACTTAAAGCCACCGTGGGTAGGGTATAGGTGTGAGCGGATGTACTCAGGTTGACAAACAAAGTTCCTGAATCATCTGCCGTAACAGTCGTTGCTGTATCTGTAGTCTCACTTCTTACGATTGCCCTTACCAGGGGTACTGCCCCTAACAAAACAGTAGGTGCATTACTCATTGTTTCCTCCTTATGTTAGTTTCGGATGTTTTCTCATCGTAGTATTGAATACCTGTCTTCTCCTTGACGGATAACCCCCTTCGCCTTTCATCTTGACCATGATGTTTGAACCTATCTTTTTCATAAGTTCTTTACCGCAGTTCGGACAGATTGGATTGGGTTCATAAAGCTCAACCAACCTTTCCTCACTAACTCCACAGTCACAATAAAAGTCGTAGAGTGGCATTAGGCAAGCCTCGTATAAATAGGTACACCAGCTGTGTCACGAAGTTCAGTCACACCCCATAAAGCCGTAGTATTGATGACAATCTGATGCTTTAGTGGTTGCTCCACTCTATCCACATCCATGTTCTCCTGAATAGCGATTGCCAGAGCATCCTTGTGCATATACACACCATAGTTTCCAGTCCCACTCGTAACAGCAGTTAGGTTGTTTGTGACCAGAAGTGGTGCACCGTAGATGTCCTTGCGGAACATACCGGTTACAACCGCATCACTGGCAAAGTAGTCCTGCCTTACGAACTTGTCTATCTTCAATATGTCAGCCTTCACTGAGGGGTCACTTATCCACACACGATTTTCCTCTGGGATGTCATCTTCATCCATTTCCTCTACGGCAGCAATCAGAATGTCATCAGTCCATGCCGAGCCGTCAGTCCCCCTGACCGTTCCACCATTAAGGGATGCGAACAGGTCGCAGAGTGTGCCATCTATCTTCTTGGAGATAGCATAAGCCGATTCATTTTCGGCATTGCTAACCAAGTTGACCTGAGATTGTCGTCTGGACATATAGTCTATCGTGATAGGTGCTTCCCAGTATTGGTTTACAGTCAGCGTTTTAGCTGCGGTATTGTAGGGGTTCTTCTGGACTCCCTCAGTTCCTATCGTGACCTCAGTTGCGGTAACAACATTGGTCTGTGGGATATACAAAGTATCACCCATAACCAATTCCGATTCATAGGTATGATTAACCACAGGCACTACTACCAACTTGTTTTTAAGGGCTATCAGGACGTTCTTTGAAAATATCTCTTTAATGAATTTATTGGTATCTAAGCCCGCTGGTATTCTAGCCGAAATAGCCATTTTTTACTCCTTATCTTTTTATTTTACCTTCCTTTTGTGCTTTGATGATTTCACCTTGAACCTTCTCATATTCAGCAAGTGACATTGCTGCTATTTCCGCAGCCGTGAAGGTTCTAGTTCCACCACCAGACATTGACGTATCATGCGATTCAAGCCCCAACTCAACACGGAGTTTTCGCTCCATCTCGTCAAAGGCAGCCTTTGCTTTATCCTCAATTTCCTTTATTCTTTTTAACTCATTCTCTTTAAGGATTTTAGCAACTGAGGAATCAAACCTACTCCTGCCCTGTATGTAATAGGGAGCATCCTGTGCCCAGTCAACCCTCTCGTCTTTCGGGTTAATCCCCAAAGACTCAAGGTTACTTACAAGGGATTTATTGAGTTGGTCAAAATAAGCCTCTTGTGCTTTCTGTTTCTCCTCTTCCTGCCTTGCCGTCTGATGATATTGGCTCTCGCCTCGCAACCTTGCCAGTTCCACATCTTTCCGAGTATCCTCGTCAAGACCTTCGAAACTGGACTCATAAATTTTGGCTCGACTTTCTGCAAGCCTAGCTGCCTTCTTGGCTTCTGCAACCTCTCTATCTTTGATACCTTGCATTTCTCTTTTGCCTGCTTCCTTAGCTACTTCCGCCGCCCTACTAGCAGCCTCAGTAACTATTTGTTGGAGCTTTGCTTCTTGCTCAGGTGTGAAAGGTTGTATCTCTGGCTGTTTTTCACCCTCTGGTGAAACTTGTGCCTCTGATGAAACTGGCTCCCCAGTGGAAACCTGCTCCGTCTGAACGATTCCGTCCGTTGTCATAATTCCTCCTTAATTTTAGAAACCTGCTCCACTTTGGAAGCGAGTTCCTTATTTCCCCTTTTTCTTTTCAATCTTATGTAGAGTGACATAGACATACTTGGCTTGCCTCTCCTTGTTACCAGGAAACTTCTTTTTTGCCTCTGCTTTTAATTTACGCTCTAGTTTTACTGGCATCATCACCCCCTCTAATAGCTATAGAACATCTGTAATGCCTGAGCTACCTGTGGATTTCTTTCTTTAACCAACTTCTTATACTTGGCAATCTGAGTTCTTATCGCTACAATCTGAGGATACCTGAACAACATAGCTTTAGCCTGCTGCGGGTTAGTCCTCTCTATTTGTAAAATCTGGTCTGATACTTGCTTTAACTGGGCTGGATACCTTGCCCACATAGAACTCTCTATCTCCCAGTATGGTTTCAGTATCTCCCGGGCTTGCCTTAATAATTTAACCGCATCTGGCTCATCTGCCCTTCTTTCGCCAATAACCATTTCCACGGCATTGAGGGCATCTAATCCATACCGTTGAATAAATATCTGTCTTCGTCTATTTGCTTCATCAAACTGGTATTCCCCAAATTGGTCGAACATATCTTCTGCATACATAAACTCGTTATAATCACGGTAAAGTAATTTCTGCGGTTGCATTTCTGCCCTTGCTTCCTCAGTTAATGGTGTTTCAAATTGCTCTTTAACAATGACAAACTGCTCCTGATTAAGTAATTCACGCATCATCTGTGATTTTAACCAGTATGCTTGATTTACACGCTCACGTAGGCGAGTCCCATCCCTTGTCGCCTCAAATTGCAGAGAGGCTTGTTTAAGCTCACTTGTAACTACGTTTCCTATCTTATCTACCTCTCTACCATATTCATTCCATACTAATTGCTCCCCACGTGCCCACTTTTCAGACTCTTTAGCAGCTTTACTGCTTAATTCTTGCAGTTCTGGGGATTCCCTTGTTATACGCATCTGAAGAGCCATGCCTTCTGGCTTCATGCCTAATTCATCCCATGATAATCCATGCTTTTGCTGGGCTAATTTATCCTGTAATTCTTTAACTCCAGTATAAGCACCAGCAGGATAGCCCCTCATACCCATAAACTCAGCTACGCCCCTGGTTGTTCTATCTGCGAAATCGCCACCTTCTAACGCAACACTCTGTACCCAGATAGGTAATAGATTTTCAGCTAATAGAGTTTTAGTAAGATTTGGCAAACCATCCCTGGTAGGGTCTCCCATATAGTCCTTGCCAGTTAAAATATCCATACTTGTACCAACAAAGGGGGAAAAGTTACCTCTTATGAATCTACCAGCAAGATAAGATGCGTCCTCTGGATTTTTGGCTATCTTGCCGTATAGATATAATAAACTCCTGACCTTAGAACCTGGTCCAACTCTTTGCCCTGCAATATCCCAGGTCATAAAATTGGATGACATAGGATTCAAATGCTCTATAATCTCCTCTTCCGTTTCACCAAGAGCATGAGATACTGCCACTGTCATGGCTGCTATTGCACTTACGCCCTTTGCCATAGACTCCCTAGCTAACTTACCTCTTAGTCCACCAGCACCGACTAGCCCTTGTGCCACATCCCATATCAGAGCACCTATACCCCTGTTATATTGAGGGGCTAGAATAAGTGCTCTTTCCAGTTGGCGTTGCGTACTATTTATCCCTATCTTTGTGGTACTTAGTAATCCTCTAAACTCATTGATAAAAGCATCAACCTGAGCAGTTCTGGCTGGGGTTGTGCATAAGTAATCAAACGCCTTTGATAATTCTATCCCTGCTGTATCTAAGGCCGACTCAAAGCCTCTCTGGAATGGTTCTAGCACCTTACCACCTAATTTGAAAGGCCCCTTACGCAATAATCCCCCTCTACCCATAGCCTCGGTCATTTCAGTAGCAGCACCCTTTGTCAGTATCAATCCAGGGTGTCTCTGAATTAACTCTATATTCTTAGCAAGTAAATTATCATGGTATAGAGGGTCGAATAATGCCTTTACAAAACCACCCATTGATTTAGCATAACGGATAGGGTTAGACCCCATCATAAAGATAAGCTGAATAAAGCCAGGACTAATATCGCCAGCCAGGGCAAAGTATCTACCTACCGCATTAACTTGATTGATAGCATGGAGAGCAGAATTAAAGCTAGGATTTAACTCACTCCGTATAATATTTACCCACTCCTTAGCTTCGGGGCCGGTAAAGACTTTACCAGCAAAGGCAGGAATATCAGGTGCCATTGTGCCACTAAATCCAGGACGCATAGCTTCAGACCTAGCTACCTTGAAATCATATTTAATCTGTGCCCACTGCTTTTTGTTGGCTAATTCCTCTTTCCTGATAAATGTAAGCAAAGATTCAGCTAGTGATTTCCGCTCACTGATTGTCCCTTCCTTGAAAGCCAGTTTAATAGTCTCATATTCCTTAGGATAATATTTCTTTATACCAAGCAATAATTGAGGTGGTATTTTTTCGCCAGTTCTCCATCTCATAGCAGCGGACTGCATTTGCTTCAATGCAGACCGAGTTCCCTTCATTGTTAAATTAGCCTCAGCAATATCACCAGCAACAGCCGTAGTCCTCCAGGGAACTTTAGATAAAAACCAATCCGCAAATTGCTTGTCGCCTATCCTGTTGTAAGCACCTATAATATTGTAGTAAAGGGCTTCTTCCTCTGGTAGATAACGATAACCCATTTCCGTTGCTTCCGTTGCATCCTTAAAAATTCTGGTCTTCTCTTGCGCAGTCATAATACCTGGTTTACCTGGTTGCCCTCTCCCTATATAGCCAACATCCAGTAAATTACCTTCAGCATCAAACTTGGCAAATACACGTCTGCCAGCATATTCTCCACCCTCCTCAAAGGTAAGCTGTCTAATTTTTATACCATTACGGGCAAATAATTCCGCTTTTTCCCTTTCCAATAGTGTAGCTTGCTCTATCCATGCTTTTTGTGTATCGTTCAGAACATTGGTATATCTTTGGGGATAGGTTCTAATATCATTAAGATGAACTAACCCCTTACCCACAACACTAGCAACTTCTGGTACTGCCCCTACTGCTGGGGGTTTGGGGATTGCTGCTTCTAATCCCTCAATACTATCTACTGCATTAACAAACTCATCCCAAGCATCAGTTCTGGCTTCAGCAAACTCTTCCGCAGTATCAAAATCTTTCCTTATTGTCTCCTTAAAAGTAGTTAAAGTATCCTGAGCATCATCTATTTCATATCCCTTTGCCTTGAGATTATCAAGGTCTTTCTGTGCTAAGGTAGAATTACGAGCCTTTGCTTTCTCCCATTTCTCAGCGATTGGTATAGCTTCATTAACCTTTGCACCCCCTACTGCTGGGGGTGTGGGGGTTGGTTGTTCCCCCATAAATGGTTTCTGTGGAGTTTTCTTACCTGCTGCTACAGCCTTTGCTGTCAGAGCTTCGCTCTTAGTTAAAGCAGTATTATATTGGTCTATAAATGACTCACCAATTTTAAGGTCAAAGACTACTGGACTGATACCTCCAGTTTTTGTTGGGGCAATAACCCTAACTACCAATGTTCCATCTTTGTTATAACCACTAAGTTGCACCACAAATCCATCAGGAACTTTAAATCCATATTCAGCCATAGCTTTAGCACCCATAAAATCAAAGGGAGACAGTAACATTTCTTCTTCTTGGGAGACTTTCTCCCCACTCATCAGTCTCCTCCTTATACGTTCCTGCTCCAGAGTCCCAAGTGCTGGCTCTGTAACCTCTGGAGCAACAGGCTTACCCATTTTGGGTATTATCTTACCCTCTGTGGGTACTGCCTTTCCAACCCTCATAAATCCTTCATCTGTAAGGTTAAATATATCCTTAGATTTTCCCATTCTATTTAATGTAGCAATAGCAGCAGTAGCTTTATTTGCTCCCTCAAATCTCATAACATCTCTACCGACCAGAGCCAATTTAGCTGGATTATCAGCCGTAGCAGCCCTACCACCAATGACCTCAGCTATCCCTTTAAGGGGTTGATGCCCCTTAATATTGATATTAACTAATCTGCGTAATATTGAAGGTTGAGTAGCAATCGTTATCGCTTCATCAATAGGTTGCAGGTCAGGTAACAAACGAGCAACCTGTTCAGCAACCTTTGGTAGTATCTTCTTGGCTGCCATCTCTAGTGGTTTAGTAATTGGATAAGCCATCGCTCTTTCAACTGCTATGATAGGTTTTATCGCTCTCTGTCCTAAAGCGGCAGCCCTTGTTAATCCAGTAAGTCCAGTTCTTGCCCCTAATCCAGCCATCCCACCAAGTCCAGCAGTAGCTAGAGTCGTAGCAATCCAGGGAGTAAACTCTAATGCACCCTTTGCCCCTATCATCCACGGCTTATCCCTAATCTCCTGTGGTGTCCAGGGTAACCTAAAGAGAGGTTGAGTCTGGAATCCTGGCTCTTCCCATGCCTCATACTCAGCCCGCTCCTTCTCCCACCAGGGTAATTGCTCAGTCCCGGGAACACTCGGAGTAAACGGAGCAGCCAGTAAGGTACCGGCCCCAGTCTCTACATTCCTAATCCAATCAAGGGGGTAATCCCACCACTTCTTTTCAGGTTCTACCTGTGGTTGCTGAGGTTGAGTTACAGGCGCTTCTATTTCTAATAGTCCTGGAATACGCTGTAATTGAGACAAAGCGGTATTCCTCTCCAAAGCACTTAATTCCTTTAGCCTTTGGGGAAGTTGCTGCTTGAATATCCTCATAGCAGCAGGACTAAGTCCCCTTACTTGTTCTTCTAAAGTTGGCATATCACCTATTCCATCTTAATCCTGTGAAACTACCTCCTGGTGCAGTTGTCTGGCTTCTCCTCCATAGTGTCTCTTCAGGACTAGCACCAGTTCTAGCTTGCTTGTATCCTAATAATTGCTGTTGTGCAGTCGGCCCCATTCTTGACCATAATTGGGCTGAAGGTGTTGTTAATTCAGGCATACCTGCCATCATTCCTGATACATTTCCATACATCTGTCCAGTAGAACCTCCCTCAAATCCAGGGATAGGTTGCCCTACTGGTGTCTGGTACTCTTGAGGCATGAGAGTTTGCATCCAGGGCTGAACCACTGGCTCTTCCCCTGTGTAAGCAGCATATTGCAGCCAGCTTATTGGTTGAGCAGCTAATTGAGAACGATACTGTCTCTCGGCTTCTGCTTGCTGCATCATGGCTTGGTCTTTCTGCCAAGCCATCTGTTGCTCGAATTGGGCTTGTTGTACTGCCTGCTGTGCTTCCCACCGTTTTTGCTCAGCAGCCTCTTGCTCTTTAGCCCATTCTTTTTCCCACTGTTGCTGCTTACGTGCCCTAGCTTCTGCTTGTTTAGCTAGCTTTGTCGTCTCAGGGTCTCCTGTTCTGCCCAGCATTTCCCTTGAAATTTCTTTACCTTTTTTGTTATAACTAACCAGATAGTCCCAACCACCCTCACTTATAGTTTCATATTTATCAACTACATAGTTTTCCTCCATCTCTTTCTCTTTAGCTATTTTATCAAGGGCAGCCTGAGCTTCCTCTTGAGCTCTTATTTCAGCAACAGTCTCTTCTGCTGTTGGCTCTTTAGTAGGGCCATACTCAGTTTTTCCGACTTTACCCCAACCAGTACCAGGTGTTGGCCCTGGTTGAAGACCTGGCCCAAATATATTCCACAATCCTTTTTGTTCCCAGGGAAGATTAAAGGTTTCTTCTACTTTCTTCCCTAACTGTTCCCACCAGGGTATAGGAGTTGGCGGTGCAGGCGGTGCTTTTCCGTTAGCCATAATTAAGCCTCCTGTTCCAGTTTATACATCTCGCTTATTGCCTTATTGGCAATCTTTTTCTCCATTACCTCTCTATACTTAATCAGAGGCATTATCTCCTCTTGTATAAGCTCTTCCATAATCTCCATTTCCTCGGAGATAACCTCGTCTACTATTTCTAAAAAATCAGTCATCTATTACCTCCACCACCCCTACCTTGAGTTTGTATGCCACTAGACATCCCCTGCAAACCAGCCTTCCATTGATTTTCTAAATTACCCATTGAGCCTAACGGCGCCCTCTCAGGAATAGGTGGCACTAAACTTCTACCTGGTGTTTGCCCACCACCCGCAGGGGCAGTCGGAGTTCCTGGCACAATCGGGGCTAATCCCGTCTCAGATAGAGCTTGCATATATCTCTGAGTAAAGAACTGTTCTCTCATCTGATTAAAGGCGGGTGAGTTCCTAATTCGTTCTTTAGTCTGTTCCCTTTTCATAGCTTTACCATCAACATTACTCATCTGCTTCCAAGCCCAATCCTGGGTAATTAGTCCATTACCGTTGTTCCACAGTTTTACCAGCGAATCTTGTCTCCGGTATTCATCTTCTTCCGATATAGGGGCAAATTCTACATAGAAGGTAAAAGGCTCCTTCATTAAGGACTTCTGTATTTTTACATCTATCTCGTCAGTAGGTGTTCTAGCCCATACCTCAAAATCCCCAGGTATGACATTCTTTATAAGCATCATGCACTTGGACAAAACATTAGCCCAGCCATTAGCTAACGCATCTTTGGAATAGTTAAACTTACTTGATGCTTCTGCTATAACAAGACGCCTATCAGCACCAGAACGGACACCTGTCTCCCCCGTTCCCATCAATGAACGAGGAGTGCCGTGCATAGAAATATAATCGTGAGTTAAAGCAAGGTGAGCATAAGCCTCAGTGGGGGCTAGTTTTGTCTCCCAGTCATGGAACTGGACATCCTTCTCCCCTACATGGTGATAAACGCCATATTCCTGTTTTACTTCTTTGAAATCCTTAGCGTCTCCACCTGTAATATAACCACCCTTCATTGTCTCCCTTTTCATCAAAATATCGCATAGTGAGTAATTCAGGGATTCTGATACAAGCAAGTCGAACATATATCTCAATAAACCAACATACCTTTTCTCTGGACTGGCTTCTATACTCAGATTACCCAGTCCAGACTCTATTAGTGTATAGGGTATGAAGTTATACTTATGCTTGTAGACACCGCCCCTGATTTTTAATATAGGCTCTCCATCAATCAGGTCGCACCTGTAATTCTTATCAAAGTAGACTAGATAGTCTACTGGCTCATCATTGGGTATATTCCTGGAATTATTCCAGTTTGGCCACTTCCTTTTAGCGTCAAAGACCAATCTGGTCTGTTTCTCCATCACGTAAAGCCTGCCCCCATAAGATGGGTCTGGCAAAATATTAGCTGGGTGGATTGCCTGAATAATTATAGGCAGGGCGTAATGGTCGCTGGCACGCCACTCATCCAGTCTAGCTGCATAAACATCCTCATCTTCCCCCTCTTTTTGCTCTGGTTTCCCAATCCACCTATCGGCATCCCATACTGATTTAAGAACTGTCAATCCATGAAGCCAGAAGTGTTTCCCACTCTGTCTTCCTGGTGCAATATCCGACTCCACATTAGTCCTGTGTATCAATCCTAAAGCTATTTTCCTCAGCATCTCGGCTTCTGGTTCAGCTTTCTGGCTTGTGCCCTTCCTATTAACAGACACCCTTGCATTGGATATATCTGTGTGGTCAACAGCCGTATCAACAGTATCTCTGGGAGTAGGTAAAACGACTATATCATCCTCAAATTGTCTTGGTATTTTTATTCTATTCGTAAACTCCAGGTCATAGAACTCCTGGTCTTTCTTAAATAAGTTATGAATACCCGAATAATGCTTGGTGAGTTTCTCACTAAGCTCCTTAATATCTTCAACTGATGGTTTATCCATATACTTTTACTCTCCTATTTGGCCTAAAGTCCAGTGTCCTTATCGGTTTAAGGGTGAACGAGTCTGCCCTGGCATCATTCTTTTTAAGGTTACAAATACCAACAGCCATGACATAATCGTCATGCTGCCCTGATACAGCCTCGATTTTACCCTTTTTATTAGCATTTCGGACTATGCTATAAAATTGTCTTAATCCATCCCGATTATAAGTTCTAATCTGGAAGTCATTAACTCCGGGGATTAAAGAGCCAAATAAGTCTGCCCTGGTTGCCTCATCCATAAAGATACCGACTCTTTTTAATGTCTCATTATTATTTATATCAGACCACCTGATAGGCTTATCCCCTCGATAACCTAGTTTCCTGTATCCCATCTCAACAGCTTTCTTTATAACCTCTCTGCCGCCTCCCGTAATATTATGCTCAATCCACCAGTAAGGATTGTGGAAGCGATTGAGTAGTTTTACACTGTGATAGGCAAACTGCTCTGGGGGTAATTTATTAGTTTTAATATCCGCCACAATATCTCCCGTAGCGGAGTCCATGATAACAAGAACGCTTTCATCAGCCCCGACCCCCTGCCCTACATCTGCCCCTGCGATATAAGACTTCCCAAAGTGGTAATCCTTATAGATATGGCAAATATCGTTATCTATCTCACCCCATTCTTCCCCATAATTAATCTGTCCTCTAACATCTTCCATCAGGGCATTAAGAACCTTCTTATCAAACACCACCACCGACTCAGCCAGACTAAGGGCTTCCTCGATAGAAGACGGATAATTCTTAGCCATGTAAAGCTCAGGACTTAATCTTCCTAACTCTCTGTCCGGGATATTCCTCTTGGTTCTCTCATACCACTCGTTATCCCTGTCTGGCACAACATTCCAGGGAAAGAATAACGGCACAAAGTCATTATTCCCATCCATTGCGTCAGTAAAGATAGCCGTCGCTAAATTATCATTGCTGTAAGGGTCTTCTGTGAATATAGAGATAAACTGTCCACCAGCATCCCTTGTAGGCTTAGAAGAGATATAGTTCTCATCAGCATAAGGGTGTTCTGCGTGCTCATCAGCCACCACAATCGTAGCGGTATAGGATATGCCTGCCGATGCGGTAGAAGGAAACGCCTTTATCGAGCTTCCTAAAGACGGAAATCCCAACTCCTCAGTGCTGTCAGGGTCTAACCTTAACCTTAAGAAATTAGGCAATAAATCGTATATCCTTCTTGCCTTAGCTAAAAGCTCCTTTGCCTCTGGCTGCCCCTTCGAGAATAAAAGATTATTTGCCCCTACCTTCCCTAATGCAGTCCACAGGACATAAGCAGCTATTGTGGTAGAGGCATATATCTGCCTAGCCTTCAATAACGAAATCAAAGGCTGAGTTAATAAATTGGCGATAAACTTCCTCGTATGGTCATATATGGTAAAGGGGATTATCGTGTCCCCTGTATATCCCAGCCTCGGAGGTCTGATTATCCTCACCCACTTCAGGAAATGAAAGAAGTCAAGCTGGCTTATAGCCCTCTCATGCTGCCATACCTCCTGCTCCTCAAGAGTTAATTCCTTCGCCTCTTTATAAGCACACTGTGTTAATATCTCTTCGTATGTCATAATAAAAAAACCGAGAAACTTTTTACAGCCTCTCGGTTCCTCCGTTGGACTATTTAATTATGTTAAGTATATCACGACATTAACTATTTGGGAATACCTTTATTCCCACTTATCACCATTCCATGTCTTGTTATGCAGTTCCTTCATTACGAAGGCTAGCCATAGTTGCTCCATTGAAGTGAACTGAAAAACATTACGTAATTCAATAATATTGTCATTCTCTAATGCAAAATGATATAGTCTAAAAAGTTGTCCCCTTGGTTCATCTTCTATCATCTCCTGCAACTGGCTTTGGTCTGGTAACCAAATAGCAGGCAATATCCTGAAATTCTCATGTGGGTCATATCTCCCTACAAAACCGTCTTTATAATAATAATCACTCCAATCCCAGTCCATTTCTGTGGCATTCCGCCCCCCCTGTATCTCAGAACAATCACACATCTTTATGTAAACTTCTGTAGTATCCAAGGTTCCTCCTCTAATCCACTTTAATCGTCTTCTCTATCGTTATCAAAGTGACCTTCCCATACCTTATCTGCACCTTGACACTCCCATGCTCTATCGGCCACTTTATCTTCTCTAATTCAGCCCTTAATTCCTCTTCCATTATCCCTCTACCTCTTCCTCAGTCAGTAGTGTCATTAACAAAACCCCCTACTTCGATTATCTCTACCTGATTCCTTGTTCTTTCTATCGTTACTTCTCTCGCCGGTAAACGTAATCGCTTGAGTGTCCGCTTCCCTACTCGAAGTACCGAGCCATCTAAAATATACGCCTCTTTACCTACCTTTTCTCCGTCTATCTCTACCCCACCTTGTTTGATTAACCTCTGAGCTTCACTCCTCGAACATATATTTAGTTCCTTTATTAGCTTGCTTACATTTACAGTCTCCCCAAATGATTTCGATTTTATCGCCTCTATTACCATTGCTTTCCCCTTTCTATATAAAAAATTCTAATGCTTAAATGCTAACTTCCGCATATCCTCAAGGTGATACTTCATGGCTGTTATTTCACTGTCCTTTGCCTTTAACTCGTCTGGCTTGAACCCTATACGTACTAACGCCTGCGCAAATTCCTGAAGAAACTGCTCTCCTTCTCCCCTTTTATCAAAAATGAATGTCGGTCTATTAACCTGACTAATTTCCTCCATGGTCAGATGGTGAAGAACAAACTCCATCGGCTCAATAACAAACTCACCATCCTTATCTTTTCCATAAAGATATATCGCAGTCCCCCTGAACCTTGGGTCATGCTCAATGTGAACCTTTAATTCCATTCTTACTCCCTTTTGTAAAATATGATTAAAAAATTCTATGTCAAGTCAACTAATAATACATACCCAATCCCACACCCATCCCACTTCCCCCTCGAACTGTCTACCTATACGATACGAGGGTGGGTTCCTATCGTATCCTGCGTGCCTGCAGGTTCGCACTATAACAGTTATGTGGAGCTAGTTAGCCTCTCTCTAACTTCCCTTAGTGTCAATACACCCATCCTCACTAGGTCAAGCATATTCTCTCGCTTGCCAGATAACCCCGGTATCGTCCTGTCTAGTTCGTTACATATCTTCAATAGTTTAATGGCCTTGTCCTTGCTGATTACCAGGTCTGTCGAACCCACTGTCGAACCCGCTGTTTTTGTCGAACCTTTGGCCCTCTTTTGTCGAACCCACTGTCGTTGATACTCACGCTTCTCTTCATTACTTAGTGGCATTATCCCTCCGGGCAGACGCTCTACAATCGAAATCTGGGCGTTTATTCGTCTGGGTTAATGATATTGTATTCACCTAGTATAGCTTCAGTGCTGGCTTGAGCTAGCTTCAGCCTCTCTTGGGCCGCGGCTATTAGCTCCGGTGTGAAATTGAGCATCGCTACCACTTTTTTCTCAGGAGCATAGCTCCCGTCCATTCTATTTAGTTCTCCAATAGCTTTAACCGGGTCGTGTAGTTTGATTTTCGTAACCACCGCCGGGCCAGCGCTGTCTTCATTATATATAGTCCTCGTCGCTATCGATTGTAATGCCGATGTGTTCATTTTCTCCCGGTCTATGTTTATCCACGAGCCATCCTGGCCGCACTCAATGAAGTTAGAAAGTTTTCCACGTGCAACTTCAGATAATATCTCCATTCGTTCCTGCTTATCAGCTATAAGGGGAGAAGTAGCAGCCGCCGTCAGCTCATTTAATCTGTGTATAATCTTTTTACTATGGCGGATAATCGAAGCATTACAGTCTATCGTGCCCCGTCTAGTGGTCGTAGGGTGATAGACCTGGATATAAGCGTCGCACTGTTTAGTACCGGAGAATATAAGCTGAGCGAAGTTCTCTTGTTTTTGAGTTAATACATTATTAGGTAAGTTTGACATAGTTTAATCACCACCCCACCCCCGGCACTTCATCCCCTCTCTTCCTTTATACTTATCAATCAGGCAGAGACCAAGTCTCTCAGGTTTGTAAACATTGGAAGTTAAAACAAACATTGGATTGGAACACGTCAAGCCGGGGTTCCCGGGGTTCTATTCTCATGATTACAGTATACACGTTTTCGTGTAATTGTCAAGTCTTACACGGAAGCGTGTAGTTTTATGAATCCCGTAAAAATAGTTTTCGTGTTGTGCCTAAAGGGGTATTGACATAGCCTTAATGAGGTATGTTATGATGATGATAAAACAATGGAGGTAAAGATGAATACTCTTAATGTGGCGGAAGCAGATTATCTTAATTCTACTATTCATGGTATGTATAAGACTTACAAGGCAGGTGAAACACTCTCTACTGAATCATATCTTGATGAGATGCCTGGTCGTGTCCTTACTCCAGAGCGTAAGGCTTATATTAACTTGAGCAAGAAGTTTGATTTTATAGATGATAAATTAGGTGCTCTGGATGAGAAAATACAATCAGCAGAAGATAAAGGAATAGATACCACCACTTTAGAGAGTCAGAGAAATTCACTTGAGAACAATAGGGTTAAACTTGAGGAAGAGCTGGAGCAAATGCAATAGGGCTACAAATAATATAGGAGGTAAAGGACAATGAAACTAGAATGTGAAAGATACGAAACTCTAGAGGAAGCACAGGAGGCATGCTCCTGCCAGTGTCCTACGGCACAGGAGCATGACAACACTTACTATCACTGCAACTACGGTAATTGTTGTGGCTTCCATTGCTCCGTATGTGGTAAGTTCGAGATAATCTATTACTCTTTACTTGAGGGGGTGCATTAACATGGCTGCTACACCGGCATGGAAAGTCTACAGCGAGTCCCACGAATACCTTGCCAGTTTCAAGTATCCTGAACATGCCGCCGCCCTGGTTGCCTCATTGGGTGTTGATGGTACAACCATCCGGTGGGTACATGTCTTGACTGTCTGGACTGAGGGTGTGGATGGTCATGCCAGCGAGTCTTACGATGCGGTTGCCGAGCATTGCTGGAAACTCGTTCAGGCAAGGGGAATAAAGAGGGCACAATGAGCGAGCGTGAATATCAACTAAAGGTCGTCATCAACGGCAATTGGTAGATATACAGGCGTTAGCCTAACTTCAGGGCTACAAATAACATAGGAGGTAAAGGAAATGAAAACGATTCGCCACTTCAAAACAGCCAAGGATAAACTTCTACGTATCGAGACCGAGGGTTGCATTGTCACTATCCGGATAGGCTTAAAAGAACATGGCACAGATAGAGGGGTTACACATATTGAGATTTTACCTGATGTCTGTGGCGATGGTTGTGTCAATTCCCCTTGGATGATAGCTGACTACCCGAAGGCTAGCGCTCTCAATGTCCGTTTAGTCCAGAACGATTAGCCTGACTTCAGGGCTAGACTCTCATCGACCGGTCTAGCTCTGAGGTGAGGCACAGCACCTTAACATAGGAGGTAAGACAATGTGGCGAATAAAAGTATATCCGGATAGACAGGTTCATAGTAACTACACCCTGTTAAGCACCATGCTCTATAAGTGCCCGCTCCAGGATGACCAGATAACGGGCATAATAGACTACCGCACCATGCTAATACAGTGGAACGAGTATATCCGGGCTAATAAGAATTAGAGAAGGAGGTTAGCTATGGAGAAAACAGGATTTGCTTTTCACTGCCATCACGACACACTGTTTGAGTATGTTACCGATTATGATGAACGGGTACGGTATATCAAGGAGGATAAACCTGAGAGGGAACAGGAATTAAGGCTCAAGCTCTTTAAGATTATCCCCGATGACAGATTGCCGACAAAACTCGTCAAGGCAGGGACAGCCTACGTCAAGGCAAGGAAAGCCTGCGACAAGGCACGGGAAACCTACGACAAGGCAGGGGAAACCTGCGTCAAGGCAGGGACAGCCTACGTCAAGGCAGGGACAGCCTGCGTCAAGGCATGGGAAGCCTACGGCAAGGCACGGGGAGCCTGCGTCAAGGCAGGGGAAGCCTACGACAAGGCATGGGAAGCCTATAAGCCTGAAATTGAGGCTCTACACAAAGAACTATGCCCCGGCTGTCCCTGGGATGGCAAGACGATATTCCCTAAAGGAGATTAGCTATGGAGAAAACAGGATTTGCTTTT
>Ga0180008_1000690_pt1 | contig 25478 bp, 24 predicted proteins | sample MM_PW_MetaG_FD_121121 | JGI IMG/M metagenome (GOLD analysis project Ga0180008, IMG submission 121121) | Groundwater microbial communities from the Aspo Hard Rock Laboratory (HRL) deep subsurface site, Sweden - MM_PW_MetaG | ecosystem: Environmental > Aquatic > Deep subsurface > Groundwater... | reverse complement strand
TGAAATCGCCTTCCCCGGCCCCTTTATTGCCATTCTCAAGCTGCTGGGCCATCTGCCCATGCGTTTGCAAGTGGCCATCGGCGCCCGCCTGGCGCGCTCTGAAGCCAAAACCAAGGACAATCCATGAAAATCGCCATTATCGGCAGCGGCATTGCCGGTTTGACCAGCGCCTACCTGCTTAACCGTTGCCACGACATTACGGTATTCGAGGCCAGCGACTGGATTGGTGGGCACACCCACACCGTGGACGTGCAGGTCGATGGCCAGACCTACGCCGTGGACACCGGCTTTATTGTGTTTAACAACTGGACCTACCCTAACTTTATCCGCCTGCTCAACCAACTGGGCGTCGGTTTCAAGGACACCGAGATGAGCTTCTCGGTCAGCGACCCAGTGAGCGGCGTGGAATACAACGGACATGGCCTCAACAGCCTGTTTGCCCAGCGCAGCAACCTGATTTCACCGAAGTTCTGGGGCATGGTGCGCGACATCCTGCGTTTTAACCGCGAAGCCTTGAACGACCTGAATCAGCAACGTATTGCCCGCGACATGACCCTCGGTGACTACCTCAAGGCCAATGCCTACAGCGAGCGTTTTATTCAGCATTACATCGTGCCCATGGGCGCGGCGATCTGGTCGATGTCGCTGCAAGACATGCTGGCGTTCCCGCTGCAGTTCTTCGTGCGTTTCTTCAAAAACCACGGTTTGCTTTCCGTCTGCGACCGCCCGCAATGGTGCGTGATCGAGGGCGGATCGAGCAGTTATGTCGCGCCGCTGACCGAATCGTTCAAGCAGCATATCCGCCTCAACTGCCCGGTCACCCGGGTTGATCGTGATGAAGACGGTGTAACCGTGCACAGCGCCCAGGGTAGCGAGCGCTTCGACAAGGTGGTGTTTGCCTGTCACAGCGACCAGGCCCTGGCGCTTCTGGCGCAACCGAGCCGGATTGAGACTGAAATCCTCGGCGCACTGCCTTATGCCGACAACGACGTGGTGCTGCACACCGACACGCGCCTGCTGCCGAAACGACCACTGGCCTGGGCCAGCTGGAACTATCGCCTCGGCGGGCCGGTGGATCAGCCCGCAGCCGTGACCTATGACATGAATATTTTGCAGGGCCTTCAGAGCGACACCACCTTCTGCGTAAGCCTGAATCAGACCGCCTTGATTGACCCGAGCAAAATCCTCGCCCGCTACACCTACGCGCACCCGCAATACAGCCTCGCCGGCACACAAGCCCAGGCGCGCTGGGAAGAGCTGCTGGGGGCCAATCACAGCTACTTCTGCGGCGCTTACTGGGCCAATGGCTTCCACGAAGACGGCGTGGTCAGCGCGCTGCGTGTGGCCCGTGAATTTGGTGAGTTGCTGTAGTGAAAAGCCCAACAGCAATGAACAGCGCTCTGTACAGCGGCTGGGTGCAACACCGGCGGTTTGCTCCGCGCCTGCATAACTTCCGCTACCGCATGGGCCTGCTTTACCTGGACCTCAGCGAGCAAGAGCAGGTGCTTGCACTGTCGCCGCTGGCCGGCCGTGGCCGCTTTTCAGCCTTCGCCTTTCGCGAAACCGACTACCTGCCGCAGTTCACCGGCAGCGGCATGCGCCTGATCGACGCCGTGCGCCAACGGGTCAGTGAAGCCCTGGGCCGCACGCCACTGGGCCACATTTGTTTGCTGACTCAGCCACGCAGCTGGGGCCTGGCCTTTAACCCGGCAAGCTTCTTCTATTGCTATGAGGCCGACGGCCATTTGGCGGCGATTCTCTGCGAGGTCAGCAATACCCCGTTCCGTGAGCGCTATCACTATGTCGTGCCGGCCGAGGGCACGGGGCATCAGCATGTGGCCGTGACCAAGGCCTTTCATGTCTCGCCGTTTCTACCGCGCGACCTGGAATACCGCATGAGCTTCAGCCCGGCCGGCGAACGCCTGGGTATTCATATGGCCGACTGGCAGGCGGATGAAAAAATCTTCGACGCCAGCCTCAGCCTGCAGCGCACGGAGCTGAACCGGGCCAGCCTGCATCGCTACCTGATTCAGTTTCCCTGGATGACCGGCAAGACCGTTGCGGCCATCTACTGGCAAGCCCTGCGCCTGCTACTCAAACGCATCCCTCTGTTCACCCATCGGGCCGCTGAAGGTGATTTCCGCGTTGCCCGCACCGCACCAAAGGACGTCCCCCATGAAAAGCTCTAGCCTTGCGTCTGCCAAACACACCGTGCGCGCCGGCAGCGGCATTGGTGCCAGCCTGTTGCGCCGTGCGGTGCTGCGCCAGCTTAAGCAGCTGCGCCATGGCCAACTGCTGATCGTTGAAGGTGAAGAGCGCTTGGAATTCGGCGACGCCCATTCCAACCTCTGCGCCGAGATTCACGTTCAGGATGGTGCGCTCTGGGGCCTGGTCGCCGGCAATGGTTCGATTGGTGCTGGCGAGGCGTATATCCATGGTTACTGGACGTCCCCAGACCTGACTGCGGTGGTTCGCCTATTCGTCAGTAACCTCGATGTATTGGACGCGATGGAAAGCGGCTTAGCCAAGCTAGGGCGCCCACTGATTCAGGGGCTGCACTGGCTTAACCGAAACACCCGCAAGGGCTCGCGCAAGAACATCTCCGCCCACTATGACCTGGGCAACGACCTGTTCGAGCTGTTCCTCGACCCGAGCATGATGTACTCGGCGGCCATGTTCCGCAGCGTCGATGACAGCCTGGAACAGGCGCAACTCAACAAACTCGAACGCATCTGCCAGAAGCTCGCCCTGAAACCCAGCGATCACCTGCTGGAAATCGGTACGGGCTGGGGCAGCATGGCGATCTACGCGGCCACCCACTATGGCTGCAAGGTCACCACCACCACGCTGTCGCGCGAGCAGTTCGCCTACACCGAGCAGCGCATCAAGACGCTGGGGCTGCAGGGGCAGATTACACTGCTGCTAGAGGATTACCGTGACCTCTCCGGCCAGTACGACAAGCTGGTATCAATCGAGATGATCGAGGCAGTCGGCCACCGCTTTCTGCCCACCTATTTTGAACAGTGTGCGGCCTTGCTCAAGCCTGATGGGTTGATGCTGCTACAAGCCATCACCATCCGCGACCAACGCTATGAACAGGCGAAAAACGCCGTCGACTTTATCCAGCGCTATATCTTCCCCGGCGGCGCGCTGCCGTCGGTGAACAAGATGCTCGACGTTATCAGCACCAAGACCGATATGAACCTGCACCACATGGAAGACTTCGGCCTGCACTACGCACGTACCCTGCGCATCTGGCACGACAACCTGCGCCACGCGCGGCACAAGCTGGAGCAACAGGGCTACGACGATTACTTCTTCCGCCTCTGGGAGTTTTACCTGTGCTATTGCGAGGGCGGCTTTATCGAGCGCACCATCGGCACCGCGCAGCTGCTGCTGGCCAAACCAGCGGCCCGTCCGGCGCCACTAATGGGAAATCTAGATGGCTAAGTTAATCGTCAACACCCTGCTGTTTCAGCTTGGCTGGTTCGCCTGCGCATTTGGCGGCGACAGCCTGTGGCTGCTGATTGTTGCAGGCGTGGTGGCCGTGCATCTGCTGTGGACCAGCAGTTGGGCAGCCGAAGGCAAACTGCTGGTCAGCGTGTTTATCGCCGGCAGCGCGCTGGACAGCTTTCTGCTTAACCTCGGGGTGTTTGATTTCGGCGAACCGCGCACTTTGATTCCGCTGTGGCTGGCCTGCTTGTGGCTACTGCTGGCCACCACGCTGAATCATTGCTTGGCCTGGACGGCGCAGCCCTGGTGGCGCGGTAGCTTGCTCGGCGCCATCGGCGCACCGCTGTCCTATTACGCAGGCGCACAAATAGCCGGGGTTGGTTTGCCGTATGGCACCTGGCAGAGCCTGCTGCTGATTGGCGCGATCTGGGCCCTGGTCATGCCCGTGCTACACGGCTTCGCCAAGCTCTACCGTGCGCAATATGAGCAAAGCCAAAGAACCCGCAAGACCGCTTAGGTTGCAGCGCCAGCAAAGCCTAGGGTTTTGCAGCACGGATGAAATCCGGGAATCCAGTTTCATGGCGGTCATCGGTGGGTGGCTAAAAAGTCACCCACCCTACGTCAGCAGCAGGCGTCGCCATAACGCCGATGGCGTACACTGCGCAGCATGAGCCAAGAGATACCGCACACCCAATTATCGGACGCCCCCGCAGTCAGTTGCAGCAACTGCGCGGCCTGCTGCTGCCAGCTGGAAGTCATGCTAATCACCGATACCGGTGTGCCTAAACGCTATATCGATACCGACGACTGGGGCGGTGAAGTCATGCTGCGCCTGGATGACGGCTGGTGCGCCGCGCTGGACCGCAACACCATGCGCTGCACCATCTACGAGGTGCGACCGCTGATCTGCCGGGAATTTGAAACCGCCTCCCCAGAATGCCTGGATGAGCGCAAGGGCATGGCCAGTATCTACCGCTAAATGCGCCGTCTGCTGAGATAAAAAACCGGATTGCTATCCGGTTTTTTCAACGCTCCCAAGCATTAAAAACTCATGCGGTAATGCAGGGTGTAACTCTCAACCCCATCATTAGGCTTTTTAAGCCCCGCATTCGAGTAATGCAGCGCACGCACACCAACTTCCTGACCGGCGAAGCGCACACCGAAACCTATGCGGTCTTCAAACTGGAAGGACGAGCCCAGGTCGTTGTCCTCCAGCTCGGTGCTGCTGAATGCAGCAATACCAATGCCCGCCTCGACATAGGGCCTGAAGCGCTCGCCAGCAAACTCGTAGACGAACACCGGGCTCAGCGACAGGCTGTGGTTACTCGCCGTTTGGTCACCCTCCCAGTAGGTGTAGGCCCCATCCCAGTAACCAGTCAGGCGACCGACATCACTGGCAAACCAACTCTGCTGAAAATCGAACTGCGCCCCCAGGCGATAGGTCATGGTCGAGTCCCCGCTTTGCCCAACGGCCACACTCAGGTCCATTGCCTGCACCGCACTCACCGGCCCCCAAGCCAAGGCAGCCAGTGCCGCAAGGGTGATCATTTTTCTCATGGTTATTATCCTTTTCCACTCGATACGAAAGACCGCGCAACAGCTGCCAACGAGTATAGAAATATTTAGCGCCACGAACAGTTCAGCCCTGATAAAACCTACGGCAGCGCACAAACCCTGGCAGCTGAGCCCCAAAGCAAGGGCAGCACGTGCTGCATGGCCTGCGGTTCGCCGCTCGACCAAAATTGCGCAGGCTGCGCAGGCCCCGTCGCGAGCAGGTCACGCTCAGCTAACAGCCGCTGCACCTGGCGCGCTACGGCCGCCCCCGTATCGATCAGGCTGACCGACTCAGGGACCAGGCTGCGCAAAAGCGGTTTGATAAAGGGGTAATGGGTACAGCCGAGGATCAGCGTGTCGCACCCTTCAGCCAATAACGGCGCGACATAACCTTGCAACAACTCACGCGTGGCGGCAGCGTCCAGCTCACCGGCTTCGATACGTTCGACCAACCCCGGACAAGGCTGGGTAATCACCCGCACATCACTGGCAAAACGGTCGAGCAAGGCGGCGAACTTGGCGCTTTTCAGCGTACCGGTGGTGGCCAGCACGCCCACCACGCCACTTTGCGTGGCGGCTGCCGCAGGCTTGACCGCCGGTTCCATGCCCACCAACGGCAGCTGCGGGTATAACTCACGCAACTCGGCCACCCCGGCCACCGTGGCAGTGTTGCAGGCCAGCACCAGCGCCTTCGCGCCCTGAGACAGAAGGAAGGCGGCCAGCACCCGGCAGCGCTCGCGGATAAATTCCGGGCTCTTCTCGCCATAGGGCACATGGCCGCTGTCGGCGACATACATCAGCGATTCGTTGGGCAATAAGCTGCGAATCTCGCGCAGCACCGACAACCCGCCAACACCGGAGTCAAACACCCCAATAGGCGCGGCTCTTGATGCGTTACTGGGCATCACTGCCACAGACACTGCAACCCGGATCACGCTTGACCCGCAGCTCACGGAAACGACAGCCCAGCGCATCGATCAATAGCAGGCGACCGACCAGTGGCTCGCCAAACGGTGCCAGTAATTTCAAGGCTTCTAACGCCTGCAGGCTGCCGACCAAGCCCACCAGCGGGCCAGCCACACCGGCTTCGCTGCAGGTCAACTCGGCTTCACTGCCATGGCCGTAGATGCAGTGGTAACAGGGGCTGTCCTCACGGCGCGGATCGAACACCGAGAGCTGACCTTCCAGGCGAATCGCCGCGCCGCTGACCAGCGGCACCTTGGCCGCCACGCACGCGGCATTCACCGCTTCACGGGTGCTGAAGTTGTCCGAGCAATCCAGCACCACATCGACCGCTGCTACAGCGGCGGCCAGCGAGTCACTGTCCAACCCCTGACGATGGGCCTGCAGGCGCAGCTGCGGGTTGAGCGCCAGCAGACGCTGGCTCGCCGAATCGATCTTGCTTTGGCCAATACTGGCGGTGTCATGAATGATCTGCCGCTGCAGGTTGGTCAGGTCGACCGTATCGAAATCCGCCAGGTGCAATTCACCGACGCCGGCCGCCGCCAGATACAGCGCCACCGGTGAGCCCAAACCGCCCAGGCCGACGATCAGCGCGCGGCTGTTTTTCAGGCGCAGCTGCCCGTCGATATCGATCTGTTGCAGGAGAATCTGCCGGCTGTAGCGCAGCAGCTCCTCATCACTCAGCATGTCGTGCGGATTCATGGCATCACTCATTATCGAAACGCCCCAGACTGATGCGCTCATGGCCGCCCAGGTCACGCCGGCTCTCCACGGCGCTAAAGCCACGCGCACTGAGCAGCTCACGCACCGCCGCCGCCTGATCGAAACCGTGCTCCAGCAACAACCAACCACCCGCCTCAAGATAGCCAGGCGCCTGCTGGATGATCAGGCGAATATCATCCAGACCATCCGCACCCGCCACCAGCGCGCTGCTCGGCTCGAAGCGCACATCGCCTTCGGCCAAGTGACGATCATCGGCGGCGATATACGGCGGGTTACTGACAATCAGTTGAAAACGCTGGCCGGCCAGGGCGCTAAACCAATGACTCTCAACGAAGCTGGCATTCCCCAGTTTGAGTCGCGCGCGATTGCGTTCGGCCAGAGCCACCGCCTCGGGGATGCGATCGACACCAGTGACCTGCCAGGCTGGGCGTTCGCTGGCCAACGCCAGGGCGATGGCCCCCGTACCTGTGCCCAGGTCCAATAAGCGCGCCTGCGTGGCGGGCAGCAACGTGAGGGCGCTTTCCACCAGCAGTTCGGTATCCGGACGCGGAATCAGGGTGTGCTCAGCAACCTCAAGCTCCAGGCTCCAGAAGCCCTGCTGGCCGAGGATATAGGCCACTGGCTCACCGGCCTGACGCCGTGCAAGCGCAACCTGGTAGCACTCAAGCTGCGCCGCCTCAACCTCACGCTCAGGCCAGGTGCGCAGGTAGCTGCGTGACTTACCCAAGGCATGGGCGAGCAATAATTCAGCGTCCAGCTGCGGCGTTGGCGAGTCGGGCAGTTCAGTGTGGGCGAGCAAGTGTTCGATGGTGGCCATGGCATTCATTCCGTAGCCCGGATGCACTCCGGGGCAGGCTTCAACGGGCGCTCCCGGCTTGCATCCGGGCGACGAGAAAACGCGAATCAGTCGCCCAGTGCCGCCAGCTGATCAGCCTGGTATTCAACCAGCAGCGGCTCAATGATCGCCTCAACCCCGCCAGCAATCACTTCGTTGAGCGAATACAGGGTCAGGTTGATGCGGTGATCGGTGACCCGGCCCTGCGGGAAGTTGTAGGTGCGAATGCGCTCGGAGCGGTCACCGGAACCCACCAGCAATTTACGCGAATCAGAAATTTCCTTATGCGCGGCGGCTTCCTGCTGGTCTTTCAACTTAGCCGCCAGCCAGGCCATGGCCTTGGCGCGGTTCTTGTGCTGCGAGCGCTCTTCCTGACATTCGACCACTGTACCGGTGGGGATGTGAGTGATGCGGATCGCCGAATCCGTGGTGTTCACGTGCTGACCACCCGCGCCCGAGGAGCGGTAGGTGTCCACGCGCAGGTCGGCCGGGTTGATGTCGATGGCCATCTGCTCATCCGGCTCAGGCAATACGGCAACGGTACAGGCCGAGGTGTGAATACGGCCCTGGGATTCGGTTTCTGGCACGCGCTGCACGCGGTGCGCGCCCGACTCGAACTTGAGCTTGCCGTAGACGTTATCGCCCTCGACCCGAGCAATCACCTCTTTATAACCGCCGTGCTCGCCTTCACTGGCCGACAACACTTCGACGCGCCAGCCCTGCTTCTCGGCATAGCGCGAGTACATACGGAACAGGTCGCCGGAGAAGATCGCTGCCTCATCGCCGCCGGTGCCGGCACGTACTTCGAGGAACACGTTGCGCCCGTCATTGGGGTCTTTGGGCAGCAACATACGCTGCAGCGTGGCTTCCAGTTCGAGCAGCTGCTCTTTGGCCTCGGCCACTTCTTCTTCGGCCATCGCGCGCATGTCCGGGTCGCTGTCTTTGAGCAGCGCCTGGGCGCCCTCAAGATCGTTCTGCACCTTACGGAACGCGCTGAACGCTTGGTATACCGGCTCAATCTCGGCGTACTCCTTGGAGTAGGCGCGAAATTGCGTCTGATTGCTGATTACTTCAGCGTCACCGAGCAGCGCGGTCAGCTCTTCGAAACGATCCTGCAACAGGTCGAGTTTATTGATCAGTGACGCTTTCATTACAGACCTTTATTTTTGGCCGAGCCGGGCGACACGCCCTCCTCGAGGGCAAACAGTTCTTGGGCCACGCCCAGCGCATCAACGCGGCCGTCAGCAGAGAATTTCTTTAGTTGCACGCTGGGGGCATGCAACAACTTGTTGGTCAGGCCACGGGCCAGTTGTGCCAGCACGTCCTCGGCCGATGTACCGTTGCTGAGTAGACGCAGGGCCTTGTTCAGCTCCTCGTCACGCAAACGCTCGGCTTGCTGGCGATAGGCCTTGAGCACATCCACGGCGGCCAGTTCACGCAGGCGCTGCATAAAGTCCTGCGCGCCAACGCTCACCAGCTCCTCAGCCGCTTCGGCAGCGCCCTGACGGCTCTTGAGATTTTCCGCGATCACCTCATGCAGGTCATCGACGGTATACAGGTAGACGTCATCCAGCTCGCCAACCTCGGGTTCAATGTCGCGCGGCACGGCGATATCGACCATGAAAATCGGTTTGTGCTTGCGCTGCTTCAGCGCCCGCTCGACCGCGCCCTTACCGAGAATCGGCAGCTGGCTGGCGGTGGAGCTGATCACGATATCGCTGTTGACCAGCTCGTCCGGGATTTCCGAGAGCAGCACCGCGTGCGCGCCAAATTGTTCGGCCAGGGTGCTGGCCCGCTCAAGCGTACGGTTGGCCACCACAATGCGCTTGATGCCCTGGTCGTGCAGGTGGCGTGCGACCAGGCTGATGGTTTCGCCCGCGCCGATCAGCAGGGCCTGGCTGCGGTGCAAGTCAGTAAAGATCTGCTTGGCCAGACTCACCGCGGCAAACGCCACCGACACGGGGTTTTCACCAATCGCGGTATCGGTACGCACGGTTTTGGCGGTGCTGAAGGTGGCCTGAAACAAACGCCCGAGCAGCGGCCCGAGGGTGCCGGCTTCACGGGCCACAGCAAACGCTGACTTCATCTGACCGAGAATCTGCGGCTCTCCCAGCACCATCGAGTCCAGCCCCGAGGCCACGCGCATCATATGCCGCACCGCTTCGTCATCGGCATGGATATAGGCACAGGCACGCAGTTCGTCGAGGCTCAAACGGTGATAGTTGGCCAACCAGGCCAGCACTTCATCAGCGCTCAGGTCATCCTGCTCAAGGTATAACTCGCTGCGGTTGCAGGTCGAGAGAATGGCCGCTTCCCGGCTGGACGTGTTGTGGCACAGCAGACGCAGGGCCTCAACCAACTGCTCGGGCGTGAAGGCCACGCGTTCGCGGACATCCACCGAGGCGGTCTTATGGTTGATACCGAGGGCAATAAAGGCCATGCACGATCGCTGACTGGGAGTGGAAGCCGGCAATTGTCCTACTTCGGCAAAGCGAGAACAACCACTGCTAGCTATTGTCCTAATAGCCAGGTTTATCCGACTCACTCAGGATCATGGCCGCCCATGGGCTTGCCCGAACGCTTGTGTCATGATGCCGAAACCGCAGGTTGGCCACATACTCCTCCTATGAATAGATCCTTTGCCTTGCTGACTGCCGCTGCTTTTTTGAGCGGTTGCCAGACCTTTGCCCCCTCTACCCCGGATGGCACGCCACCCGTGGAAGACCCCGCCGTGACTACAGCAAAAGCCGAGCCGCAGGTGTACCGCGCTTTCAGCCAGGAAACCCTGCTGTCGCTGCTGGTTGCCGAACTGGCGGGCCAGCGAAATCGTTTCGACATTGCGCTGGAAAATTATGTCGAGCAGGCCAATGCCACTCAGGATGCGGGGGTCGCCGAGCGCGGTTTCCGTATCGCGGAGTACCTGGGAGCCGAGCAATCCGCCCTGGAAACCAGCCTGCTGTGGGCCAAGACCGCACCCGAGAATATCGACGCACAGCGCGCTGCGGCGGTGCAACTGGCCCGCGCCGGTCGCTATGATGAATCCATGACGTTTATGGAACAGGTCCTGCAGCGTCAGGGTGACACCCACTTCGACTTCCTTGCCCTGTCCGCCGCCGAGACTGACCCGGACACACGCGCCGGCCTGCTGCAGAGTTTTGATCGCTTGCAGGCAAAGTACCCAGACAATAGCCAGCTGCAATTTGGTAAAGCGCTGCTGTTGCAACAGGATGAGCGCCCCCAGGAAGCCCTGGAGCTGCTTGAGCAACAACCGAGCAAAAACCGCCCGATTGCCTCCATCCTGCTGCATGCGCGCCTGCTGCAAAGCCTGGAACGCAACGCTGACGCACTGCAATTGCTGGAAAAAGGCATCAAGCTGCACCCCGATGACAGGCGCCTGCGCCTAACCTATGCACGCCTGCTGGTAACCGAAGACCGCCTGGACGATGCCCGAGGCGAGTTCTCCTCACTGCTGCAAGAAAACCCCAATGATGATGACCTGCGCTTCTCTCTGGCACTCGTCTGCCTGGAGGCCGAAGCCTGGAAAGAGGCCATTGTCTATTTAGAGGAACTGGTCGAGCGCGGTAACCACGTCGACGCCGCACATTACAACCTGGGCCGCGCCTATGAAGAGCTTGGTGACACTGCCAGCGCCCTGATCGAGTACGCCTTGGTTGGCCCAGGCAACGACTATCTGCCAGCCCAGGCTCGGCAAAGTGATTTGTTATTCCAGCAACAGCGCGGCGATGAAGCCTCTGAGCGCTTGCGCCAGGCACGTGACAGCCAACCTGATTACGCCATCCAGCTGTACCTGATTGAGACCGAGGCCTGGTCCAAACAGCAGGACACCGAACACGCTTGGCAGTTGATCGAACAAGCCCTGGAGCAGTTTCCGGAAGACCTCAACCTGCTCTACACCCGCGCCATGCTGGCGGAAAAACGCGACAACCTGGCCCTGCTGGAGCAAGACCTGCGTTTTATTCTCGAACGCGAGCCGGATAACGCCATGGCCCTCAACGCCCTCGGCTACACCCTGGCCGACCGCACCACGCGTTACGCCGAAGCCAAGCAGTTGATCGAGCAAGCCCACCAGCTCAACCCGCAAGACCCGGCGATTCTCGACAGCCTCGGCTGGGTAAATTACCGCATGGGCAACCTGGACGAAGCGGAACGTCTGCTACGCCAAGCCATGCAGGCGTTTCCCGACCATGAAGTCGCCGCCCACCTCGGTGAGGTACTGTGGGCTCAGGGCAAACACCAAGAAGCCCGCACGCTCTGGCGTGAAGCCCTGAAACAGCAACCTGACAGCGAAATCCTGCGCAGCACACTGTTGCGCCTGACCGGAGCAGAGACACTCTGATGCTTGCGCGCCACCTGATAGTTTTCAGCCTGATTACATTACTCGCCGGCTGCGCCGGCCTGACTTCACGCGAAGCCCTTGAAGGCCAGGGCAACGCGCAAAGCTGGCAAGCGCATAAGCAGCAGATCAGCGGCCTGGATGCCTGGCAGATCAACGGTAAAGTCGGCATCCGCGCCCCCAAAGACTCTGGTAGCGGCACCCTCTTCTGGTTGCAGCGCCAGGATTACTACGACATCCGCCTGTCCGGCCCGCTCGGCCGCGGCGCCGCTCGCCTCACCGGCCGCCCCGGCGCCGTTTTGCTCGAAGTGGCCAACCAAGGCCGCTATCAAGCCGAATCACCAGAACAACTGTTACAAGCCAAACTCGGCCTTAACCTGCCCGTTTCACATCTGCTTTGGTGGATTCGCGGCCTGCCCTCCCCCGACAGCAAAAGCCGCTTAAACCTCGACAGCCAAAGCCATCTGGCAAACCTGAGCCAGGACGGCTGGGATGTTGAATACCTCAGTTACACAGAGCAGAACGGCTTCTGGCTGCCAGAACGCATCAAGCTGAACGGCTTCGATCTGCAAGTCACCCTGGTGATCAAGGACTGGCAGCCACGCCAGCTCGGTCAATGAGCGTCCCGGCGATTCCCGCTGCCGCTGAATTGATTCTGCCGGCACCGGCCAAACTTAACCTGATGCTGCACATCCTCGGCCGCCGCGCTGACGGCTACCACGAGCTGCAAACGCTGTTTCAGTTTCTCGACTTTGGCGATGAACTGGGTTTTGCCGTGCGCCAGGATGGTCAGATTCATCTGCACACGCCTATTGAAGGCGTGCCCCACGACAGCAACCTGATCGTGCGCGCCGCGCGCCTGCTGCAACAGCAAAGCGGCTGTAACCTGGGCGCCGACATCTGGCTCGACAAGCGCTTGCCGATGGGCGGTGGTATTGGCGGTGGCAGCTCGGATGCCGCCACCACTCTGCTCGGTCTCAATCATCTCTGGCAACTGGCATGCAGCGAAGATCAACTCGCTGACATGGGCCTCAGCCTGGGCGCAGACGTACCCGTATTCGTGCGCGGCCATGCAGCATTCGCCGAAGGCGTCGGGGAAAAACTCCAGCCGGTGACCCTCAGCGAGCCCTGGTTTCTCGTAGCAATTCCGCAAGTACTTGTCAGTACTGTAGAAATTTTCTCTGACCCTGAGTTGACACGGGATACTCCGCCCATTAAAGTTCGCAGCCTTCTTGAGGGGGGTGGTCATAACGACTGCCTGCCGGTGGTTCAGAAGCGTTACCCAGAAGTACGTAACGTTTTGATTTTGTTGAACAAATTTGTTCCTGCAAAATTAACCGGCACTGGAGCTTGTGTGTTTGGGAGCTTCCCAAACGAGGACGATGCTGATAAAGTCGCCCGCCAACTTCCAGGCACTTTGCCAAGTTTTGTTGCTCAAGGCCGTAACATCTCGATGTTGCACCGAAAGCTGGAAAAATTGGTCAAGAAGTGAATCTACGCTGTAAGTTGTAAAAGCAACGGGTTGTATGTAGGGGCGTCGCCAAGCGGTAAGGCACCAGGTTTTGATCCTGGCATGCGTTGGTTCGAATCCAGCCGCCCCTGCCATTCCGTCACACGACGGGTAGGCAACTCAATGCACTCGGTTACACAAGATACAGGGGCGTCGCCAAGCGGTAAGGCACCAGGTTTTGATCCTGGCATGCGTTGGTTCGAATCCAGCCGCCCCTGCCATTTTCTGTACTCATCCAGGTATACCCTCAGCCGGCAGGTACTGCGCGTGTCCAAGATGATGGTCTTTACGGGGAACGCTAACCCCGATCTGGCGCGACGTATCGTACGTCAGCTGCACATTCCCCTCGGTGATGCTTCTGTCGGTAAGTTTTCCGACGGCGAGATCATGATTGAAATCAATGAAAATGTCCGCGGTAAAGACGTTTTCCTGATTCAACCGACGTGCGCGCCAACCAATGACAACCTGATGGAACTGGTCGTGATGGCAGATGCCTTCCGCCGCTCATCAGCTACTCGAATTACTGCTGTTATCCCCTACTTTGGCTATGCCCGCCAGGATCGCCGTCCGCGCTCCGCTCGTGTGGCTATTAGCGCTAAAGTTGTGGCTGACATGCTCACCGTAGTAGGTATCGACCGGGTTCTTACCGTCGACCTGCACGCGGATCAGATCCAAGGCTTCTTCGATATTCCAGTAGATAACATCTACGGTTCGCCTGTACTGGTGGACGATATCGAAGACCAGCGCTTCGAAAACCTGATGATCGTTTCTCCAGATATCGGCGGCGTCGTGCGTGCACGTGCTGTTGCTAAATCTCTGGGTGTAGACTTGGCGATCATCGACAAGCGTCGTGAAAAAGCCAACCACTCGGAAGTGATGCACATTATCGGTGATGTTGAAGGCCGTACCTGCATCTTGGTCGATGACATGGTGGATACCGCCGGCACGCTGTGCCATGCGGCTAAAGCGCTGAAAGAACATGGCGCATCCAAAGTCTTCGCCTATGCAACGCATGCCGTGCTGTCTGGCCGCGCGATTGAAAATATCGAAAAATCTGTACTCGACGAGCTGGTGGTGACGAATACCATCCCGCTGTCCGCCGCTGCGCAATCCTGTTCGCGTATTCGCCAACTGGACATCGCACCGGTAGTCGCCGAAGCAGTACGCCGCATCAGCAACGAAGAATCGATCAGCGCGATGTTCCGTTAATTCGTAATACGCCCTGAACGCACACGCCCTGCCCTAACGGCATGGCCTTTCAACCAACCGTCCCGTCGCTGGTCGCAAGCGTAACGGACGGTTTGGTTATTTTGGAGAAATGAAATGACTGTTGAATTTACCCTGAATGCTGAAGCGCGTTCTGACCTGGGGAAAGGTGCGAGCCGCCGCCTGCGTCGTAACGTGGCCATGGTTCCTGCCGTAATTTACGGCGGCGACAAAGCCCCACAATCGATCAGCCTGCTGGCTAAAGATTTCGCCAAACTGCTGGAAAACGAAGCAGCCTACAGCCACGTGCTGAGCCTGAACGTTGCCGGCAGCAACGAAAGCGTAATCATCAAAGCCCTGCAGCGCCACCCAGCCAAAGGCTTTGTCCTGCACGCTGACTTCGTTCGCGTTGTCGCTGGCCAGAAACTGACCGCTATCGTTCCTCTGCACTTCATCAACCAGGAAACTTCGGTTGGCGTTAAGCAGCAAGGCGGCGAAGTCTCCCACGTCCTGGCTGAAGTAGAAGTTTCCTGCCTGCCGAAAGACCTGCCTGAATTCATCGAAGTCGACATGGCTGCCGTTGAAGTTGGCCAGATCGTTCACTTGGCTGACCTGAAACTGCCGAAAGGCGTTGAGCTGGTTGCACTGGCTCACGGTAACGACCTGGCAGTGGCTAACATCCACGCCTCCCGCGTTGCTAAAGACGCAGAAGAAGGCGCTGCCGAGTAAATCTCGCAGCGTCGGAAACCAGCTCGGCATGCGACTATGCCGAGCGATTTCCACGAAAGGGCTCCTGACATGACTGCCGTACAACTGATCGTTGGCTTAGGTAACCCTGGCCCCGAATACGACCAGACCCGGCATAATGCAGGGGCCCTTTTTGTTGAGCGCCTGGCTGACAGCCAGCGCATCAACCTCAATGCCGACAAAAAGTATTTTGGTCTGGTGGGCAAATTCAGCCATCAGGGCCGCGATGTTCGTCTGCTAATCCCCACCACCTTTATGAACCGCAGCGGCCAGGCCGTAGCGGCATTAGCGAATTTCTTCCGCATCCCGCCGGAAGCCATTCTGGTGGCCCACGACGAACTCGACATGCCCCCCGGCGTCGCCAAACTCAAACAGGGTGGCGGGCACGGCGGGCATAACGGGCTGCGCGACATCATTGCCCAGCTCGGCAATCAGAATAATTTTTACCGCCTGCGGCTTGGCATCGGCCATCCCGGGCACAGCAGCATGGTCTCCAACTTCGTCCTTGGCCGCGCACCACGCAGCGAGCAGGAACTGTTGGATACCAGCATCGATTTTGCCCTAGGCACCCTGCCGGAGATACTCGCAGGTGACTGGAGCAAGGCCATGCACAAGCTGCACAGCCAGAAAGCCACCTCTTAACTCTTTACCGCCATTCGCGCGAGGGACACACCATGGGATTTAACTGCGGCATCGTCGGCCTGCCCAACGTCGGCAAGTCCACCCTGTTCAACGCCCTCACCAAATCAGGGATTGCGGCAGAGAACTTTCCGTTCTGCACCATCGAGCCGAATAGCGGCATCGTAGCGATGCCAGACCCACGCCTGGCAGCGTTGGCGGCCATCGTTAACCCTAAGCGCATCCTGCCTACCACCATGGAATTCGTCGACATCGCCGGCCTGGTAGAGGGTGCATCGAAAGGTGAAGGCCTGGGCAACAAGTTCCTCGCCAACATTCGTGAAACAGACGCCATCGCCCACGTAGTGCGCTGCTTCGAAGACGACAACGTTATTCACGTTGCCAACAGCGTCGACCCCAAGCGCGACATCGAGATCATCGACCTCGAACTGATCTTCGCTGACCTCGACAGCTGCGAAAAGCAACTGCAAAAGACCACCCGTAACGCCAAGGGCGGCGACAAAGAAGCTGTCGCACAGAAAGCCCTGCTGGAAAAGCTCATCCCCCACTTCAGCGAAGGCAAGCCTGCGCGCACCCTGATGAAGACCCTGGGCGACGACGAAAAGCAGCTGATCAAGGGCTTCCATCTGCTCACCAGCAAGCCGGTGATGTACATCGCCAACGTCGCCGAAGATGGCTTTGAGAACAACCCACTGCTCGACATCGTCCAGGCCATTGCCGACGCTGAAGGCGCCCCCGTGGTACCGGTGTGCAACAAAATCGAAGCGGAAATCGCCGAACTTGATGACGGCGAAGAAAAAGACATGTTCCTCGAAGCCCTAGGCCTGGAAGAACCCGGTCTGAACCGCGTAATCCGCGCCGGCTACGAACTGCTCAACCTGCAAACCTACTTCACCTCAGGCGTCGAAGAAGTCCGCGCCTGGACTGTAAAAGTCGGCGCCACCGCCCCACAGGCCGCCGGCGTGATCCACACCGACTTCGAAAAAGGCTTTATCCGCGCCGAAGTCATCGCCTACAACGACTTCATCCAATACAAAGGTGAGGCTGGCGCAAAGGAAGCCGGCAAATGGCGCCTGGAAGGTAAGGAATACATCGTTAAAGACGGCGACGTCATGCATTTCCGTTTTAACGTGTAAACAAACATTCGGATCCTATCGGATCTTGCTGGACACCAAACCCCTTGAATTTAGCCGATTCAAGGGGTTTTTCTTTTCCACCAACATCCCTCAGAGCACATTGAGATCCACACCTTTACCGGGTACGCTACCGGGTATAGCAATCTCATACCCGGAAAATTAACCGGGTATAGCGCGCCGGAGCAAATATGCCACTTACCGACACTCAGTGCCGCACTGCAAAACCCAAGGAGAAGCCTTACAAGCTCACAGACGGCAATGGCCTCTATCTTGAGGTAAAGCCAAACGGAGTTAAGGCTTGGCGCTATCGATTCGAACTGAGCGACGGCAATACGAGGAAGGAAAGCGTATTTGCCATTGGGGAATACGTGGTCGCCCCCAAGGGTGAAACATCCGAGCAGGCCGAAGATCGCCGCAACGGCCGGCTTCTTACGCTTTCCGAGGCGCGCGAAGCACGCTCTAAAGCACGCTCACTGGTTGTGCAAGGCATCAACCCTGCGCATCATCGCCAGCAGGAACGTGTAAAGCGCGACCACGAGAAAGCAACCACCTTCGAGGCCGTGGCCAAAGAATGGCTGGCCTTAAAAGACTGGGAGGAAACAACTAAGTCCAAGCGGCTTGGAATGTTGAAACGTGTCATTTTCCCGAAAATTGGTGACATGCCTGTAAAAGCAATCACACCAGCACACATCCTGGACGTACTAAGATCGGCCGCCAAGGACAACGGGCTATCAGTAGCCAATGAAGCAAAACGCACCATGTCTAGCATCTTCGAGCTAGCCATTGCCACCCTTCGCGCCAGTACCGACCCCGTTCATCCAGTGCGCAAAGCGCTACCCAAAAACAAAACCCAACACAAGCGAGCACTTTCCACAGATGAGATCGGCCAGCTGCTCAGGGACGTTGACTCCCATGGTGGCCGCCATGAAACGCTCTGTGCGTTCCGACTTATGTGGATGACTCTAAGCAGGCCCAATGAAGCAGCTGAGGCTCAATGGTCAGAATTTGACCTTGAAAAGGCCCTATGGCGCATTCCTGCCGAACGAATGAAAAAGCGTAAAGAGCATATAAACCCACTGCCCACGCAGGCAGTGGAGATGCTGCAGGCTCTAAAAGGCGTTACGGGGAAGTACGCTCATCTGTTCCCGCACCGAGACGTCCGCACCCGCCCTATGGTTTCAGCCTCGTTTCGCCAGATGCTTAACGTCCTAGGCTGGGGTGGCAAATACAGCCCACACGCCACTCGAACTACAGGCAGCACCAGACTCAATGAAATGGGCTTTTCCGCAGACTGGATCGAAATGCAACTGGCTCACACCGAACAAAATACAGTGCGCGTCACCTACAACCATGCGAAATACCTGACCGACAGAGCACAAATGATGCAGCAATGGGCTGATTTGCTGGATCAATGGAAAAAGGAAAGCACTTAGATGGGCACTGATACTGATGGCGGACTGGGCCGAGTTCTGCACGAGCCAAAAGTGACTACTGAGCAGCCAGTAGCAACAGGCAAAAACCGGCCAGAAGTAGCCGTTCGATGTGTCTAGACACTACTGGGCGATTCAAATCAGCACCGCAGCAAGAAGAATCAGTTGGTCAATTAAACACATGCGTACTGTTGCCTCAGATAACAGACCGCCACCGAGCGTGATCCAAGGTGGCGGCGGTGCTCAGGGTATAAGGTCCAGCTCTTGTTTGAGCTGTTCTGCGCTCGGGCGTAGCTGCGAAGCGCCGCTGCGCATACGCCGTTGACCGAGATAAAACAGGATAGGTGCCGCAATTAGAACCGACGAACTGGTGCCCACCACTATGCCAAATAGCATGGGCAGCGCAAAGCTGGCCACCGCCGCTCCGCCAGCGATGGCCATGGGCAGCAGCGCAAGAAACGTAGTGAGAGAAGTGAATACAGTTCGCGTCAGTGTTGAAGTGATGCTTTCGTTAAGCAATTGCAGCAGAGGCCTGTCCGGCGTCAGACGCAGATTTTCCCGAACCCTGTCGAATACTACGACCTTGTCATTGATCGAATAGCCAATCAACGCCAGCAGCGCCGCCACCGCAGTCAGGTTGAATTCCACCCCGGCCAGCACGAAAAAACCGATGGTCTTGGTCAGATCCAGCGCAATAGTCAGCGTGGCAGCAAGGGCGAAGTGGTATTCAAAGCGCATCCATAGGTATGCCAGCATGCCCGCGGCAGCAAGCAGTACGGCCAGGATGCTGGCTTCAACAAAATCACCACTGACCTTGGGGCCAACCATCTCCACCCTCGGGAAAGTAGCATCGGCAGCATGCGTGATGACGGCTGCTTTCAACGCCTCTACCGGCTCGCCCGTGGCTACCTGTTCAGCGCCCTGCATCGGCAGGCGCACCAGATATTGGCCGGCGTCCCCCGACTCCTGGATAGCCGCTTGCCCCATGCCATGCTCTTGCAGGCTGCTGCGTAGAGCCTCGACGCTGGTATTGGGTGCTTGTACTTCCACCATAGTGCCGCCGGTAAAGTCGATGCCGTATTCAAGCCCAGGACCGAAGAACAACACCAGTGACCCGACCGACAGTACCAGCGACAGCGCCAGCCCCATTACTCTTCCGCGCATGACGTTAAGGCTGTCGCTGGTCAGGCGATCGAGCAGCTTGATACCGGATATTGCCAGAGGCTGCCGGCCCATCCGCCGGATGCGCCACTCCATCAATAACCGCGTCACTGAGATGGCGGTGAACATCGAGGTCAGCAAGCCGATGCCGATGGTCACTGCAAAGCCTTTGACCGGTCCGTTGCCAAACAGGAAGAGTAGGCTGACGGCGATCAACGTGGTGGCATTGGAGTCCAGAATGGTGCTGTAGGCCCGATCAAAGCCTTCGCTCATCGCACTGAAGGCCGACTTGCCGTTGCGTGTCTCCTCGCGGATTCGCTCATTGATCAGAATGTTCGCATCCACTGCCATGCCGATACCCAGAATGATACCGGCGATGCCAGGTAGCGTCAGGGTAGCGCCAAGCAGGCTTAGAGTGCCGAATATCAACCCCACGTTAATCGTCAGACCCACGCAGGCGATAAAGCCCCAGAGACCGTAGACGGCAAGCATAAAGCCGACGACGAGCAATGCACCGAGCAGACCGGTACTGACGCCCATGGCAATGGCATCGCTGCCCAGATCCGGCCCGACGGTGCGCTCCTCGATGACTTTCAAGGGAGCGGGCAAGGCACCGGCACGCAGGAGCAAAGCCAGGTTGCTGGCCTCTCTGGAGGTGAAGGAACCGCTGATCTCACCACTACCGCCGGCAATCACGCCACGAATTACCGGCGCGGTGATGACTTTCTGATCGAGAACAATGGCCAGCGGCCGACCGATATTGACGCGGGTCATTTCACTGAACAGGTCGGCACCTTCGCGGTCCAGTTTAAAGTTGACCACCGGTTGCCCTGAATCGGGGTTGAAGGCCAGTCGGGCATCGCGGATATGCTTGCCCTCCATTGCCACCCGCTCCTCCAGCTCATAGGAGGTGCCTTGCGTTTCATCGGTCAACCTGAAGACAGGGCGGGATTTATCATCGGCAACCCAATGAAACGCCATTTTCGCTGTAGTGCCGAGCAGTTGTCGTATTTCCTGCGGATTAGCCACGCCCGGCATCTGCACCAGAATCCCGTCGGCTCCCTGGCGTGTGATGCTTGGCTCGACCAGGCCGGTTTCATCCAGTCGCCGGCGCACTACCTCCAGGCTGCGATTCACCGCATCGCTGGTCAGCTTCTCGCGATGCGCCTCGGTCATGGTCAGGGTTAACCGATCCTGCCCCTGCTTTACTGTGAAGCGCTTTCCGGTGCCGTCGCTCAGTGTGTTCAGCGATTGAACAATACGCCGCAGGTTGGCCATGGTCTGGGTATTGTCTTGGGATTCTCCTACAGTGATCTGAACTGACTCGCCGGAGACCACAGGTCGGCTGAAGGAAATGCGCGCCTTGCGCAATGCATCGCTCAAATCGGTGGTCAGTTGCTGGGTGTCGTTGCGCAGCAGTTCGCGGGTATCCACCTCCAGCAGCAGATGCGAACCGCCGCGCAGATCCAGCCCCAGGGCCAAGGTGTTATCGGCATACCAACTGGGTAGTTTTTCTGAAACAGATCCAGGTAGCACGTTGGGCAACGCACAAAGCAGCCCAAACAGAATCAACAGGCCGTAGACCACGGCCCGTGAAAATAATGATTTCATGAGTAATCCTCGACACTAGCGTCGTATCAATAAAACGAACGGGTGAGTCAGGTGGGATTACGCAAAGGGTGGAGCGCGGGGAGCCTGCTGATAGTAATTGGCGCGATAAGAGAAGATGAGGGCGGGTGCCGTTGAGTAGCACGTAGCCTGCGGGAGCAGGACAACTGGGGTGGTGCAGGGAGTGATAGCCAGCCACTGATGGGCAGGGTCTCCGTCACCGCTAGGTTTAATGTCTTCAGAGCGCGTCGAAAAGCGACCGTTATCGCTGTTTCCGGCAAATATCAGGTGTTCGATCTGGCTAAAAAAGCCCGGACCAGAAGCGGCTTTAATGCCAAGGGATGCCGAGTTGATCCCGAACGCCAACGCCACTAACAGCAGCCACGCCAAAGGTAGCCAGGGCAGTGGCTGCACCGGGACTGTTGCGTAGAGGAGCCGATGCGACGAACGAACGTGCATTGGGGGTAGTCCGTGGATAAAACTTCCAGTCTGAAGTCGAGCATCAAGCTAGTCAATAAGCGCGCTCGATAACAGGACCATCTTCGATGGAGTTATAAATGCCGAGTAGCTTTCGCACGGCTAAGCAGGCTCGGCCTATGGGCTCGCCATCTTGGCCCTGCCCATGCGCGAAGCGAGCGACCCTGACTTGGCAAACGACTTATCGTGATGCCAGCACGGTCGGAGCGCATGCCTCTACGTCAGTTGGGCCTTGGTCGCGCCGGATGCTTCTGTGTGGCATCCAAACTGTTGGGCTAGGGCAGGGCTCTCCGAGGTGCCTGTGAGACCCTTTCAGTCTTAAGCACATCCGCCCGCTTTTGGCCGGACTTCTGCCGGATACTTCTGTCTGGAGTCGGCCAGAAAGTGGCCATTAGTAGCCCAGACCAGTGATTTACCCACACCCCATTGCCTTAGTTGCAACAAGACGTCTTAACGCCCTCGATTTGGTCAACAATATGGGCGCTGCTGCCGTTCAAAACTCCCGCACCTTTCGTTAACCCAGCGCCCTGTTCTTGCGCCAGTACTGCACCGTTATCACCAGCAGGGTAATGGCTGTCATCGGCAGCACATATCCAAGCATGGCCGTGCCAAATTGCTGCGCAAGCGGACGGCCTGAGGCGTTGAGAACCAAATACAGGGTGTAGGCCACGTAGTAACTGATAAACAATAAGCCTTCCCAACGATTAATTCGGTAGCCAGAAAAGAAGATCGGCAGACACACCAGCGCTACGCCGATCATCACTGGGAAATCGAAAGCCAGCGCATTGGCTGCCACCAGGACAGGCGCTGGTGATACGAGAGAGGCCAAGCCGAGTACGCAAAGCAGGTTAAATATATTACTGCCGACAATATTACCCACTGCAATATCGCGCTCGCCGCGAATCGCCGCTAGCAAGGAGGTAGCCAGCTCCGGCAGAGAGGTACCCACCGCTACAACAGTCAAGCCAATCACCAACTCCGAAAGGCCTAGTGCACGCGCCAGACTCACTGCGCCCTCTACCAACAGACTGGCGCCGCCAACCAGCAGCACCAACCCGACCAAGATGAGCACCAGATTGATTACCCAGCCATAGGGCTTAGCCGGCTGATTCTGGGCAAACTCCTTGGTGAACTCATCGTCTGCAGCAATATTCTTTTCCCGGTAAGCGCTGACAATCAGAAAAATGGTGTAAACCACAATGCCGGTGAACAGCAGCAGGCCGTCGAGTTTGCTCAGGCTGCCATCCCAGGCCAGAGCCATGGTCAACATACTTGCGCCGATCATAATCGGCACATCCAAACGGATTAGCTGACGCGAGACGATCAGCGGAGCGATAAGCGCAGTTAATCCGAGAATAAAGAGCACGTTGGCAATATTACTGCCCACCACGTTGCCAATAGCCAGATCACCACTACCAGCCAATGCTGCCTGTACGCTAACTGCCGTTTCCGGCGCACTTGTGCCAAAGGCCACCACAGTCAGGCCGATAATCAACGGTGGGATACCAAACTGCGCTGCCACCTTGGCCGCACCCCGCACAAGCACTTCAGCGCCGATTACCAACAAAACCAAACCGGCTACGAGGTAACCCCAGACCATCAAGCTCATTGCGAATACTCCAGGAAAGATGCGCGGGCCTTAGTAAGCAGCCAGAGGGCGCACGCGATAAATTTTTTAGGGCGGCAGGACAAAGCCGCTGGTTAATATTGGCCGTTAGCGACAACCTTACTTCGACCCTTCTCGTCAGAATAAAACCTTAGTCTGTTCAGCCATCGCTAAGGCGTTATTAGCCTCAATCTGCTGTCGATGCCAGACCCCGTTTTCGTTCTGTATTTACAAGACTTACTTGGATGGGCCACTACCTCCGCGCCAGAGTGGAGGTTTCTGTCTGACCCGTTTTCTTTATTCCAGCGCTGAAGCCGCTAACCGCTGCGAAACGGCCAAGAATGGAAACTGGTGGGTAACAGCAAGCGTTTACCAGCAGCAAACCTCCACACTGCCTTGCTTAGGTTTCAACAGCCGTTTTATCGATCGGCTCAACTGGCTGGTGATCCTGAGGTTGTTGTTTCTCCGCCTGGTCCTGCGGGGGCTCCTCCGAAGGCTTGCCCAGCCACTCATTGGTCGACTGCTGAACGTCGTCCGCCTTCTTATTGATGTGTTGCAGGGTCTCATCAATTGCTTCACGGGCGACATCCTGCACCGCCTGTTCAGTCTTCTCGAGCAGTTTCTGCGCCGATTGTTCGGCTGCGTCACAGCCGGCTAGCCCCACCAACAGCAGCCCAAAGGCCGTCATTTGCAGCATCTTTTTCATCACAGTCTCCATTACCCGGCGTTGCCCATTTGATAGATGGCAGCCGACTGGCAGCTACCATCCGTTTGGATTTAGACCTGTGATCCAGCCGGCATCTGCCCACGGGTTTTCCACAACGACAGTAGCACGCCGCCCAGCAGTAGGCCTACGGTCACGCTCAAGGAAATAACCGCCGGGATCTTGCCAATGATGCCGACCAGGAAGATCTTGCTGCCGATAAATACCAGCACCAGTGCCAGGGCATATTTGAGGTAGGCGAAACGGTGAATCATCGCCGCTAGGGCGAAATACAACGCACGCAGACCAAGGATGGCAAAGATGTTCGAGGTGTAGACGATAAAGGGGTCTTGAGTAATGGCGAAGATCGCCGGCACGCTATCGACCGCGAACACTAGGTCGGCACACTCGATTAGCACCAAAGCCAAGAACAATGGCGTTGCCCATACTACGGAATTACCACTGGCGTCAGGCTGACGAACAAAGAAGCGCCCTTCGTGCAGCCCCTCGGTCACACGCATGTGTTTGCGGAGGAACTTCACCAGCATATTTTCGCTGAGGTCCGGATGGTCATCGACCTTGCTGAACAACATCTTCACGCCGGTTAACAGCAGGAAGATGCCGAATACATAGAGAATCCAGTCGAACTCGGCAATCAACGCCGCTCCCAGCCCGATCATGATCGCACGCAGCACGATCACCCCGAGAATGCCCCAGAACAACACTTCATGCTGGTACTTACGTGGGATGGCGAGGAAGCTGAAGATCATCGCCATGATGAAAACGTTGTCCATCGACAACGATTTCTCGATCAGAAAGCCGGTGTAGAAATCCATTCCGGCGTCACCGCCCTTGACCTGCCAGACCCAGAGGCCAAAGAGCAAGCCAGCCGTGATATAGCCGGCGGACAGCAGCAGGCTTTCACGAACGCCGATTTCTCGATGCTCACGGTGAAGGATCCCGAGATCGAAGACCAACAGGCCAATCACGATGCTGATAAAAACGAGCCAAAGCCATGTGGCGGTGCCGAGGAACTCGGCGAGTAAGAACGGTTCTAGGGCAGTCATGAGCCCCTCCTCTAAGTGTCGAAGTTGTACAAACTGCAACTCCGACATGGCAGCGGTTAGCTGTCAGAGGGGCCCGGCGTTGCGGGCGGAAATTTAGAGAAGAGCGCGGACTTTCTCAATAGCACAAGGGTTGCAAGGTGTTTCCGAATTTTCCCTGCTTTTCTAGACACCCTATGACCGCTTTTGGCCCAGACTGTGTAAAAACGCAGGCACCAATCTTGATATGATTTGACCAGACTTCATCTCAGCAGGAGATGCCTGTGCGGCGATTCATTCAAGGTGAAAATCGGACTCAAGTTACCTTGC
>Ga0180008_1000689_pt1 | contig 25484 bp, 31 predicted proteins | sample MM_PW_MetaG_FD_121121 | JGI IMG/M metagenome (GOLD analysis project Ga0180008, IMG submission 121121) | Groundwater microbial communities from the Aspo Hard Rock Laboratory (HRL) deep subsurface site, Sweden - MM_PW_MetaG | ecosystem: Environmental > Aquatic > Deep subsurface > Groundwater... | reverse complement strand
ATTATTGCTAAATTATCTAGATATCTTTTCATAGCTTATTTAGTAGTTTAATGTAAATACACTTTTGTGTATTTACATTATAAATTAGAACTCAGAAACATTCCCGTAAGCTTCTCTTATACTCATAGAAATTTCAGGTCTGAATTTTTGAGATTTTATTTCAGGAAGCATTAAACCTTTTGATTTATGTTCTCTGATTTTATAATCACCACTTTGGTGTCTAGATGAGTAATATGCACTAAAATCAGTAGTATAAGGCATATCCCAAACAATTGCACCAGCTGTTGGACAAGCTTCTGCACATCTTGGTGCATCGGCATGGTCAACACACTCTACACATGATTCAGGTTTCACATATAAAATCCCATCTTTTGGATTTTTTTCATTTCCATCTGCTAATATAGCTGCTACTGGACACTCAGATTCACAAGCTTCACAAGCTATACATTCGTCTGTAATTTTAACTGCCATTTTCTATCCTTTTTTATAAAAATATAAAAAAGAATATGCAAATTTTGTTCCTTTATAAAATTAGTTTACAATTTTTTTGTAAAATATTTTTTTTGTTGGTTCATCTTCTTCAATATTATCGTTATATATTAGTTCAACATCTTTTTCTTTGTTTATATACTCTTTTGTAATTATACATTTTTCAAGATTTTTTTCAGATGGAGTAATATATTGTAAAGGAAGCATAATACTTTCAATTATACCTCTAAGACCCCTTGCTCCAACATCTTTTTCAACTGCAATTTCTGAGATTTTATCAAGGGCTTCTTCCGTAAATTCTAATTCAACACCATCTAATTCAAATAGTATTTCATACTGTTTAATAATGGCATTTTTAGGCTCTTTTAAAACTCTTATTAAATCTTCTTTTGAAAGTTTATTAAGTTCTGCAATAATTGGAATTCTTCCTATAAATTCTGGAATTAAACCAAAAGATATTAACTCTTTGGCTTCAATAGGTTTTTTACTTGACTCTTCATCTTCTTTTTTTAAAAATCCCATTTTTGCAGCTTTTTTATTTTTTTTAGCTGTATCATCTTCTCTTAATCCAACAAAGGCACCACCACAAATAAATAAAACATGGGTAGTATCAAAAATTACAGTTTCAGCAGTGGAATTTTTTCTACTTCCTTTTACAGGAACATAAACATCAGCACCTTCTAGAATTTTTAATAATCCTTGTTGAACACCCTCCCCACTTACATCTCTACCACTTGTAGCACTTTCACTTTTATTAGCAATCTTATCAATCTCATCTATATAAACAATACCTCTTTTTGCTTTTTCTAAATCATAATCAGCAGAGGCTAAAAGTCTTGATAAAATTGATTCAACATCTTCACCCACATAACCAGCCTCTGTTAAAGCTGTTGCATCAGCAACTGCAAAGGGAACATCCATGATTCTAGCTAAAGATTTTGCAAGAAGTGTTTTTCCACTTCCTGTAGGTCCTATTAGCATAATATTTGATTTTTCTATTTCAATATTTTTAATAATTGGTTTATCAATTCTTTTATAGTGATTATATAAAGCAACTGCTAAAACTTTCTTAGCTTCATCTTGTCCAATTACATAATCATCTAAATGCTCTTTTATTTTAATAGGAACACTAAGACCCTTTTGAAACTCTCTTTTATTATCTTTAATTAGCTCTTTTTCAAGAACTTTAGAACACATAGTCACACACTCATCACAAATGTGTGAAACTTCACTTGAGAATATTTTTTTTACTTCTGTTATCTCTTTTCCACAGAAATCACAATTAAATTTTTCATTCATGACTTTTTATAAACTCATCAATACTCATATCTAAATTATTTAAATTATGAGTTTTAATAAATTTATCCTCTTTTTTAGTTAGTTCTTTTTTATTAAATAAAGTAATTCCACCTTTTAAATCAATAGTTAATTCATTTGCTACCATTCTAAAAGTATCCCTTGAAAAATCAACACCTAAAAATAAATACTCTTTATCTTTTTTGTACTCTTTTAATAAATTAGGCATTGCATAACCACCCATAGCTTCAGTTAACCAATCAACAAAATCAGCATCTGAGATTATAAAATTCATCTCAGGTTTAGTAGAACCCATTGGTTTAAATAAAATTGGTAAATCTAATGTTAATTTTTCTTTTTCAATTCTTGTATATTTTTGCTCTTTTACATCAAATGAATAAACTAAATATCTATCCCAATCAGCTGTAATTCTAGATACTCCTGTGATTAAAAAGTGTTCAACATCACTGTATATCTTTTGTAAACTATCATCCATATTTGTATCAATTATATATTTAAGTTTAAGTTCTTTTAGCCATTTATAAACAGATGGTAGTTCATACTTTTTTGATGAGTAGATATGATTTGTCATTTGTATTATAAATTCTCTACCTTTTCTTTGCTCTAAACTCATAGCAGCTCTTGAGTATTCATACATTAATCTAGTACTCATAGCTCTTCCGTTATTTAAGGCTAAAATCATTGAATCACTATCATAAGGAATAATAGAACCATCTGTAGCTTTTGTATTTGCAAATACACCCATTCCTAAAAAAGGAATGAGTTCACCTTCTTTTATTTTCTTTATTAAATCATCCATGACATCCAGCTCCTGTGTATGAAAGATATGCTTTATTTAGAGCACCTCTAACTTTTTCTAAGTCTAAAAGTTTTTTTAAATCATTTGGCATATCTATATGATAGATGGCACCATCTTTACCTATTAAAAAAAGTGCTTTTGTTAATCTATTTTCTAAGCTACCACTTACAATTTTCGTTCCATACATATTTGCATACTCTTCATTTACATCAAATATAGGTATTAATTTCTTGAATTTATACGGTATATCCATAGGTTTATTAAAAATAATATATGTATAAATATCTATTTTTGCTTCATTCATAAACTCGTCAAATGCAATAATTTCATCTTTGAACTCTTTAAAAAAAGGATAAGAAATAAACAATTGTATATTTCTATTTGGACTAGCTCTTTTTACTGTAATCTCATTTTTATCCAAATCAATTGCATCAAAATTTTCAGCCATATAACCAATATCTATAAAATCATCGGTTAATTCTAATTTTTCATTATTGTATGTTATTTTAGATTTCATATTTTTTTATTTTATACCCTATTTGTCTAAGAGTTATTCCTAACTCATCTGCTGCTTTTGAATGATTAAAATCATTATTTTCAAGCGCCTCAATAATTGCATCTTTTTCCATATCATCTAAGGTTAAACTTTTTTTAGAACTATTTTTATAGTCACTTTTTAATTTTTGGTCATTTAAAGCTGGCAGTAGTAGTAACATATCATATTTGTTAATTCCTTCTTCATTTCCCATTAGTACAATGCGTTCAATTGTATTTTCCATCTCTCTTACATTTCCAGGCCAAGGATAATTACTTAATGCTTCCATAGCTTCGTCTGTAATGGTTACCATCTTTTTATGATTTCTAATTGATCTTTCTAAAAAAAAGTTAACAAGTTGTTTTATATCATCACCTCTTTGTCTAAGGGGTGGTAAATCAATAGGAATTACGTTTAATCTGTAATATAAATCTTCTCTAAATTTTCCATCTTTTACCATTTCTTCTAGATTTCGATTTGTTGCTGCAACTAGTCTTACATTTACTTTTATAGTTTTACTTCCACCTACTCGCTCAAACTCTCGTTCTTGTAAAACTCTTAGAAGTTTTACTTGAGCAGATGCAGAAATATCACCTATTTCATCTAGAAAAAGCGTTCCTCCATCAGCTAACTCAAATCTTCCTTTTCTCGTTTCTCTTGCATCTGTAAAAGCACCTTTTTCGTGACCAAAAAGTTCACTTTCAAGTAAGGTATCTGTAATTGCAGCACAGTTTAGTTTTATAAATGGTTCATCTTTTCTATTACTTCTTTTATGAATAGCAGCAGCAACTAACTCTTTTCCTGTTCCTGTTTCCCCTCTAACTAATACCGTAACATCAGATTGTGCAATTCTTTGAATAACTTTGAATACTTGTTGCATTTTTGGACTATCACCAATAATGTCACCAAAATTATGAACCTTTGAATCCCATTCCATTTTGTAATATAGTTTTAGTTCTTGAAGTCTCTCTTTTTCTTTCTGATTAAGTTGATATGAGTGTATAGTTTGTGCAAATATAGAACCTACAATGGCTAAAATTCTAACTGTATCATCTAAGTCTATTTCAGCTGTTTTTGTAATAACAGCTCCTAAAACACCAATACTTTCATTATCTATCATTAATGGAACGGCAACATAAGATTTTCCATTAAAATCTCTTTTCCCTGATTTATTTAAAAACAAAGAATTATTATGAATATTTTCCACAACAACAGGCTCATTTGATTCTGCAGCCATTCCAGTTGCTCCTTCACCTATTTTATATGAAGCTAAATTTCTTTGAAATTTTGATAACTCAACAGAAGCAAAAACATTTAAAATATCATCTTCAATAATATGTACAACACAATTATCTAAATTTAGAGTATTTTTCAATATCTTCATGGATTTTTCCAATGAAGTTTGTAAATCATAATGATTTGAAATAATTGAAGATATTTCATAAAGTGTCATTAGTTCTTTTATTGTAAGGCACCCCATACAGGCAGATTTATCAAACATTTTTGCTCCTTATATGTTCTTTTAATAAATTAATTATAACTATACTTTTAGATAAAAATGAATGAGTATTTATATAATAAACATACAATTTTTTAATCTGCAATTTTTTTGCAAACTTCTTCTTTAGGAAGCTTTTTAACACCTGGTTGAATCCACCAAATTTCGCCATTTGATAGACTTGCATTTCCACCCCATTTTTCGTCACTATCAAACTCAATTTCTTTAATTGTTTCTTCCATATCTTTTTTTGCAAAATAAAAAGACACCACTCCATCAACTTCTCTTAACATTACTTTTGCCATTATTTACTCCTTATTTATAAATATATTTTTTATTACTTTTATGATTTCATGCTCTTTGAATGAAACTTTGAAATAACCTTTTTTTAACTCTTTGATTACAAAACTTCTGCTGAATTCTTTTGCTGAATTAGGATAATCATTTCTATAATGAGCACCTCTACTTTCACATCTTTTTTGAGCACTCAAAATTATGGCTTCGGCAATCTCTAAAGCATTTCTTAATTCTAAAATTGCTGATAATTCAATATTATTGTTTTTTTCTTTATTTATACAATGAAGAGAATATGAAATTTGTCTTAAATATTTCACATAATCAAATGCTTCTGTAAGAGTTTTTTCATTTCTTATAATTCCCACTTTTTCAAATAGACATTTTCCTAAACTTATTCTAATGGCATTAAAGTTTTTGCTTGAATCTCCTTGGAAAATATAATCTAATATTTCAATATCTTTTACAACAATGTTATAATCTATTGGTGAAAATTCATTTTCTTTTGCATACTCTTTTGCATTATTTCCAGCAAGATTTCCAAATACACATCCCTCAAGAAGTGAATTTCCTCCAAGTCTATTTGCCCCATGAACTCCATTTGAAGCCATTTCTCCACAAATATATAGGCCTTTGATTTCACAGCTTGTCATATTTACATCAACTCCACCCATTGTGTAGTGTGCAACTGGCTTTATTTCTAATAACTCTTCACTGATATTTACACCACATTGCATAAGTGCCGCATTGTAAAGTGATGAAAGTTTTTTTTGGATTTTTTCAAGTCCCAAATGTCTTAAATCAATAAAAACTTTTTTACCTTTTAACTGTTCTTTTAATATTGCACGTGCAACTTCATCTCTTGTTCCTAATTCATTAATAAATCGTGAGCCTTCACTATTTACCAAATAACCACCCTCTCCTCGTGCAGCTTCTGTTACTAAATAGTTTGTTTTTATAAAACCTGTTGGATGAAACTGAACGAACTCCATATCTTTTAAACAAAGTCCAGCTCTTAAAGCAACTGCTAATAAATCACCCGTATAATCAGGTGCATTTGTAGAATAAGCTCTGTAGATTCCCGCATATCCACCACCTGCTAGGATTACAGCTTTTGATGGATATATTATTACTTGTGAATTTTCTTTATTTAAAGCAATTATTCCACTTACTCTATTTTGATATTTTGCAAGGTTTAAAACAAAATTATTTGGTAAAAAAGTAATACTCTTTGCTTTTGCTTTTTTAATAAGTGCCATTGTAATAGCACTTCCTGTTTTATCTCCAACATAACAAGTTCTATTTGAACTTCCTCCCCCAAATGGTCTTTGTAAGATGTTATTATTTTCATCCCTATCAAACTCTACCCCATAATTAACTAATTTTTCTATAATAGAAGCAGCCTCTTTACACATATAAGTAATTGCTTTTTTATTACCAATTCCTTTTGCTGAATTAAAAGTATCATTTATATGTTGGTTAATTTCTTTTGTATTGTTCGAATCAAGAACAGAATTTATTCCACCACTTGCCATTGAAGAGTTTGATTTAAAAATATTTCCTTTAGTAATAAGTGCAACTCTATTTTGTTCGTCTTTTGCCTCAATTGCAGCCATAAGACCTGCAATTCCTCCACCTACAACAATTACATCATAAATCATTTTATACTCTATACATTAAGTCATATTTTTTTCTAGAAGTTGCAGGAATTTTTGTAATTTCTAGATTCTTTTTAATATGAACAGGAACTTTTGAAGCAAATAGTGAACTTATAAGTCCAGGAGTTGAACGCACAAATTGAAGTGCTAATTGAATATCATTTTCTAAAATCATTTTAGAATCAAGTAAGTAACCAGTTTCAGGTTTGAATGATTTTTTAAATAGATTCATTTGTAAAAGTGATGAGCTTGAAATTACACCAATTTTTAATCTATGTGCAGCTTGAAGTAAAGTGCACTCTTCACCTTTTACTTTTTGTGTTGGCATTGTATAAATAGATGTTTTTGCTATATTAAATGGTGTTTGAATATATTTAAAATTGTGGTTTTCTCCACCCACTTTAAGGGCAATATCAACTAAATCTTCTAAATTTATATGTTCGTTTGTACTTTCATCAATAAAACCATTCCAAACAGCAATGCCATAGTATTTTATCATTCCCATTTCAACCATTTTTTCAAATCTTCTAAAAATTGTTTCCACTTTTTTTAGGAATTTTTTATAACCAAGTTTTGAAATTTGAATTTCTGGATTATGTAAAAAATAGATATCAATAGTTTTAACACCTAAATTTTCAAGGGATTTTTTGCAAGACCACTCTAAATAATCAGGTGTCATACAGTGTTGATCTAACTCTATATCATCAAGAGTTGCCAATGAATTATTAATTATATTCTCTTCAATCCAAGTATAAGGATTTTTAGGAAAAGGATATTCTAACTGTATAAAACCGCCTTTTGAGCAGATAATTAATTCTTCTCTTTTTGTAATCCCCTCTTCAAATAATTCTTGAAGTGCAATTCCAATCTCTTTTTCACTTTGACCATATCTATAGTTACTTGCTGTATCTATTAGATTTATCCCACTTTTAACAGCTTCTTTTACACCTTCGATGTAATGAAACAGATAATTCTCTTCTTTATATGGCTCTTTATTAAAAGTTCCAAGTCCTAGTTTTGAAAATATTAGATTATTGTGTTTTATATAAAAATCTTTGTGTTGAGAAAATTTTTTTGCAAAGTTTAAAGTATCATCAAATGTTGCTATCATGATTTCATACTTTTTTTATAGTGATAAAGAATTATTCCACTTGTATAAAGTACTAAAACAATTGGTAATATAAATTTTTCCATAGATTTTCTCCTTTTAAATAAGGAAACAAAATAAATTGTTCCCTTACATTTTAAGTATTAAGGTGTACTAATCTATATGCAATAAGTGTTCCGTAGGTTAAAGTTATTTATTTTTGAGTAAGAATTGGGGCAAAAGCTTTTGTACTTATATTTATTTTTTCTCCGATAATTAGATTTTTTGCTTCTAAATTACTAATTACTATTTCAACTAATTGCTGACCAATTGCAATTATTGCTACATAAATAACATCAACTTTTACAATATCAAGAAGTTCTCCTTCAAATGAAAATTTTGCACTACCATTTGTTTTTAATAAGGCTTCTTTTGGTGTGGTGTCTTTTATTATTTGGCCATTGTTTAAAACTACCACACGGTTTGAAAGTCTGTAAATCTCACTTGGGTCGTGACTTACCATTATTGTAGTTGTATTAAACTCTTTATGAAGTGTTAATATTTCACTTTGCAGTTTAGTTCTCATAGCAGGATCTAAGGCTGATAATGGCTCATCCATAAGTAAAAGTTTTGGTCTGTTCATTAATGCTCGACACAAACTAACTCGCTGTTTTTGGCCTCCACTTAAAGTTTGAGGAAGTCTATTTTTTAATTCACTTAATTCTGTAATTTCTAGTAAATCATTTGCTAATTTTTTATCTTTGTTTACATATAAAAGATTTTCAATAACTGTATAGTTTGGAAAAAGTGCATAATCTTGGAATACAAAACCAATCTCTCTTTTTTGAGGACTTAAAGAAAACTTCTCATCAAGCCAAATAGAATCATCTATTTTTATAATTCCATTCGCTTCTTCAAGACCTGCTAGAATTCTTAAAAGTGTAGTTTTCCCACTACCACTAAGACCTGCCAGTGCAACAAACTCACCTTGTTTTATTTCTAAATTTATATCTAAATTCATTTGACCATTTGCACCGTGCAATAGTTTTTGTATATTTATATTTATCATTTTTATTCTTTAATTTTTTCAAACTCAATTTTAGAAAAACTTATTTTCTTAAAAAGCTTTAGTTTTTTGTTCAAAGGTAGCCATTTAATAAGTATTGTAGCCATAGCTTCCCACATAGATACCCAACCTGCTACCATTAAACCTTCTGATATTATTCTATAAGGTAAGCCTTGATTTGTCTCAGTTAAAATTGAAAGGGTTATAAAAAATATTCCGATCATCATAAAAATAAGAGAGTTTTTTACCTGCTCTTTCATTTTCTTTTTTTCAAGTTCTTCAAGATAGCTAAAGTAGTTATCAAAGCTTTCTTCTATTTGTAAAATATTTTTTTCTTCTATTTTCTCTTCTAAATAAAATTTTATTATGAATTTTTCATTTGATATTTCACTTACACTTTCGATTATATAATCAACAAGTTGCTTAGATAAATCTTTTTTTAGAAAGGTTGAACTTCTATCAAAATGATCATAAAGATTTTCAAATTTATTTGTAGAGATTTTTATAATAATTTCATTATTTACAGTTCTGTCATATCTATCTAAAATATTTTTTTTCATTTTATATTCCTACAACACTCTTTTTTTGTTTACCATTAAAAATATATACACCAAGAAGGGTTAAGAAACTTAGTATCACCATAATCACACTATAAACGTGAGCATTTGTATAATCCATAATTTCTACAAATTCATATATAGCAACTGAAGCTACTTTTGTTTCATTTGGAATACTTCCTCCCACCATTAAAACAACACCAAATTCTCCAACTGTATGGGCAAAGGTTACAATTATAGCTGTCATTAGTGCTGGTTTTATATTTGGTAGAGCAATTTTAAAAAGAGTTTCAATTTTACTTTTTCCACAAATATAACTAGCTTCAAGCATATTTTTATTCAAACTTTCAAAGCCACTTTGTAGTGGTTGAATCATAAAAGGTAAGCTATAAAAACAGCTAGCAATAACAAGTCCTGTAAAGTTAAATACAAGTTTTATTCCAAAATACTCTTCAAAAAATCCACCAATTGGAGAATTATAAGATAAAAACCAAAGTATATAAAATCCCAAAACAGAAGGTGGTAAAACTATTGGTAAGGCTGTTATTGCTTCAAGTATTGGTTTAAATTTTGATTTTGTTTGAGATAAATACCAAGCAAGTGGCAGACTTATAAAAAACAAAATCAAAGTTGTAATGGCTGCTAATTTAAAAGAGATTATAAAAGGTGAAAATTCAATAGTTTTTAATAACTCAATCATTTAGCACCTCCAAGATAGATAAATCACTAGCTTTTATTAAAATACTTACTTGTTCGTTTTTTTGCAGATTCATTCTTTTTGATGAATCTGATGTTATTATACTTTCAAAAATTGTATCATTTGCTTCTAAAATTATACTACTTAGTAGTTGACCATTTTCTATACTTTTAATAATTGCAACAAGTTGGTTTGATAAACTAATCTCTCCCGATAAATTTTTTGCAATAGAGATATTTGTAGGTTTTACAGCTAGTTTTACTCTTTTACCTATTTGAACATCTTTATTTAAATCCAAACTCATCATTTTTAAAGGTATCTCCTCAAAATCAAACTCGACAATATTCAAACTATCAATATTATTTATCTTTTTTATTGTTGCAATAAATGGGCTCATTTTACTATATATCCGTAATCTGTAAATATTTCTTTCGCTTTGTTACTTAAGATAAAATCGTAAAATGCTTTTACTTCATTATTGTCTTTTGCATTATTGATTATTACAATTCCTTGTTCAATTGGTTTATATAATTTTAAATCAACACTTACCCAGTTTTTATTCTCTTTATATTGGGCTAATTTATCATCATAAAGTGAAGATTTTGCAATAAAACCTATATTAGCAGCCGTTGTAGTATAAGCAACTGTTGAAGAGATTGATTCTGCATATACAAATTTGTTTTTAGTATCTTCTTCTAAACCTGCATTTTTAATAGCTTCGAGAGCTGCTGTTCCATAAGGGGCTGTTTTTGGATTTGCAATTGCAATTTTTTCAATTGAAGCATCTTTTATCATATCAATTCCCTTTGAAAAATCCAACTCTTTTACACTCAACATTGCAAGTGCTCCTTGAGCATATACAATAGGTTTTGTAATAGCAATTTGATTTTTATATAAAGATTCAGGAAAGCTCATATTTGCTGACATAAATATATTATAGGGAGCTCCATTTTTAATCTGTGCTGTTAGTTTACCGCTACTTCCAAGTATCACTTGAACTTTCGTATTGGGATTTGTTTTATTAAATTCAACAATTAATTTATCCATCGCATAACTAACATTTGCAGCAACTGCAACATTTATCTCACCTGCAAATATACTTGAAGTAAAAAGCACTAAACCTAAAAATATTTTTTTACCTGCAAAAAGGATGCCACTTTGTTTTATCATTTTATTCTCCTTATTTACCAATCATTACATCAGATGCTTTTATAACAGCACATACTTGTGCACCACTTTTGATATTTAATGTATCTATTGAATTTGATGTAATAATAGAGGCTATTTTGTCACCATTTCCAATATCTATAATTAATTCAGAGTTAATTTCTCCTTTATTTATAGAATCTACTTTTCCTTGAAGTTTATTTCTAGCACTTATATTTAGTGCTATATCAGTTGTTACTAAAACTGTATTTGATTTGAATATAGCAACAACTTCATCACCTATTTTTAAATTCAAGTTAGAAACTGCTGTATTTGTAATTACTGAAACTATTGTATAAGCACTTTTTAGTTTTATATAAACCTCTGCATTTACCGTTCCATTTGTTATTAGCTCTACTGTTCCACTTATTTGATTTCTTGCACTTACTTGCATTGATAATCTCCTTATGTCTTTTAATGTTCCTGTATTTATATCTGTTCTTTGACTTAGGTTTTCAAGAAATTTTTTTTGTTCACTTTTTAAAATTTCATAGGTATTTATAAGATTTTCTCCATAAGGCGTAAGTTTAGTTCCACCACCTCCAACTCCTCCTGTCTCTCTTTGTACAATTGGAGTACTTGATAGATTATTCATAGTTTCAATAGCTTCCCATGCTGCTTTATAGCTCATTGGAACCTCAATTGCTGCTTTACTAATTGAACCTGTTTTTTTAACTGCTATTAATAAATCAATTCTTTTTTCTAATAAAAAAGGTTGATTTAGAATCTCTAGTGTTAAGTTAGATGAAATTTCCACTTCTGTCCTTTTGGGTTATATCTTTTTGTATATAACGATTAATAAAAAATATTACCATTATATAACTTAATACATAACGGTAATTTAAAAAAAACTAGAAGGGCTACTTCTAGTTTTTAAATTATCTTACTGAATCGAAGAAATAATCAGTTTCAGCGATATTTTTAGTTTCTTCATCTAATTGATCAAGAATACTATTAGTAATCCAAGTTAATAGATTTAATCCGCCTTCATAACCACTAATAGAGTATCTATGTAAGTGATGTCTATCAAAAATTGGGAAACCAATTCTAATTAAAGGTATTTTTGTATCTCTATATAACTCTTTTCCGTAAACATTTCCAATCATAAAATCAACAGGTTCTGTATATAATAAACTTCGAAGGTGCCATAAATCTTTTCCTCCCCAAATATTACATTCAGCAGCTCTAGCAGATTTAGAAAGAATAGCTTTCATATCATCTTCCCAACCTTTTCTTGGTGCATTGTTACACACAATATGAGTTGGAATTGAACCCATTTCAACTAAGAATGAAACCATTCCTAATAAGAAGTCAGGATCTCCCCAGATTGCAATTTTTTTACCGTGCATATATGGATAAGAATCTTGCATTGCATCAACAAATCTAGCTCTTTGTTGTTTTAATTCTTCTGGAACTTCTTTACCTGTTAATTCTGCTAATTTCATAACAAATGCATCAGTACCACTTAAACCAATTGGATTACAAGTTTCGAATTTTTGTTTCCATTTGTTTTTAATAGTTTTAGCTGTTAGAATTGAAGAATATTTTTGTAAACTAATTGTTGCACTTGCATTAATTGCAGTTTTTGCATCTTCTAATTTTGTTCCACCAGCATATAATTTATATTCACCAGCTCCTGTGTCCCATTGCTCTTCATGGTCACCAATCATGATGATTTTGTCACCAAACATTTTAGAGATTTTTTTAATTTCTTTTAATGACCCTAAATATGGTTCAAATCCAGGAATTATGTTTATTCTTTCTTCATCAACTTCTTTAGTTATACCTTCGCTTAATTGCTCTAAAGTTGATTTCATCATATTATCATAACCAGTAATATGAGATCCAACAAATGAAGGAGTATGCGCACTTGGGATTAAAACATTGTCTAATTCACCCTCTGCCTCTTCTCTTGCCCCAATAATAAATGCATTTAAGTCATCCCCGATAACTTCCGCCATACAAGTAGTACTAACAGCTATCATTTCAGGTTTATAAAGTGCATTACAGTTTCTTAAACCATCTTTCATATTTGCAAGTCCTCCAAATACCGCTGCTGATTCACTCATTGAATCAGATACACAAGGAGTTGGTTCTTTAAAGTGTCTTGTAAAATATGTTCTAAAGTATGCAACACATCCATGAGAACCATGAACATAAGGCATAGTATTTTCAAAACCTAAACCTACCATAACAGCACCTAAAGGTTGACATGCTTTTGCAGGATTTACAGTAATTGCTTCTCTAGCTAAATTCTTTTCTCTGTAATCCCAAGATTCAGTCCATTTTTGAATTTCAGCAACTTTTTCAGGAGATACAGCACCTGCTGCACTCTCAAACTCTTTTTTATTTTTTAAAACTTCTTGATATTCAGGTTTCAAAAATAGTTTTTGTCCGTTTACTATGTTATCTATATCTTGCATTGCCTTCTCCTTACGCTTCTTTTTCCCATGGAGCTTTTGTGTGGTTCCATACAGGTGAGTTAATAGCTAAATCCATATCTTTTGCAAAAATTGCAAAAGCGTCATATCCATGATAAGGACCACTGTAATCCCAAGAGTGCATTTGTCTAAATGGTAATCCCATTTTTTGGAATACATACTTCTCTTTTACACCAGCTGCAACTAAGTCTGGTCTTAATTTTTTAACGAAAGCTTCTAGTTCATATTCATTAGCGTCATCATAAATTAAAGTAGATCTTTCAATCTCATCTTTAGTTCTTTTATAATCATCTCCATGTCCAAACTCGTAACCTGTTCCAATTACTTCCATTCCTAAATCTTCATAAGCCCCAATAACGTGTCTTGGTCTTAATCCCCCAACATAAAGCATAACTTTTTTACCCTCTAACATTGGTCTATATTTTGCAATAACAGCATCAGTCATTGCAGTATATTTAGCAATTACTGCTTCAGTTTTTGCTTGAATTGATTCATCAAAGAATGAAGCAATTTTTCTTAAACTCTCAGTTGTTTTAGTAGGTCCAAAGAAGTTATATTCCATCCAAGGAACATTGAACTCTTGTTCCATATGTCTTGCAATATAGTTCATAGATCTATAACAATGTAATAGGTTTAATTTAGATTTTGCTGCAATTGCTAACTCTTTATAAGTTGCATCTCCTGACCATTGAGCTATAACTCTCAAACCCATTTCTTCTAAGATAATTCTTGTTGACCAAGCATCTCCACCGATGTTATAGTCACCGATAATTGATACATCATAAGGAGTTGATTCGAAATCTTTTTTATAAGAATTATCAGGCATGATATAATCTCTAATCATATCGTTTGCAATGTGGTGACCAAGTGATTGAGAAACCCCTCTAAATCCTTCACATGAAACTGCGATTGTTTGATGACCTGTTTCTTTTTTGTGCATTTTAGCAACCGCGTGAATATCATCCCCAATTAATCCAATTGGACACTCTGATTGAATTGAAATTCCATTATTTAAAGGGAATAATTCATCAATTTCACTAAGTGCTTTTTTAAGTTTTTTATCTCCACCAAATACGATATCTTTTTCATTAAAATCTGTAGAAAAATTCATTGTAACAAATGTATCAACACCCGTTGTTCCAATATAATAATTTCTTCTACCACCTCTTGAATATTGTCCACATCCAATAGGTCCATGTGAAATATGAATCATATCTTTAATAGGTCCCCAAACAACTCCTTTTGATCCAGCATAAGCACATCCTCTTTGAGACATCACTCCTGGAACTGTTTGTTTGTTACTTCTTGTTGTATCACAAGAACCTTTACTAGTTTCTGGTGAATCAACACCTAAATGTTTTGCTCTACTTTTTTTTACTTTTTCAGGATATGCTTCTAATACTTCAGCTATAGCCTCTTTTTGTAGACTTTCTAATGTTTCTGGTCCCATAGTTTTCTCCTTTGAAGAGTTAAGTAGCTTACGCTACTTTTACTCTATATAAATTCATGTCGTCTAATTTTCTGCATAAATCTTTAGTTTTATCCCCATCTACGCTTTTTGAGATTTCTGAAATTTGATATTTATTAGTGTAATAAACCATCTTAAATTCACCTTGCATCTCAGCAACATTTTCGTAGTAGTCAACAAAAGCTGTGTGTGCAAAAGTACCTTCAGGAACAGTTAATGTATCAAGAATAGTTCCTTCTTTTGTTTCATTAGTTAAAGTAACAGTTTTACCTGCTGCATTTGTCCCATTTTCAACTTTTTCAATTACTTTGTCAAAACTTACATCATTACCCATATCAGCTGGGAAGTGGTATCCACATATAAACATAATTATCTCCTTATTTTTATTTTTTTAATTTATTAAGCTTCTTCTGCTCTTTTACCAACATTTTCAATGTCAGCTTCTTCTTCTAATCCAAATTCCATTAATAGTGCTTCTAAATCATCCATTTCTAAAGGTGTTGGAATAACTTTTAAGTCATTTGCAATAATTTTTCTTGCTAATTCTTTATATTCCATAGCTTGGTCATGGTTTGGTGAATATTCAACAACTGTCATTCTTCTTAATTCAGCTCTTTGAACATGATTAGATCTTGGAACAAAGTGAATCATTTGAGTACCAATTTGCATTGCTAAGTGTTTAGCTAAATCGTACTCTTTATCTGTCATCCTAGCGTTACAAATAAGACCTGCAAGTCTTACTCCACCTGTGTTTGCATATTTTAAAATACCTTTTGAAATATTATTAGCAGCATACATAGCCATCATTTCACCAGACATTACGATATAAATTTCTTGTGCTTTACCTTCTCTAATTGGCATAGCAAATCCACCACAAACAACATCTCCTAGAACGTCATAAGAAACGAAATCTAATTCGTCTGTATATGCACCCTCTTCTTCTAAGAAGTTAATTGCAGTAATTACCCCACGTCCCGCACATCCAACACCTGGCTCCGGACCACCTGATTCAGTACAATTGATATAACCTTCTGTTATGTCATTATTATCAGGGTGAAATTCTCCAGCACCTGGTTTACATACATCTTCTAATTCTAAATCTTCAACTGTTCCAGCTTCAGAAGCTAATTGCATAATTGTACATTGAGCTTTTTCGTGTAAAATTAATCTTGTTGAATCCGCTTTTGGATCACAACCAACGATTAATATTTTTTGTCCATAGTAGTGGCACATTGCCGCTAAAGTATTTTGAGAAGTAGTTGATTTACCAATTCCACCTTTTCCATAAAACGCTATTTGTCTTAATGCTGACATTTTATCTCCTTTGATTTATCTGTTTACATTATTTGTAATTGCACTTTGTGTTCCATAGAAAAGATTTTTTATAAATTTTTATAATTTTTCTTACAAATCCCTAAAATAGGATATTCTTAAAAATGAAAAAAATCTAAATTTTATTTTAAGACATTTTTTACCTTATTTTATTTATACAAAAATTGTAATTATTGTAATTTTTAAAAGAAAGGAATTCTTTAATAAGCGTAGATTTTCAATTTTTTGGAGTATGGATTTTTTTTTGAAGGTAAGATATTTAATAGTTTTAGTTTAATTTTATGTGAAGAAAAGCTTTTAAGCTTTTCTTTTAATTATTTTTTATCGTTTGATTTATTTTGCATGAACTTCATTTTTACCAATAAACTCTTTTTCGTTTGTACTCGAAACAATAAGTTTTGCTATATTGTCTGTTGTAACTGCTACATCATGAGTTTGTGATGCTATTGATGCATTTTGTTGAGTTTGTTGATCAAGGCTATTTACTGCATCATTGATTTGTTCAATTCCTGTAAGCTGTTCTTTACTTGACATCTCTATGTCTTGGATTAGATTTATTGTTTGTTGAATATTTTGATTTAACTCTTTATATCCTTCAATCATATGATTTGCAATTTGTTTACCATGGTTTGCTTTTGATGTCGCATTTTCTACTATAGATTTTATCTCACGAGCAGCTTCTGCTGAACGAGATGCTAAGTTCCTTACTTCAGCTGCAACTACTGCAAATCCTTTCCCTGCTTCCCCTGCAGTTGCTGCTTCAACGGCTGCATTTAAAGAAAGAATATTTGTTTGAAAAGCAATTTGGTCAATTATTGAAATTGCATCAGTTATTGCATTAACTTGAACATTTATATCATCCATTGCAACTGTAGTTTGATTTGCTAATTTTTCACCATCTTGTGCAGATTTTGTAACACTATTTGAATAAGTTGCCATTTTTTGGATATTTTGCGTATTATTTCTAATATTTGAAGTTATCTCTTCTATTGCTGCTGCTGTCTCTTCAAGTGATGCTGCTGCTTCATTTGAACTAATATTTAATTTATCTACATTTGTTAAAAGTAAATTTGAACCCTTATCAAGAGTTAATCCATTTGATTTATTTTCTACTAACATATCATTTACAACATTAGCAAAGTTATTTAATCCTTTTGATACTGCACCTAAATTATTTCCTTCTATTCGGTGTCTAAAGTCTAACTTTTGATAAGATGATAAAGCATCTGATATTTTATTTAAATCGCCATCAACTTTAGTTGATACAATTTCAAATAAGTCATTAACACCATTTTTAAGCTCTTCTATTCCTTCATTTTTCGTTGTTTCAGTTATAGTTTGTTTCATAATACCTGTTTTTGCTAATTCAATAGCTTTTTTTACAGCATCAATCACTTTTTTAGCTTCAGTAATATCTTGTGCAAATTTAACAACACGAGTTACTTTTCCACTTTTATTTTTTACAGTTGTATATGAAGCTTGAATCCAAACAGAAGTTCCATCTTTCCTAATTCTTTCAAACTCATCTATTTGAGCTATTCCATTAGCTAAATTTTTCCAAAAGTCACTATATTCTTGTGTATTTATATATGTTTTCTTACAAAACATTCTGTGATGATTTCCAATTACTTCATTTAGTTTATAACCTAATACATTTAAAAAATTATCATTTGCCTGTATAATTGTTCCATCTGGTTTAAATGAAATAATTGCAAAATTTTCTTCCATTGCAACTAGTCGTGCGCTTTCTTCTTCTGTTTTCCCGAAATTAAGCATATACGCTCCTTCTTACCATCAAAAATAATATCTAATGATATGATATGTAATTTTTACTTTTAGATAAGTAAATATAAATATTTTAATAGAAATAATTATTCTTAATATCTTTTATTTTAAGAGTAGGATGGATATCTAAAATTAATAATTTATATACTTTGAAGTCTATATAGTTTTTTTCAACATTATTTCGTAAGTTTCGCTTGAAACTCTTTTCTTACAGATTTTCTACTTTGTAGAGTTTTTTTCTCTCTTTAGAAGATGGGATATCTAGCATTTTTCTATATTTTGTAATTGTTCTTCTTACCATTTTAAGACTAAATTTTGTTTCTATAAATTCTAAAATAGCTTCATCTGTTAATGGAATTTCTTTGTCTTCATAATCAACTAAACTCTTTATATAGCTTTTTATTTGAGAAGATGATAAATCTTTATCAACTGCATTTGAAAAAAAGAATTTTAAAGGATATATCCCTAAATTACACTCTATATATTTATTCGCAACCGCTCGACTTATTGTTGATTCTGCAAATCCTAATTCAGCTGCTATTTCTTGCATAGAAAAAGGTCTTAATTCTCCTCCTACAAAAAAAGATATTTGTTTTTCAACAATTATTAATACAATTTTGTAAAGTGTTGATTTTCGTAAATTTAATAAGTTTACTAAATCTTTTGCTTCTTTTAATTTCTCTTTTATATTTTCATTTTTTGTATTAAATGGATTTTTTACTTTTATATCAGGGTAATAAGCATTATTTATTTTTATATCTATATCTTCATTTATTTCTATAAAAAAATCAGGAATAACTTGTACATTGTCATTTATATAATCAATTGCTGGAGGATTATTGAAATATTTTATAATATCTTTTGCATCATTAAATCTATGATGTCCTGCATATTTATCAATGTGCGCTATATCTTTGATGATTTTTTTTGTAAAATTATAAAGTTCATCATCTATTGTTTTGTCAAAAAAATCAAGTTGAAATAAAAATGACTCTTCTAAATTTTTTGCACCTACGCCACTTGGTTCTAATCTTGAAAATCTTTGCCTTATTGATTCCACATACTCTTTAAATACATTACACGTATCTGCAATTTTTTCAATGTCTCCATCAAAATATCCATTTTCATCAATATCACACAATATCTCAAGTGCGACTTTTCTTGAATTTGGTGTTGGAAATAGTGTTTCATCATCAATTTGATCACTTAATTTATCATTTAATGATTTTGAATAAAAAGCTAATGATTCTATAAATTCTCCACTTATACCATTTGAAGTAAAGTTACTATAAAAATCTTTTGGTTTTGTTACTTCTAAAAAAGGATTTTCATAAGATAAATTCGTTAAATACGATTCTAAATCTTGTATTGATGTTTGTAGCATTGGAAGCCACAATTTTAGTGATAAATTTAGATTTTGCTTTTGAGCAGTTGATATTGAAAGTGATTGTGCCATAATTTTATTTTGCCCAAATTCTTAACGAATTTGGACTTTCCTTTAGTATATTTTTTAATACTTAATTCTAATTACACCGTTTGGTTTAACTATTTTCATTTGACAAGATAATCTTGCTTTTTCAATATTCATTCCAACTCCAGTTTCTGCAATTACTTTTTTCTCTTTATCATTAATATCAGAGATAAATTCCATACCTTGTTCAATTGAAACTAAACATGTCCCACATTGACCATCTCTACAACCAAATGGTAATGCAGATCCAGATGCTTCAACAACGTCTTGAATTGTGCTTCCTGGTTTTACATTAATTGCTAAAAAGTCATTTACGATTTCTACTCTAGTTGTCATTGTTCTTCCTTATTTTAATTTAAATGGTTTAACTAAGATATCACCTTTGATTAACATCATTGGTGCAATTCTTATTTTTGGACTGATTGTAAATTGTTGACATTGTTCAGCTTCTTTAGCGCTAATAGCCCCAAGTTTTACTAAAACATCTAACTCTTCATCTTCCATATAACTTGTTGGTTCTTCATTACTTAAGTTTTCAACAGAAATTAAACACTTAGAATAATCACCATTTTCTGAAAATGGAATTGGTACATTCTTTTCTTTAGCCAATCGAACAATAGGTTCACCTATTTTTGCATCATATACCCCATCAGTTTGCGCGTCAAAATGCATAAAAATCACTTTTGCCATATTTTCCTCCTACTTTTTTATAGACTTGTATCAAACACGTTACCAAGCCAAGTGAAAAGGTTCTTTAAACCCTTTCATTTGACTTGAGTAACAAATACTATTTTGAATAATATTTTTCCCTGTGTTTTCTCATAAACTCTAACTCTTCTTTTACTTCATCTCTATAATCTTCCATTGCTAATAGTTCGTGTTCCCGGCAACCAACTATTTCAATAAGAGCATTTAAATCCAAAAAATGAACCTCATAAACTCTAATTACTTGTAAAAATTCCCCAATAGACTTGATGTATCCAATGGCACCTTTTTGAACCATAATAGTTCCAACTGGTGCGTGTGGATATGTTCCGTCATTTTTTATATCTTCAAGAAGTTGTACTTTTTGACCTATACCAAATTTTGGTTCGTCTTCATCACGTCCTGATCTTGATGCTGTTACACTATCGTGTAAAATAGTATTTGCATCAACTATGTCTTTATGATTAACACCCACAGCTTCCTCCTTGAGTAGTTCCAGTAGTTGCCGTTCCACAAGATGAACAACCATCTAGTTTTCCAGTTTCATACATATTCCAAACATCAGCAGCACTTGGAGAGTGACCATTTTTATAATCACCATAAACTCTAAGTAGTGAGAATTTAAGAAACTCTAAAAGTTTATTTTCATCAGTAATAGAATCAAGTCCCTTTTTAATCAAAGTTCCATACTCTTTCATCATATGGAATCTTTTAATATTTATTAGTTTTTGGTCAAACTCTAAACCAAAAAAATCAAAGAAATCCTCTGTATCTCTTAATTTATAAAAATCTTCTACAGTTTTCATTTTTTATCCTTTATTACAAGTCTAATTCATCTTTTAAAGTTTCAATCCAGTTTTTGATTCTCTCTTTAGTTTTACCTTTTTCATTGTGATTATCTATTGCTAAACCACAAAGTTTATCATCCATTTGAGCCAAAGAGAATTCAAATTTATATCCCTCAACAGGAACAAATCCAACAACAGTAGCACCTGCTTTTGTAAATGTTTTGTGAAGTTTTCCCAATGCTGAGCAGAAATGCTCACCATGTTTTACACAGTCCCCTGCTCCAAAAAATGCAACAGTTTTCCCAGAGAAATCAACATTATCTGATTCAATTTCTAAAATTGGATCAACCCAAGAATGGTGAACATCACCTTGTCCCCAAGTTGAACTTCCTAAAAATAAAATGTCATACTCTAGAAGTTGATCAACATTATCAAAATCTTCTTCCATATTTATGATTTCATCAACATCAAACTCTTTTGCTAATGCCTTTGCAATAGCCATTGATGTACCACCAGCTGTTCCACAAAATATTCCAATATCAGCCATTTTAATTCCTTACACGTTTTTATATTTATTATAAGTTTCTTGGGCATTTAGAAGAAGTTTTTCCCCCTCTTCTTCTAATTTTGAATACTCTCTAAATGAGTATCTATGAGCATCTTTGAAGAATTTTTCGCAAAGTACAATTTTCCCTGCAAATACAACAACTCTTCCAAATCCTTCGTGACTCATTTCCATTACAACAGAAGCCATAACTCCTGTAATTTTTTCAAATGCAAGTGCAACAGCTTGAAAAATAAGTCTAATATCTTTGATTTGCATCTCATCAATATCAGCAATAATAGGAATATTTTTTAAATCCTCTTTAGTTCTGATATATTTTTCTTGAAGTAAATCAGCATCACTTTTGCCAGTCCACGTTCCAAATTGATCAAGTGCTCTTACTTGGCCAATTAGGGTTTTTATAAATAGTTCTTTAGCTTCCATTATGCAGCCTTTTTTTCAATGATTTTTTTAATAAATGGAGGTGGATTTGTATTTAACATATCAGTTAGTTTTTTGATTTCTTCTTCTATTGAAACTGTTTCTTTATATTTAATAGGGAAAATTCCATTGTTTATAATCTTAGCAGCTGCAATTGCTCCTATATTTGTAAAATAAACAATATCAATACCTTTTAATAATTCAACAGTTTTATCTGTATCTTTATCTTCTATTTTTATAATTTCACAAACTGTTTTAGACTCTTTTCCTATTTCATAAACAGCAAATTGTTTAGCACTTCCAAAATGTGAATCAATATTTTCTAAGTCGCTAGTTGCAAAAGCAACTTTTAGACTTCCAGTTTTTACATCATTTGAGTTTATTTTTATACTTTTCATATTTCATCCTAAAAGTTTATATATATTTCATTCATATGCAATTAGTGTTCCACAAAAAAAATATAAGTTATTTTCCTATGGCAAAAAGGTAGAAAATATTATTAGAAGTTTTGAAAAAATCTTTACATTCATCATCAAAATATGCCCCAATACCCGTACTTGATAGATTTATTGATGTAGTTCTTAAATATAAAATTTGTGAAATAAATCCACATAAAATATATAAATAAAAATAGTTTTTTATATCAGAAGATGTAAAAAAAATAGTAAAGGCACTCTGTCCAGAGATTTTTTGATTTAGGCCTAGTTTTGTGGCTATCTCTTTAAAATCACCCTCTTTTTGTAGGCTTACATTTTTGTAAATACCTTTTTTTAGATTGTTTATATTATTGTTTATGAAATATATTTCTATATTTAGATTTTGCGCAAACTCGAATATATCTTTTGTAATAAATTCAAGTTTCTCTTTGCTAATGGCTTCATTTTTAAAGGCTCTTACTGATCTTCTTTTATTTATAGCTATTTGAAGATTTTCTTTATTTATGTTTTCTAATAGATTAATATTAGAAAGTATTGGGAACTCATCTTTAGAAGAACTTTTATAAAAATCTTCAACAAATTCATCTTTTAATTGATAATCACAAGCACATACATTTACAATAGGAGCTCTTAATTTTTTTGGTTCAATTTGTTTATATGTATCACTTGTTATTGCTACATAGAAGTTTTCAAAATTATCAAATGAAAAATCTTCATTTAAACTACTTTTATCAAAATTAAAATCTATATTAAAATCTATATTTTCAAGTTTTAATGCAGAATAAATTGAACCAACATAGTGTCCTGTATCCAAAAGTAAATATCTAATTGCTCTTTTTTCATATTTCCAAGAGCTTCTAAAATAGGCATTACTGATTAAAAATATGAATTTCTTTTGATTTTTATCTTTGAAATAATGTTCAACTCCATCATTACTTAATTCGTGAATTAAAGTGATTTTATCTTCAAGGGGAATATAGTGATAAATTCCAGAAACTAAAGCTTTTACACCTCTTATTTGAATATATAATTCACAAGGGTATAAACCTCCCGCGCTTGGATTAGCTCTTAGATGAATAGTTTGTTTTCCATAGGTTTTAGTATCTGTTATTTTTCCTATATTTTTAATAAATTTTAACTCTTCATAATCATCTAAATTAAAAGATAAAAAGAATTGAGGATATTTTTTAAAAGCTCGCGGTTGAGTTCTGTAATCAATAAAATTTGCTTGATTAAAATATTTTTTAAAATTTATATCTGTATTATCATGAAACTTTTGCATTTTTTAGAAGTTTCACGATTTTTGGTGTTACTGATAAATCTATAGCTCTAAATCCATCTAAACTTTCAAAATCAGGATTTGCACCATTTTCTAAAAGTAGTTTTACAAAATCTTCTTTTCCAGCACTTGCACAATACATTAAAGAAGTTACATTATTTACATTTTGCGAATCTATATCAATTCCAGCTTTTATTAAAGCTTTAAAACACTCATAAGAGTTGGCAAAACAAGAGTTCCATAAAGCAGAGTTTCCATCTACATTTTTGATATTTAAATCAACTCCCAAAGATAATAATTCATTTACAATAGAAATATTTCCTTCTCTGCAAGATTTCATAAGTGCAGAATTTCCGTGTTTCCCTACAGAGTCTAAATTATCAAGTGAATACTCATTTTGTATTAACCACTCTTTTAATAAAGATGTCATACTAAACACCCATCCAATTTTCGTGAGTATGACCTTTTGGTTTGAAATTTACAACTTCATTTAAAGTAGTAGAAAATCCATCTATTTTAAAATCATCTTCTAAATCAAGTGGAATCTCTTTATATTTTATTACACCCTCTTTATCTATTACAAAAATAGAGTTTGCAATGATTTCATCATTTATATTTACACCAAATTTAAGTGAAAAATCTTTAAAATCTGTTGATATAAAGGCTTTATCTAATGAAAATTTTTCAACAATTGAATCAATCTCTTCTTTAGAACTTGTTGTGATTATATAAGTAAAAACTTTTTTCTTTGTTGTATTTATTATTTCATTTATTTCACTTGAGTATTTATTTATATCATTTAAAGTAATCATTACTTGAACAGATGGTGCCATTAATCCAATTACTTTAATCTCATCATTTAGCATTTTAACTCTTACAGCAGGTGCCTCGTCTTCAATATTTCTATCTTTTTTACCTAAAGTATATGTTTCCTTTTTGTATCTTACTTGCATATTATAAAATTTCCTTATATATTATTTGACAATCTTTATTTATCATTATTAGTGATTTTGTTAAATTATTTTCTTCATCTCTTAAGTTAAATATTTTTGAAAATGATTTATGGTCATTTGATATTAATGACTCATTTAATTCATACTTTTTTAAAACTTCTCCAATATTCTCTTCGGAACTTGAAGTTATAATAAAACACTCTATTTCCCCTTTTGAGTAATTAATACTATTTCTTAATTTATCATTAAATTCTAAAATATCAGGAAGAGTGATAATCACTTGCGCTTTTAGTTTTGGTAAACCAATTAATTTTGTTGATTCATTTAGCATTCTAATAGTTGCAAATGGAACCATTTGAAGTGATGCATTAATGCTCATGGCTAACTCCTAAGTTATGATGATTTATCAAATTTGCCAATTCAAATAATAAATATGAACTACCTTCATATAAAAAATCATTTTTAAGTTGGTTTCCTAAGCTTTCAAAATCAGGAAAACCTCTTAGTAATAAGGCTTTTTTATGATTAATAGCAATTCTCTCAGCGTGAAAATTTGATATTATTACATCACTATCATGCAAGAATGATTCCACATCTTCAAAATCACCAATTAAAAGGTTATCGCAAGGAAGAGCGT
>Ga0180008_1000687_pt1 | contig 25505 bp, 23 predicted proteins | sample MM_PW_MetaG_FD_121121 | JGI IMG/M metagenome (GOLD analysis project Ga0180008, IMG submission 121121) | Groundwater microbial communities from the Aspo Hard Rock Laboratory (HRL) deep subsurface site, Sweden - MM_PW_MetaG | ecosystem: Environmental > Aquatic > Deep subsurface > Groundwater... | reverse complement strand
TGCAACGCGAAATTGGCAACCTATCGGCGCCGTCACACTCAACCCAGAGAGGGAGCAGCCGGCAGTGAAAATAGCAGCTTAAAAACACGGCTGACGCGACAACTACCTTGCAAAACGCCGCCACCAAGAAGGTTCGACATATGTCATTGCAGTGTCCTCGCTGTAACTCCCCCAAAGTTGCTTCATTCCATCAAGCCATGAAAATTGGCGCGGCCATCGGCACCGTAGGCGGTGTTGCGCGTGGTGTCAGCGCTGCGCTGGCCGGCGGCCAAGCAGGTGTGCTAGTTGGCACTATCGCTGGACCTTTCGGCATCACGCTTGGCTATGTATCAGGTGCCATCCTCGGTGGCCTAGCCGGCGGGGTTGGCGGTTGTGCGCTCGGCGCGCAGCTGGGCGATACGCTCGACCGCCACGTATTGGCCCATAACCTCTGCTTGCTCTGCGGTCATCGCTTCAACTTGCCGGCCTGATCTGGCCACACCACACCTTTTCTATCCATATCGTCCGGACGGTGCTGCGCAGGGCGCGGCGCTTTATGCCGGCCTGCACCCAAAGGAATCTCAACCATGGCTCATCTCGTCGAAACTATGGCCTACGCTGGCGCTGCTCCGTGGCACGGCCTGGGCAATCAGCTCACGCAAAATCAACCCATCGAAGTCTGGCAACGTGAAGCCGGTATGGACTGGCAGATCCAAGAAAGCCCTGTGCATTTCAAATCAGACAGCATCGGCCCGCTTGGCGCTATCCATTCGTTCCCGGAACAGAAAGTGCTGTTCCGCTCGGACACCAAGGCACCGCTGTCGGTGGTCTCCAACCGCTATCACACCGTGCAGCCGCGCGAGGTACTGGAGTTCTACCGGGATCTCACCGAGGTCTCTGGCTACGAGCTGGAAACGGCAGGCGTACTCAAAGGTGGCCGCAAGTTCTGGGCGCTGGCGCGTACCGGTCAGGGCGCAGCAATAAAGGGTAATGACCAGGTCAACGGCTACCTGCTGCTGGCCACATCATGCGACGGCACCCTGGCCACCACGGCAACCCCCACCACCGTTCGTGTGGTGTGCAACAACACCCTGACTATTGCACTGGATGGCACCAGCCGCGCGATCAAGGTGCCGCACAACACGCGCTTCGATTCAACGGTGGTGAAGAAGCAGCTCGGCATCGCCGTCTCGCAATGGGACGACTTTATGTACCGCATGCGTGCGCTGGCCGAGCGCAAGGTGCAGTGGCATGAAGCGCTGGGCTTCTTTATGAACGTGCTGTGCGAGACCAATCCTACTGGTGCTCTGCCGGAGGTGCTTCCCAACGAACGCGCACTGCGCAAAGTCCAGGAGCTGTACGAGGGTCGTGGTCGTGGCAGCCAGCTCGACTCGGCACGCGGCACCGCCTGGGGCCTGCTCAACTCCGTGACCGAGTTTGTCGATCACGAGCGGCGTGCACGCAGCAATGAGTACCGCATGGACTCGGCCTGGTTCGGCCAGGGTGCGCAGATCAAACAGCGCGCACTGGACATCGCTCTGCAACTGGTCGCCTGACCGCTTACTTACCCACCCCATAACGCCCGATCAGCCTGGTTGCTGATCGGGCGTTTCTATTTCCGCAAGGTGAACGCTATGACAGCTACTCCGTTGAGCAGCACCAGCAAGCCGCGCCCGGCGCTGCGCTTGATCAGTACCAAGGAACTACCGCGTGAAGATTGGTTGGCGGTGCGCAAGCAGGGCATTGGCAGCTCTGATGCTGGCGCGGCCGTTGGCCTAAACCCCTATAAATCGCAGCTCGAACTATGGATGGAGAAAACCGGTCGCGATACCACGTTACCCAAGGCCGACCCGCACGACGAAGAAAGCCCGATGTACTGGGGCAATGTGCTGGAACCGGTCGTGGCCTGGCATTACAGCAAGCGCACCAAGAACAAGGTCCGGCGCGTCAACGCAGTGCTGCAACACCCTGATCCTGAGCTGCCCTGGATGCTGGCCAACATCGACCGCGAGGTGATCGGTGCTGCCGATGTACAGATTCTTGAATGTAAGACAGCCGGCATAAACGGAGCACGCCTTTGGAAAGACGGCGTACCCGAGTATGTGCAGCTGCAGGTAATGCATCAGCTCGCAGTCACCGGCAAGAAGGCTGCAGATGTGGCCGTGTTGCTCGGTGGCCAGACGCTGGAGATCCACCGTATCGAACGTGACGAGCAGATGATTGCTCGCCTGATCGAGCTGGAGCGTAAGTTCTGGCACTACGTCGAGACCGACACGCCACCGCCGGCTGATGGTTCCGCTTCAGCTGAAATGGCGCTGCGTTGCCTCTACCCGGAAGACAACGGCCTGACTGTCGACTTTAGTGGCCGTGCCGGTTTGGCAGCGGCCTACCTGGAGCTCAAGGCCGTGCGCCAATCCATCAGCGAGAAGGAAACGCGCGAGGCCCAGCTCAAGCAGATGCTGCAGCAGGCCATGGGCGAAGCCACCCGCGCGGAGTTCAGCCATGGCTTTATCAGCTGGAAGAAATCTAAGGACAGCAACGAGCTCGATGTAACCCAGCTGCTCAAAGACAAGCCCTACCTGCAGGTTCGCTACACGAAGCAAAAGCAAGGCAGCCGGCGCTTTCTGGTCTGCTAATCCCCCACCGCTCAACCATTCCCTCCCCCTGGCCAGTCATGCAGTTAGCGCTGCGTGGCTGGCCTTTTTTCGTTTGCAGGAGAACAACCATGCTCAAAGGTCTCGCTATAACCCCGCCGGTTCTCGGACGGATTTCAATCGGTAAGGTCATCGAGAAAAACGGCAAACGCCTGCCGGAGAAAGACGATCAGTTCACCATCACCTCGCAGGTGCAAGGTAAGGACGGCTGGCTGCTGCATCCGCTCAATGATGAGCTGCGTAAGGGGCAGGAAGACAAATTGCGCAGCATTCCGGTGCGCCTGCTGTTCAACGAACCTGAGTTGAATTTCCGTGCAGACTACACGCTGTTTGATCGGCAGTCTGGCAGGCCGTTGTGCGTGGGCAATGGCGAGACATGTAAGCGTGTCACCCAGGACGGCATGCAATCGCTGCCCTGCCCTTCGCCTGATGCTTGCCCGTTAGCCAAAGGCGGTGCCTGTAAACCTTACGGCCGGCTGAACGTGCTGATCGGTGATGACGATCCGTTAGGCAGTTTCGTGTTCCGTACCACCGGTTTCAACAGCATCCGCACCCTCGCCGCTCGGCTGCATTACTTCCAGGCTATTTCGGGCAATCGGTTGGCTTGTCTGCCGCTGGAATTGCGTCTGCGTGGTAAATCCACCCGACAAAGCCATGGCACGCCGATTTTCTACGTTGATCTCACAGTGCGTAACGGCATTGATATGTCTGAGGCGCTGCTAACTGCCAACGAACTGGAAACACAACGGCAAACCGCTGGCTTCGATCAATCCGCTCTGGATGAGGCGGCACGCCGTGGCTTTGGCAACGGTGCGTTCGAGGACAGCGAAGAAGACAGCGGCGCTGTGATCGAAGAGTTCTTTTCCAGCACGGATACAGAGTCCACCCAAACCCACAGCGAAGCACTGCCTCCTAGCCCTAGCTCACTGGCCGGCAAGCTGGAAGTGCTCGCGGCTCAAACCCACTGACCTATAGCCTGCCTGACTCCAGGTAGGCTTTGGAGAGTCTAGATGATGCTTTTGAGATTTCTGCTCAGCCTGTTTGCGTTCATTGGCGCGCTTGCGGCAGCCGGGGCGTTGGTTGTGAGCATTGTGCTGATGCTGCGCTTTCCGCCGCTAATGATAGCCGTGGTACTGGCCTGCTGGATCCTCTGCTGGCTGTTGAACAAAGCAGACAAGCTTTCCCGGTAAATGGCACAGACCAGGGTGAGCAGCTAAAGGCTTGCTCACCCTGGCTGCTCAGTCATTTATTTTTTGATCAAACCCTGTCCGTTGCCACGCAAGCAGGAACTTCTTCGATGATGATCGTACGGACATCACCCTCGGTTTGAATTGCCTGGAATTTCCGTAGAGTTGCCTCCCGCTGCAGCGTCCCCGAGTCATCTGACCGTAAACACAGGCACGGCAACGTGAACTACCGTCGAGCCTGCTCACCCAGCTCCGTCAGGTAATAACACTGCAGGCGACTATTGGGCTTGTCCGGTCGGGTCATGGCAATCAGTCCTGAATCCAGCGCCGGACGCAGATAGCGTTCACGGAAAGATTTGCGGTCGGCCAAGCCCAGCGCAGCTTGCAGCGTCTCACGGCTGACCTCGCCAACCACATGCTTGAGCAGCTCCACGACTTGGGGGGTGACTTGAGGTGCGACTTGGGGGGTCATGCTTAGAATCGCATCACGAAGCATGCTCAACATAAACACAATAAACGGTGCGCTGTCGGCTTGTTGGGTGCTGTCGTTAATAGCCGCGTAGTACTCGGCTTGGTGCGTGTGCACCAGGCTTTCCACCGGCACATGCGCGAACAGTGGCTGCCAACGGCTCAGAATTAAGGTTTGCCACAGCCGCCCCATACGTCCATTGCCATCGGCAAAGGGATGGATAAATTCGAACTCGTAGTGAAAAACGCAACTGGCAATCAGCGGCGGCTGATCAGTTATTTCCAGCCAGTGCAGTAGGTCGCGCATTAGCTTGCTCACTCGATTGGCCGGCGGGGCCATATGCACCACCTGATCCCCCTTCATCACACCAACACCGCCTTGGCGGTAATGCCCGGCATCGTCGATCAGGCCTTTCATCAGCAGCGCATGAGCATCAAGCAGATGCTGTTCACTCGCGGGCTGCCAAGCCTCCAACTGTTCGTAAACCGCCAGCGCGTTACGCGCCTCCTGCACATCTTTAGGCGGCGCGATGATGCGCTTACCGTCGAGGATCGCGGTGATCTGCTCCTCGCTCAGCGTATTACCCTCAATGGCCAGCGAGCCCTGTACGGTGCGGATACGGTTGATCCTACGCAAGCGCAAAGCATTGGCATGCTCCGGCTCTGCGCTTAAACGACCGACGCTTTGCGCAATCTCCGCGACCAACGACAGAATGCTGCCATTAAGCATAAAGGGTGGCTGGTACTGGCTCATTATTTCAATCCGCTAACAAGGGATACTGGCATCCGACACCAATGGATAAGAGCGAACCTAGTTGCGATAGAGTTTGCTCCAGCCAGTCACAATCAGGCACAACATCAAACCCGCACAAAAGTCACGCTGAACTCCTTGCACTGCCGGTGCTGCTGCAGCCGGTTGGCAAAGCTGAACGCATCATTCAACTCGAAGCGCTGAAAAACATCCAGACCACGACCAAGTACGACTTTCCAACCGGTATCGGTTGTGATGTCTCGATCATGCTTGGTACCGCTGGTGTCGTAAGCCCACGTAAATTGGATACCAACGCCCACGCAAGCATCCGCGATTTTTTGCAGGCTTTCGGTCTGACGGTCACCGTTGAATTCATCTTCGACAGTCACGACATGCACAGCCACCTCGTCTTCAGCACCCTGAAGCTTGCTGATGGTTTCCATCAGCTCCATCAGGTTGCGCAGCTGGTGAAACATGCGCAGATAGGGGTCGGTGATGATGATGCGCTTAGCCCCTACCAGATAAGGGCCGAACAGCTTGTCGAAAGTCAGGCCACGCTGATTTTCATGGAAGACCAGATGCTGTTCTTTCAGTACCGGCTCCACAGAAACCGATCTACTCGGGATAGTAGCTGGCACTTGTGCGGCTGGAGCTGCCTCGCTATGCGGTACATCGTCAGCTTGGGGTAAGTCTGTAGTGGAGACCTCAGTCGCTACTCGACGATGGTACTGATTGGGGTACTCATCCTCTTCCAGCGTGCGTACTAAACGCTCCTGGCCATCAGAACCCTGGTAGGCAAAACGTACAGCAGGATACGTCGCGTCGATGCGTAGCAACTGATCCTTCACCCGCTTACGCCCTTCAATTGCAGTGCGCAGCACGTCCTCCACTTCGGCGGCTGTCGCCTCGCCATGCGGGTACAAGATTTTCATCAAACCGGAAAAGGTCTTGTTGATGCCATCGCGGTCGCGGGTGGAAATCTCGTCGGACAGGGTGAACTGGCCCTTGTAGCGATCCGAGTAATCATGGCTACGCAGTGAGCGCAAGATCTCGGCCAGGTAGTCCACCACAAAACCGTAGCCGCTGGAGAACATCTCACCCCGAATGACATCCACTTCCCAGCCGGGGATGTAGCTGTGGATACGATCAAGAAAGGCCGAGTCATGGAATTTCTCCGGCAGCGGGTCGAACAGGTCTGTGTGCTTGAGCATGTACGGCACGGTGTGATCGGTGTTGCCGACAAACACCATGCTGGCCTCTGCTCCCAGGGTTTCCACGCCCCGTGAGAACGACTTGTTGGCCATGTAGTTCTTCATTATGTCCACCAGCGCCTTGTCTACGCGCTTTTGCTTGCCGGCGAACTCATCGAAAGCGACTACATCCCAGTAGCCCACTAGGCCCAACTTACCTGTGCCGTTGTGGACAAACAGCTTGGGCACTGTTACTTCACCACCGGAGATCAGAATGCCGTGGGGCGAGAACTCTGAGTAAACGTGCGACTTGCCGGTACCCTTCGGCCCCAGTTCGATCAGGTTGTAATTGCGCTCGCAGAAAGGAATCAGGCGGATAAGCTGCGCGAGCTTATTGCGCTTGCCGAACATCTGCGGATTGAACCCGACGCTCTGGATCAGAAGGTCAATCCACTCATCTGTAGTGAACTGCTTGCGCGCTTCCAAATAGCCATCAAAATCAAAGCGGGAGATTTGAATCGGCTTAAGCGAAGCCAAGATCCACGGCGAAGCTGACTTATCCTCGGTGTATTCATACTCCACGTCCGCGATACACCAAACACCGCCTACCAGCAGTTTCTGGTGAGCCTTGACGGTGCTGGAATCAATCAACACCTTCTTGATGCCCAGGTTGGCGAACTCAGCCTCGTAGACGTCGTCCTTGTCGTTCAATGAGACGCTAATGCGGTCGATAACCTTGTGCCGGCCCTTTTCCTTGATGGTCGAGCGCACAAGCCCCGCTTCGTTTCGATGGACATAGTGCTTACGCAGGATCTCCTTGACCGTCTCGATACCGGTCTGGATCGTCGCCTCGTCATTGGTCGCGCAGTACTGGCCGAGCAAGTACTCCAGTACATACGACGGCACAATAGCGTTGCCCTTCACCGCCTTGACCAGGTCTTTGCGCACCACCAGGCCGGCAAAGTACTGATTGATCTTGTCGTCGAGCTGACTCATTGAAGCTCCTGCTTAAAAATCGAATTCACTGCTGAAGGAGCGGCGGATGGTGTATCGCGCGGCCTTATACCGAGTGAAGTGTGAGGTGCCTTCCACTGCCTCTTCGAGGAGCAATTCCACCTGCTGATTGTTTGCCTCATCAGCCTTGCGGCTGAGGATAAAGCGTACCGGCAACTCACGTTCACGCGGATTGCCGGAGCCGAAGTCGAAAAGCAACTCATGCTGGTCAGACACCAGCTCACCGTCCAACGTGAACAGGCCTGCACGTAGCCGGCGCGACTGCAATTTCTCTGTCACCGCCTCGGTTTGATAGAGCACCACGGCCAACTGCCCAGTGGTGATGGTCTTGCCGCCACCACCGATGAACTCCACCTCCACCCTGCCCACATCACTCTGGCGCTTCTTGTTAATGCGTATGACCGGAATCACCACCTCTTGCAGGGTGGCACCGCCGTGCACAAAGCGGCTACCCGAGCCCTTCAGCCGCAGACGGTTAATGGACTTGGGAATCTGCACCATCAACGTACCCGCCAGCCCAAGCTGCGCAGGGCTAAAGGTTTTAAAGCTGGCCCCCTCGCGCAAACCACGGCCCAGCACAAAACGCCGATCGCGATAGAGAACCTCGTCGCCCTCCGGTTCACTGCTGAGGAAGTCGCTTTCCTGCAGCGGATGGTTTTGGTAGATAAAACCATGATCGGCGGTGATCAGCAGATTACTGGCATTGGCGTTGGTTAGCTTTTTCACCAGACGGATCAGCTCACTGAGGGTTTCCTCAGCCGCCGCAAATACCCGCTCCTCGGTGTCACGGGTGTCACCGGTTTTGTCGATCAGGTTGTGATAGACGTAAACCACCTCATTGTCGCGCAGCAACGCACGAGAATCGGCCTGATTCATCGCCAACAGATCCTTGGCCAATACCACTTGGGATGCAGGCACCGTGGACGCTAGAATCTTGCCCCTATTGGCCGAACCCTGGGCGCTTTGGCCATCCACCAGGGCATCACCACTGTCGTTGTCGGCCAGTTGCAAGCTGCTGTTTGGTAGCAACGCCGCCATACCCAGCTGGGTGTAGCTCGGCAGCATCGACAGCATCGGCTCCAGCTCGGCCTCGAAGCGGTCCTCATGGCGAATCAGGCTTTGCAGCTCCTCACCTACTTCATAACGGAATGCATCGGAAATCAGCACGCACACCTTGGTTTTACGGTCTAGAAAAGGCTTCACGTAGCGGCTGAAGAAATTGCGCTGCAGCACTACTGGCGCGGCTTCCCACTGCTGCGCCGCATCTACGTGCTGCTGCCAGCGGTCGTTAAGCCGGCTCAGGTAGTTATTGCCGTACAGATTCTCGACCTGCATAGCCAACTCACCCAACAGCGAAGCCTGGCCGGACTCGCTCAGGTGATAGACAAACTTGCGGTAACGCTGATCCAGCCGGAACCACTGGCTGGCGTACTTTTGCACGCCATCCGTCAGCGATTCCATTTGCAGCTGAGTGATATCCAGCGTCTGGATGAACTGCGCCGCATGCTCCAGCGCCAGATACACATCCTTGAAGCGCTCAAACCAGTGGCTCTGACGGCGTTGACGCACCCACTGCTCCACTTCCTGCGCGGTCACGGTACAGGCCACCACTGCACGTACCAGCTCACTGAGAACCTTGCGGTCGATCAGCTCGAAATAATCCAGCTCCAGCAGGCTGCGCCAGTCCAGGTTTTGCAGCTTGTCGTCGATCTGCAGCACCGCCGCGCACTGCTCTGAAAGTATCTCGAAGCTCTGCTCATGGGAGCGGCTGTCCTTCCAGCGTTTCAGAAACACCAATGCCTCGGCGGACAACTTCGCCTTGTACGCCGGATCGATGCCCAGCATGAAGCACGCCTTAAACAGCTCGATAACGAAATCGTGTAGCCCTGGCTGTTCGGAGCTATAACCATAGGCGCGCTTCACCTGCTCCCACAGATAGGTATTCAAGCCGCTGCTTTCGATCAGTTTGAGCCGCACATCTTTACCTGCAGCCAGATCACTCAGCAGATTTTCCAGAATCACATCCAGGCGAGGCTCGTTACCGGCACACACGGCGAGCATTTTGCGTTGCAGCAGGTTCTGCGAATCACCCGGCTCCAGCAATTTACTGAGCGTCTCGCGGCGCTTGGCAGATTCGAAAAACGCCACATGCGCTTCCAGCAGCGGATAGCAATCCGGCCCCAGCTCAAGTTCTGCCAGCCATAAAGCGACCTGATCGGTGCGAAAGCAATTGCCGCTGGCAAGCTGCACATCCAGCAGCCAGTTATCCAGATGAGCGGGCTCTGCACCTTCGCGGTAGAGCAGAAACTTCTGCTCTGACTGCTCGCGAACCACACGGTACTTCACACCGAACTCATTGTTAGCCAACTCTATCTTTTCGACGCCCGACAGCTCCAGCGTCTCGAAATCGGCGCGAAACTCCAAGCGCGTGTCATACCAAAAGACGATGCGCTGCTTGTCGAATAGATTCTTTAGTGCCTGGGTGATCTTGGCATTACTCATGAACGAATCAATCCTCAGCCTTGGCGTCTAAGCCGACGATCTTCTTTAGGGCTGCACCCAGCTTGAGGTAGTTGACCTTAACGCCATCGTCCAAATCCAGTTCGACCTGCTTGGTCGCTAACGGATAGAGCGTATCGCGCTCGTAATCGTCTAGCTCCAACAGTTGCTTCTTGATGGTCTCCGCTTCCTTGATGGCCTTGGTCTTGTCGCCCTGGCTAGCGGAGGGACTGATGGCCATCTGTTGCAGATAATCCAGACGCGAAGCGAGCTTTTTACGGAAATCGCGCAGGTAGTTGAGCACCACACTGACGGTATCCGGGCGGTAACGGTGCAAATAAACCAGTGCATTGAACGTACCCTTCGGGCTGCTGAACAGCCAATAGATAGGGCGCTTTTGGTAGCGTTTCACATGGTCGGTATAGAACTCGCCCAGGAAGTAGTCGCGCAAACCATAGTTGCGCTTGCCCTTGACGTTAAGCGCCTGCTCGATAAAGGCCAGATTGTCTTCATAATTCGCATCGCCAAAGGCCGCGCGCAGAAACTGACGGAAGCGCAGGGTGATGTCGTCCGGGAACCAGTCGCCATCCAGCAGCGGGATCACGTTGTCGTCATCGGCCGGAAAGCTGGGCTGTGGCACCTGAGCCAAATAGTCCGCCAGCGTTTCACCCTGGTTGGCCAGAATCAGCCCAGGCTTGTCCAGGCTGTAGCGACCGAACATGCAGCCCACGGCGTAGCTCACCAGCTCGCGCATGGTGTCGGCCAGTAGCAGTGCTTCAAGCTCTTCTTCCGTCTTGTCACCTCCATAGCGGTAGTGTGGGTTGCAGGTAAGAGTGATCTCGTTCAGCGGCACCTCGGGCGTCAGCTCGTCCTGCAGGCCATAGGCGTTGATGAAGAGGCGGTTGTTCTCTTCCTCTAGGCGCTGCATTTCCTGCGTCATCTCGCGCCGATGGGCACGAAGACGCTGATAGCTGGCCTTGAGCGTGGGTTGGTGGTGGTCGGGGTACAGCAGAGGGAGGCTGGTGAAGTCCCAAGAGGTTTCGTAGGAGTTCCAGTCTCTCTTTTCGGCTTCGATGGCCTGAGAAATAACCGTAGAAAGTTCAGCCTGGAGGTGATCAGGAAAAAATGCTGGCAGCTTTGATAAATCACCGGGCTGATAATTTAATGTGGGGGAAATTAAGGGAAAAACCTCCAGCATTACATTAGAGTTAACCAGCCCCATTACCGCCTCTGCAGAGACTCCTTTCTTCACAAACAAGGATGAGCCAGCGTTATCAAAAAGAGAGTTCTCGCTGATTCTGGCGGATGTCTTTCCCGAGGTTAGCGCGTTCCAGGTTACGCCGCGACGAAATATGAAATCAAGGTTGTAATTGTGAGATCTAACTTTTCCAGTATCTACATCCTTGAAATTCTGGATAGCTTCGCCATCGCTCGCCCAATCCACACAGTACTCGGCATTGCCAAACCATTTTCTGTATTCACCACCCTTTTGGTAAGGAAACCAACGCTTCTGGCTCTGCACTGCCTCCTGCCGACTGTTGGCTTTAAAACAAATTTCAGCACAACCTACTTCGTGCCAAAACCTTAGAAAACGATTGTTGTCAGCCGTCGCCATTCCGAGGCGCGTGTCGGCAAAATTCGCCAAAACCCCATGCGAAAACAGGTCTCTAATCCGCTCGGATGCGGAGTATGCAATCGGACTTCCTGGAATCTTCTTGAAGTCTTCTGCTGAAGCTCGAAAAAAGTACTTCTCTATACCCTGCTCAAGTCTGCTGTCTTTACACGTACTCATTCTTTCTCTCCCGCCGGCAATACCTTGCGGCCAAAATCAATTTCAAATCCATCCGGCACCGGTTTGAAGGGTTCGGCCGGGGAGCGGTAACTGCTCTGGAACTTGCGCAGCGCCTGTACGTCGATCTCGCCGATCACGCAATAGTCGGTCACACCGCCCTTGACCCGCAGTACACCACGCTCCCAACTGTCTTTGACTCGTGCGCGGATGCGGCTGTCGCCGTATTGGCGGTCATTGCACTGGATGATGTAGGCGTGCATATCCAGCGCGGCGGATTCCACCAGAGAGTTGAAGGTTTCGGTGTTCTGGTTACACTCGGTCACAAGCAGCACGCCCACCTTGGCTTTGCGGTAGCCCAGACCGAGGGCTTGGAGGGTGGTCACTGAACAGCCTCCTCAGCGGCAATGAGGGGAACGGGAGCTTCCCGGCGCAATGGCCACTCAGGAAACTGCTGATTCCATGAGTCAACCGAAAGCACCACACAGTCTGCAATGTGTTTGCGCTTCCAGGCCTCGAACGACTCCTCCCGGATATCTGCCAGCAGGCGGTCCTTAAAACCGAACAGAAGAGCCTTCTGGCGATCTGGGTCAAACGCATCCAGGCCGAGTAGCACCACGTACTTGAAAGGCTTGTTGTCTCGCTCCATCAGGTGCAGATAGAGGTAAGAGTCACGGGCTTTAGGCGTCAACTCGTCGGTTAGCACGGAGTTGTTAGTCAGACGTTTTAGATAGGAATTGCGTTCTTTGTCAGGGGAGCGTGAGTGCGATGGATCCTTGATCTCGACCAGGAGAATGTCCCTATCGCGCTCGATCACCAGATCGACGAATTTCATTCGCACAGGCAGCTTGACACCTTGTTTGTCCAGCTCGTTCCAGTTCAATCCATCAGGGAAGTCGAATAGCAGCTCAGCGGTCTCTTCAGCGCGGTATGCCGGCATCACTCGCCTCCCAGTGCGCGCTTCACGTCTTCGTCGTAGAGCTCGGCGAAGGTGTTGCTGATAGCGCTACGACCGACAATGCTGTAGTCCGCTTGGCTTTCCCGCTGAATGTCGTCACTGCCAGCTTCGCGATATAGGCGATGGAAGACAACGTGATCCCCTTTGCCCTTGTCCATCAGCAGGTCAAACCACTTCAGCAGCACGTAATCGTGCGTGGCAAGGATGACTTGCTGGCCGTTGCGGGCGAGCTCCAGCAGGGCCATCACAAGATCCTTCATCAGCTTGGGGTTGAGGTTGGACTCAGGCTCATCCCACAACAGCGGGCCGCTAGTGCCGGGGTTGAGACTGCCGTTGCTGAGTAGGCGCTGCAGCACGCCAATTTTGCGAAAGCCCTCGGCCGTCATGCCGCTCGACATCAGCGGCGACTTCGTTGACACGAAGCTGATTTTCGAATCTTTGAAGCTTTGAGGTGCGAACTCCTCATCAGCAGTACTCTCGCCCTGCTGATCGACGTAGATGCCCGCTTGGAAGCAGAATCCACCCTCCTTAAGTAAGTAGCGCCCACCAATCAGATTGGTCAATCTCGGAACAATGCTGGAGAACCGTGGGTTGTTCTGAGTCTTCTTTTGCAGATTCCCGTCATCTTCCTTCCGCAGCGTGTTTGCCAAGTCCAGATAGCCATCGTCAAAGATGCGCTCAATAGTAGGCAGGTGGGGCTCCTCAGCTGTCAGGCCGCGTACAAGCGATAGCACCTCCTTGGTGGGTATGAAAATAGCTGGCGCAAGCCCAGCTCCCATGCCACCACTGACTTTGGCTTCGGTGGCGGAGCCGTTGAACTTTGCGGTGATGTGCTGCCCGGATGCATAGGTAGCGCTGAGCAAGGCTCCTGCGCGGCTCCCTGCACGGCGTAGTTCGCCAAGTTGATTGCTGAGTGGGTGATAGAGCCGGCAGAGCTTACGCGCTAGTTGCTCTCCAGCCAGTTCCCCACGAGCTGCCTCCCCGCTCAGGGCCAGAATGGCCTTGAGCAGCTGAGTTTTACCCGTGCCATTCTCACCGAGCACGATGTTGATGCCAGGCGAGAAGTCGATGGTCAATTCGGTGAAGGCCGTAAAATTCTTGAGCTGCAGGTTGGTGATCATGCTGCGCCGCCTTGCGCAATGGCCTTGGCCATCATCTCCATCTTTTCAGCCTCTGAGCTACCGTCGACCAGCCGCATATAGGCCCCGCGGTAATCCGGCCTGTGAGAGTTTTCCAGCACAAATGCAGTGGTCGAAACAACCTCACCGCCGATGCTATCGAAAGCTCGCGCCCCCAGATGCGCCATAGACAGAATGGTGCGCTGATTGAGGATGCGGCTACGCAAAGCTTCGAATGAGGAAAGGAACATCCAGCTTTGCATTGTGATCATGGCAACAGCCCCGCCCTTCACCGCCAGATCTAGATTGCGCTCGATGAACATCGCAAACAGGTCGGATTTACTGCTGGGGAAATTCTCTTTGGCCCAAGTGCTCAAGCGCGGATTCATGCCCTTACCACCCATGTAAGGCGGATTGGCCACGACCACGGCGTAGCGAGGGCTCAAGGCTTCAGCCATGCGCAGGACACTCAGTACTTTTTTATGCGTCTCGGCAAGGAACAGGTTACTGCTCATGTCCTTGTTCTCCAGTGTAGCCAGCACATCGGCCACGTTGACGACCTTGGGCACGATCAGCGAGCCAAAGTTATCGGCCTCGCTGAACTGCTGCAGCGTTTCATGAAGCCCGTGGGTAAACAGGTCACGGCCCACTGCGGTCATGTATTCGTCCAGCTCTTCAGGACTAAGCCCCACCTTGTCCAACACGCAGATGTTGGGTTTGACGCGCTTATCAAAGAAGCGACGCTGGCGAGAGCGGGCCTTCATGGTGAGCGCAAAGGCAGCAAGCTCTCCTGCGCGCTCATCCAATTCGATGCCAAAAAGATTGTGGGTGAGGATTTTTTCCGGAATCTCAGCCGGGTCATAACCCTCTTCTTCGTATATGGCATAGAGCAGATCGAAGGCGTAGGTAAGCATGTGGCCGGAGCCGCACGCCGGGTCACACACCTTGATCTCCTCGGGGCCGATAATCTTGAGGAAGTCAGTTTCTGGCTTCTCAGGCGGTATGTAGTACTCCATCTGCTCTGCCAGCCGAGAGCCGGGACGATTGAGTAGCCAGAGGCGGCCCAAAGAGTTATCTACTAGGTAGCGCACGATCCAGTGCGGGGTAAACAGCTGAGTCGCAGCCGGGATGTTCTCTGGGGTGATCTTCTGATTCTTCTTCAACCCCTCAAACACCGCGTCTTTCTTCTCGGAGATGTAGAACTGGTAAAGCCAGCCGATCACCTCGACATCCTTGCAGGCGTCTGGAGTCATGGCCTCACGCGTGTAGGCAAGGATGGAATTACCCGAGAGCAAATCATCCGGCATCAGTAGCTCGGTGTAATCGTCGATGCGCTCAAACAGAAAGGGCATGGACTCGTGCCAGGCATTACACACTGCAACCAGCAGCAGGCGGTAGGCTTCGCCTTGCGAGTCATTGCTTGGTGCGCGACCTGCGAGTAGATCTAGGACCTTCTGACGAACCTGGGCCGACACCATCTCTTCGTCGATGTGTCCCATCTTGGATTCGGCCAGGATCTCGGGCTGGAACTGGCCCTCAGCCGGTGACACCACGCCGATGCGGGTGTAGCGGTTGACATCCATAAAGCGCAGTGCGCAGAAACGGTTGAACCAGATGTAGGCAACACGCTCTTCCACATGCTCACGACCGGAGCTGTTGATCAGCTTTTCCAGTTCAGCCACAACCTGGGGGCGCTCACGTCGTGCGGCACTGTGCAGCGCTAGTACCACATTTAATTTGCCTTTCACCTGCTCCAGCAAAGTTCTACGGGCGTATTGGGCAAATTTCTTGAGCTTGCTGGTATCCATCATTTTTCTCTTTCTATGGGCCCGCTCGATCATTTGCGTAACACCACGCAAATGATCGAGGCGCTTGTCCGTTTTAGATCTGCACGCGGTTGCCGGCCTGAATTTCTTTCAGCCAGGCTTCGCGCTGCTGCTGCAGATAGTCATCCAGCTCGGCCTCACTGGCCAGCCAAGGTTTGCTGTAGCCCACCTTGATAGTGCGTGCTGGCACCAGACGCGGTTCAGCATTTTTTGGGGCATGCTCGACTGGAGCAGATGGGCTGTCGATACTCGATTTACCCGCTGCTGGGGGGGGCTGCACTGGCGGCACGGGAGCCGACATTGGTTGCGGACGCGCCATTCGCTCCAATATGAGTAGCAACTGTGCGTACTGATTTTCCTCAAAAGCACGCAATTGATCACGGATCATGGCAATGCGTTTCTGCCCATGTATTGATTGCTGAGCTTCAACAAAAGGTGCTGCGAGTTGAACCTGCTGCTCGGGTTTAAGGCCGCTGTACTCGTCACTACCCTGCAGGCGCAGTTCCAGCTCGGCAAGCCGACTGACTGCAGTGGCTTTTTCGCTAGCTAGCTGATTAGCGATAGCTTGTTGCAGGCCCTCCAGCTGCGGCTTGGCCTGTTGTAGGCGGTTGCCCTGCCAGGGCTTACTTTCAGTGAGCAACGTTTTGATGGCCTCAACTTCACCTATGTCGACATAGGCGAAATTGTCTTCCTGCTCCTGCACCAGCTGACGAGCTTGGTCGTAAATAGCTTTTTGCGGGCTGCCCATAAAGCGGCGCAGTGGTTCAATGATCTGCTCTTTACTGTCAAGCATGGAATCGGAGGCGCGGGACAAATCGGTGAGAAACCAGCTAGCGTTTTTGCTGGCGACCTCTTTGAGGGTAGCCATCACGCCATCCAGCACACTAAGAAACCCATAAAGAGCTTTTTGTCCGTGCAGGTCAGCCAGCTCGATCTCGAGCTCTTTAATTGCGTCGATAGTTTCACGTGCCAGGGAACGGGCTTCGTTGCTGCTTGCTGGCCGGTCAAAAAAGTCGGCAAAGAACTCTTTGAGATGACGAACCTGGGAAGCGCTGAACTCGATTTGCGGCTCCAATACCAGACTGCTGTGGGCATTGGTGTTACGCAGGCTGCGCTCCAGGTTGTCGCCTTCTAGCGGGTTACTGTCTTGCCGCACTTCTACCTTGCCACGGGCGCAAAGCAAGGCGAGGTTGCAAAGAATAGAGGCGTAATACCAACCATAGTTTTTACGCTCGAAGCGCTCCAGCAGCGTTTTGACCGTGGTGCGCACACCGCTGCGGGCGTTGCTCTGAATATAAGCCAATAGCTCCTGTTCCGGTTCGGTCAGGCTGGTGACATCGTTACCCAACAAGCCATCTTGGGCCTGGCGCAGGTGTTTACCGATGTCGTTTTCACTGTACGGGACATCGCGCAGCATGCGCAGGTTCGGGTAGGTCGTTTCGATCAGCAAATAGAAACCCTTGAGAATACGAACCTGACCGTCGGAGCTGGTAGCCTCCACGTCGGCGGCGTTAATTATCAAGTGTGCTTTTCCAAGCAGCTCCTTAGCACGATCCTGCAGATCGGCCAGACGCTCCGTATTCTGGAAGCCCTTGGCATCGATGATGCGTTTAACTGCTTCCTGCTGGGTACTACTGTTCTGGCGGATGTATATCTCGGTACGTTTGTGCAGGGTGAGATCCTGCATAAAGCGGGCATCGGCCGGCAACACTACACGCAATTCATCACGGCCCATGCTCTGCATTCGCTGCACGGTGAGGTTGTCGAAGTTGTCGCTTAACGGAGTGACGATGTGGATGGCCAGCTCAGACTCGCGGCTCAGTGAGCGGTCGTCCATCTTGCGGGTGTAGGCGTAGTCCTGGCCGTTTTCGTAGCGGATCTTGCGTTGCTTGATCACGCCGTCGAACAGCAGGATCTCCAGCTCCTTGATGACATCCGCCGATTCGATCTCGGTATTCTTGATCTCCTCCTCAATGTCTTTTTCTTCGTCGGTCAAGTACTCGTAGAGCTCGCCATTGCGCTGAATATAGGTTTGCTGCTCCAACAGATTGAGCGCCGCTTCCAGCTTTTTGCGCTGCGCGGGCATGTCTTCACCAAAACGCTCAAGCATCAGCACATTGAGGTTGCGCAGAGTGGCCTTGAACTCCTTGACGTACTTGACCAGGAACAGGGCCTTGAGCACGCGCACCGCGTATGCATCGCCAAGGTGCCGCTCGGCATTGTTGATAGCGCTTTGAATAGCGCTTTTCAGTGCGCCTCGAATGCCTTCAAACATGCGGTCGAAAGTCGCCAGCTGTCCGACAGGCTCGTTGTCGATGGCCATGGCCACTTCGCGAAATACACCGAGCATCGAACGCTCACCCACCGAGTTGGCCTTGCCCTCAAAGCCGTTGTGCATGGATATGCCTCGAATGGCCGACTGGAACAGAGGGAACTGATACGGCACGAAGGGGTAGCAATAGGTGAAGTGCTCCAGATCGCGGAAGCTCTGGTAGTGCTGGCCACCCTCGGTAAAGTCGAACAGGGTTTTGAAGTTGTTGAACTGCTGGTCATAAACGGTCTTCAGCAGGTCGGCACCGATATCGTTCTTGGTCAGCAGGCGCTTCTGGATCACCTCGGCCACGTCGGCACTGGTGAGCTTGAGGCGGTTGGCAAAGCGCGCCTGGATCTTGGTGAAGTCGTTGCTTTGCTGCTTGCTCATGTCACCCATCACGGAATCCATATCCTCCTGTGCGGTGACGATGATCCAGGCCCTGCCCTGGCACTTGGTGGCCAAGCTTTCGGCCACGGTCTGCAGGTTGGTCATGAGTTTGGTGTTGTCGGCAATGTACTGACCAACCTCATCGACAAAGAAGTTCAAGCGGAAATTGGACGGCTGTTTATCCAGCCACTCCTTGACCTGGTTGCCGAAGTCCTCAATAGAGACGCTGTGCTGGGCACGGTATTTGTCGAGGATACCCTTGGCCAGTGTCAGGTCTTCACCCGTGATCTGGGCGTAGGTCTTGGCGATGTTGCCGGACTCCAGTAACGCCTGTTCGCGACCGCGCTCCCAGGGCTTATTGGCGATGCTCTGGTAGGCTTCCTTGAACGGCTGGAACAGTTCGCGACTGTCCAGATCGCGCTCAAACTGGGCGATATAGCCTTGTTTGCCGTAGTAGCCACACATTTCGTTGAAGACTTTGACGAACACCGAAAGTAAGGCGTCGATCTGGGTCTTGCTGATGATGTCGGCCTTCTGGTCGATGTTGAACAGGATGCTTTTCGAGGGGATGGCTACGGCTTTCTTGAGCTGGGCACGCAGCAGCTCATCATCTTCCTTGATCTTGGGCAGGAAAATATCCAGTGCGGTACTGCCGTCAACCTGGCGATTTTCCAGCAGCAGGGCGAGCATTTTCAGCAGGTGCGACTTACCCGAGCCGAAGAACCCGGACACCCAGACCCCATTGGCGTGGTGATAGTCGGTATAGGCATCGAGGAAGTGCTCCAGACGTTTGGCAACTTCGTCAGTCAGGACGTATTCACTAAGTTCGTTGAACAAGCTAGCTTCGTCGTCGGCCTTGATGACGCCCTCAATCGGGCGACTCACTGGGCTCTTGAAAATTCCGTTGAGTTTCATCGACTGCTTCCTTACACCTGAGACTCGAAAATATTGAATGCGCGGTAGTACTTATCATCGTGCAGCAAGCCAAACAGCTCCAGAGATGCGCCTTGCTCCAGCGAATGTCGATACTCACCGGGGAAGAACATAACTGTGGGCTTGTCCTTAGCTGTGCTTTGCAGATTGTTGAGTACGTTGTGCGAGCGGATATATGGGAACACTTCACCGATACCGGAAAGAAACAGCACGTCGTAATCAGCTTGAGCAATACGCTCGCCAATGGCCGGGATCAGGTGCTCCTTGATATCGAGTACTCCCTGCAAAAGCTCCAGCAGAGCTTCTTTTTCATAGTCCTGCTCGTCTCTCTGTACTTGATCCCAAACACTCATGCCAGGCTCACTGCCTTCTCGGGCCTTCAGCAAATCGATGGTCAAGTCATACAGGTTGATCTCCAGCACCTTTACACCACGCCCCTGCAGGCAATCGACACGTAAACCTGCCAGCGTGTTGACCAGTTGCCGCTGCATGCGTTGTATCTCAAAGGCTTCAGCCGCCTTGAATTCGCAAATGTAGAACGGCAGATCATTATTCAGCCCCTTCATCTCCAGAAAGCGCTCACCGCTCATGACGTTCACTAGGTGCTCAAAGCGAGCGGCCAGCGGCTGCTGACTGATTTTTTGACTCATTGCAGCCACCTTTTAATTTCATGGTCAGTTGCCGGAAATATCAGTAATTGATCGTTGCCTTTGCGAGCCAGCAAACTGGCCAATGCCGGGGTAACCATGGCCGGCTGGATCTGATGTTGGGCATTGACGAGATCTGCATCGCGTAACATGCGAAACAGGTTTTGCCGGAGCTTGCTATGCGTGGATGCGGCCAATTCATCCAACTCGGCATGCCACAAAGCTTTGGCATTGCAAAAGGCCTCGTAATCGCTTGTCGTGAGCTGACGGCGCATCAGTAGGAAATGCTCTCGCAATACCTCACGAGCAAAGTCACTGATGAAGGCATAACGTCGGCATGTTGCAGCCCACAAGAGGTAACCCTGTTCGCGCAGATTGCCGTCCACGAGGAATTCCAATTCTTCGTGATCCAACAGCTCTAGACGTGCAATCAGCTCTTTGCTGATACGCGTGGATGCCGAGGCCGTGCGTACCTGCAGCAGGTTCTCGCTACGCACCTGCTCTCGGGTGAGTTCCCAATCAAGTAACGGCAGATAGCGCTCGGCCACAAGAGGCGCTTCCTGCAGGAACAGACCACCCGTAGTGAACGACAACCGATACCGCTCAACCGTCATGTTGCACCTGCTGCGAATCTTCACTGGCCCCGCCAGCTTTGACCCAGGTATCCACCTCAAGCTTCTGGAACTTCCAGAGCCGACCAACCTTGTGGGCTGGCATGCTGCGTTTGGCAATCCAGGCATAGACGGTGTCCTTGCTGATGCCGAGATGTTCGGCAATTTCATCAACGCTGAGCCAACGGTCGGTCATGACAAAAATTCGCAGGAAATAAGAGCTGCTGATCTTAGCCGGTTATGTCGGTTTTAATAAGGTTAATGCCGATATTCACCATCCGCGCCTAGACGGTTTTTCAAGATCGTCACAGAGTACTGCTGCCTTGGCCTCCGCCACCTCCCTGACTGAGCTGCCTGCCTATAAACAAGCAGCTGCTTTCGATGATTAGTTAACCGGCACACACTCGTCTGACATTGGGGTTTTGGCTACATCGCCATGCCCTCTGCAGACGAGTGTGATGTGCAAACCTTGCTGCAGGCCAGCGGCATAGTTGCGATGATCGCTGTCGAGCTTGAACTGCGGTTCCATGAACTGGTTCACCCCGCCACGCAAGGTGACGTATGGCTTGCCGAACAGATCGGTATTGATGGAATCCACTACACCAGTGACCTTGAAGAGCTTGCCCTTGAACTGCTGATCGGCCGCCACGGTGTTTCGGTCATAGGCCTGCGCCAGTTGCTGAGCACTGACTTCCAATACAGGCGCGGGCGGCTCTGCAGTTTTGTCCGACTGGCTTTGGCTGCTAGATGTAGCCGGCGCTTGGGGCGCTGTGCGCTCGCTGCTGGCTACGCCCACCAGGAAGACAGCCAACCACACAAAACCGACAACCCGACTGGCCACGCTATGCCCTTGGCGCAGCAGAAACCACACGAACACCGCTGGTACGAAAAAGATACCCACGCCCAGCACGAAGCCAACATGGCGATCAGCAGGCTGTTTAGCCCTCTTGTTAGTCGGCAACAGCTGCTCAGCGATAGGCGCACCGCAATGCGGGCAGGCAGCAGCCTGATCGCTGGCCATGCGGTCGCACTCAGCGCAATGGATCAATGCCATGGTTACTACTCCTTTGATTATGCGTCCCGAAATGCCAGCGCAGCTGGCTTGCTCACAACAACCAAGGTATGTAGCTTAACTAGACGTATCTAGAGTGTTTGCCCGTATAGGTAAAGTTTTCGCGCAGATGGAGTGGCTATGAAACGCAAACAAGAAATCGAATCGGTGCGCTGGGACTTGGCACTGCGTTACCGCCTAATCGAAACCGTGGTTTGGTGGGAAGGCCGGCTGACCACGAACCACCTGATGCAGAGCTTCGGCATCAGTCGTCAGCAGGCTTCGAAAGACATCAACACCTACATCAACGAGCACGCACCGATAAATCTGGAATATGACAAGCATTTGAAGGGGTATGTGCCGAGCAAGCAGTTCAAGCCACTGTTTATCGACGACAGCGCCAGCGCCTATCTGCACCTGCTCAACCAGAACCACGACCGCGCCCCGCACGTTGAAGGGCTGGCATTGGCCTATGCGCACACCGAGGTGCTACAGGTGCCAGATCGCACGGTGCGCCCAGAGCTGCTGCGCCCTCTTCTACGCGCCTGCCGCGAAGGCCTGCGTCTGGAATGCGAGTATGTGTCGTTCACCACGCCGGACGCTGAAACCCGCCTGATCGCGCCGCACACACTGATTTACACCGGCATGCGCTGGCATGTGCGTGCCTATTGCGAGAAGAACAAGGACTACCGCGACTTCGTGCTCAGCCGCTTTCGCGGTGTGCCGGAGTTGATGGACGACGAGACCGAAAACACCCGCGAAAAAGATCCAGGCTGGGCCAGCCAGGTGCAGGTCATCATTGAACCGGACTCACGCCTGAAACCCGAGCAGCAAGCCATCATAGAAACCGACTACGGCATGCAGGATGGTCGCCTGGTGATCGAGACCCGTGGCGCGCTGGTGCAGTACGTGCTGCAGCGCTATCAAATCGACACGACCAAGGTACATGCCAAGGCGACAGCGCAGCAGATTGTGGTGGTGAATTTGGATGAGCTGCAGGGGTGGCTTTATCACTAAGCCCTAGGCTTAACCAATATAAGGTCGCTTTCATCGACGCCATCACGAAGGTAGAGCTCTGGCGTGGATTCTTCTGAAATGCCTTCCAGCATCAACGCAGTCTTGGCTTGCTTGAAAGCAGCCGGAATTGAACAGCCAAACCCAATAGCCGAATAAAATTGCGCTGAAAATACGCGGGCTGCTTCGTCACCAATTGACTGATTCATGCCAATAGCCGCATCCACATATTGCGTACATGCGGCCGCCTGGTTGAACGAGTGGCACGTATTAAAGAAGACCAACCGAACCGAGTCGTAAAGCTCGAAGGTAGCGACAATGCTCGCCATCGAAACCAGCTTAGCGTCGCCGTTTCGGTCTTGAAGAACGAGCTCATCCTGATCGCTGCCATGGCCACTAAAATGCACAATCGTGGGCTTGAGCTCGTTCATGTATTGCAGGATTTCTGCAGGACGCAGAGCCCATCTCGACTCAAGCTTAACCGCGTCACGATGATCCGAAAGTCGAATTTTTTGGTGAATCTCACGGACTTCTTCATCCAGCAATAGCCTACGGTCAGAGGCTGTCGCAGGGTCAGTCGCAAAGAAGGCAACCTTAATTTCTTCGGGCAGCGCAGCCAACTTATCAATGCGGGCAGCAGTTTCCCGGTGCAGAGAATCATGCGTCTTCAGGCTGGACTCTACCTCACGGAATTGCCGTTTCTGCGCCTCCTGCATTTTTTGCTGCTCCGTATTTCTTTTCTTCAGCACCTTCGCTTCTTCGCTCTCCACACGCAGCTCAGCTGTCGCCAGCTTTTTCTGCTCGGCGGCAATCTTCTTCTCCAGCTTGGCAACTTCAACCAAATGCTTCGCCTGCAAATCAGCATACCGGTTGGCTTCTCTAAGCTTGGAGGTAGCTGTAGACAACTGTTTGGTTTTGCTGGCGGCAGTTCCAGCAGCAAGAGATTTTTTCCCCGCATCAGCCGCCTTCTGCAACTCCCTGGCCTTCAGGCTCGATAGCTTTGCTAGAGCGTCACGAAAGCTGGCAAGTTGACGACGATACATATCAACACTCATAGGCGCTCCCTACAGTTTTCAAAAGCGGCGCAGCAGAAAAACGAGTCGAGTAGATGGCGCAGAATCAGTCCGCCTGGCCGCCATAGGCAACACGAGCCAAACCCAGCATCAGGGTCAAAGCAGCTATCAGCACAAGATGTTCAGTCAGCGAACTCAGCATGATCATGGCGGATCTCCTCGGGTTGCGATGACCCAACCATAGGCATCATTAACCTCGGAAGCGATACGTAAACTTTTGGCCTGTAAACATTTAGAACATACGCAGACCTGCGCCGACGGACGCGCCTTGTTGGATTTCACAATTGACGGATACTGTACATAAATCCAGTTATCGGCAATTTCTCATGAGCAACGCCCTGATCCTTGGCGCACTCCACGCCAGCAGCACGCGCCTACCCTACTTTGATGCGCACATTCCGGCCGGCTTTCCCAGCCCGGCGCTGGATCACATGGAACACAAGCTGTCCCTGGATGAGCTGCTGGATATAAATGCACCTCACACTTACGTCGTGCTGGTCAGCGGTGACAGCATGACCGGTGCGGGAATCTTCGATGGCGACCACCTGATCGTCAGCCGTGCGCTGGAAGCCAAGCCAGGCGATGTCGTGGTGGCCTGCTTAAACGGCGATGTGTTCGTTAAACGCTTGGGCAAAAGTCACGGGACGTATGTGCTGCAATCCGAGCACCCTGATTACGCGCCGCGCTACGTACTGGATGATGACGAACTGATGATCTGGGGCGTCGTGAGCCACAGCCTACGGAATCACCGTCCCCATGCCTGAGCCGGTGTTTGCTCTTATCGACTGCAACAGCTTTTACGCAAGCTGCGAGCGAGTATTTCGGCCTGACCTCCAGCGCACCCCCATCGTCGTGCTGAGCAACAACGACGGCTGCGTGATTGCTCGTTCGGCCGACGCCAAACCCTTCGTGAAGATGGGTGCGCTATTCCATGAGATTCGTGGCGATCTCAAGCACCAGGGTGTCGTGGCATTCAGCAGCAACTATGCGCTTTACGGCGATATGAGCGAACGGGTGATGAGCATCATTGAGGCACGCTTGCCAGCGGTAGAGGTGTACAGCATTGATGAGGCATTTGCCGACCTAACCGGCATGTCGGAATCACTGGAAACTCTTTCCAGAACACTGCAAGCCGAGATCAAACAGAAAACCGGCATACCCGTGGGTATTGGTATCGCCGGCACTAAAACCTTGGCCAAATTAGCCAACCATGCGGCCAAGCGCTGGCAACAACAAACCGGCGGTGTGGTTGATCTACGTGACCCCGTACGACGCGACAAGCTGCTCAAGGTCATACCAGTAGAGGATGTCTGGGGCATCGGCAGACGCATGCAGGTTCACCTCAACGCACTGGGCATCAAAACCGCCTGGGATCTAGCCAGTAGTGACGCCTGGGAACTGCGCAAACGCTTCAACGTGATTATCGAGAAAACTGCACGCGAGCTGCGCGGTACTGCCTGCTTAGAGCTTGAAGAGGCCGCGCCGGCCAAGCAGGAAATCTGCTGCAGTAGATCGTTTGGAAAACGCTTGAAGACCATCGAGCCAATTCAGGAAGCCGTAACCGCATACGCCACCCGAGCAGCTGAGAAACTGCGCCAGCAGGGCTCACTGTGCCGGCAGATTCGCGTCAGCCTGCGCACCGGCATGTTCAACCCCACTGAGGCCAAATATGCCAATGGCCTACTTTGCCAACTGCCCTACCCGACCGACGACACGCGCCTAATTATTGCAGCAGCCCGAGAAGGTATAAGCCGGCTGTACCGGGATGGATTTAGCTACGCCAAAGCCCAGGTACTGCTTCTAGATTTGTGCCGACGAAATGAGTACACGCAGGATCTATTTGCACCTGAGCAACCAGTAAAGACTGAACGGTTAATGAGCGCGCTAGACGCTATCAACAGGCGATGGGGACGCGGAACAGTATGCGTCCGGGCATCACGCCTTGCGTGATTAAAGTGGCTGCCACTTATGCGGTAGCAATTGATCGATGTCACTCGCCCGCTGCGTCGGCAGGCGCGTGAGGACATCCTTCAGGTAAGCGT